>OIFW01000331.1_pt1 | contig 8573 bp, 8 predicted proteins | sample 1582111 | NCBI WGS metagenome assembly OIFW01 (sample SAMN07501063, study PRJEB24779) | human gut metagenome | isolation source: stool | host: human infant | place: USA: Pittsburgh, PA | reverse complement strand
TAAAAGATCATGTTAGTTTTGAATAATTGTACATTTTTATTTTGTCACTTTTGTACATTTTTATATTGACATTTACAGTAAAGGCGAATCGATCGAAATCTTGTTCGCTTATTTTACCTTCATTTAGAATTAGAAAACTTATCAGCAATCCTTCTAAACCATAATTATAAAATTCATGATGAAGTTTTGCTGGGATATGAACTTTGTAAAGAGCTTTTATAATCAGTTGTTTCTTCTGATTTAATATTTCGTAAAACCTCTCAGTATCTTTGTCATTTAGGTATAGTTGTCTTTTCATAATTTGCCTCCATTTACTTTAACTCTCTATGCGAATATCTTAATAAAGACAAAGTCGAATATTCATGAATCAATATTAATGACAATTGAGATAATAACTAGAACTCCCCCTTACAAAAATTAATCCCTCATAATATATAGTGAAATTATCGCTACTTTGTAACAACTTATATACAAAAGTTCACAAAAACGTCACATTTTACTATTTTGACAATCTATTTGTTAGGATTTTATTTAATTTTATATTTTTCCAATAAACTAGCTAGATGCTTAAATAGCTTGTCACGATGGCGACCAACAGTCATAGGATTACTATGCATTTTCTCAGCAACACTACGTAATGACTCGTCGCACACATATAAATTATAGATTAGAAGTTGATCCTCTACTGGCAAAGTAGCTAATGCATTGTACAACGTACCATTCATATCGTTTTTAATTGCTATTTCATCAGGTAACGAACGAGTATCTTTAATCAGATTTTCTCCAACGCTATCTTCCCTATCAAAAGCATGATAATGAATAAGTTGATGTTTTTCATCTCTCTTTTCAGCATATCTCTCCTTATAACGAGAACTGCGTATAGCTAAAAATACTTCATCAGTAACTTCAATCGTAACATTATTTTTTAATTTAAAATCTCTCATAATTTTATCTCCTTTATTAAAAAAATGTAAGGGGGACTAAAGAGGGATTCTTGATTATAACAATTTATTTAAAATATGTAAATATTAAAGGTAAATTATAATAAGGAGATGTTGAATAAACGGGGTTGCCCCAAAAGTTCTAAAATTTAACAAAGTTTATATGAAAACACATAGACGCAGTGGTTTATTGATATCTAATAATCTTTAGATATCTAATAAACTGTGCGGGGGTGACTCAAAAATCGTGATTTTGATATGTACCTCTTTTACTGGGCGAACCAGTAGTTCAAAAACCTTCAGTAGTTTTACAAAAATCAGCAGCTGTTCAACACAAAACTCAACCAACAAAAAAAGTACCAGCAAATGCTAAACATCGCGCAAGATAATATAATATCTTTAAAAACTTCGAATTAATTTTCGGAGTTTTTTTATTAGTAAGAGTGCTAAGTGAAATATTCGAGTGTTAAATTCAGAAAATCAAAAACATGCTGCTTATAAATTTATAAATTTTAGAAAAATCTGGGATTAGACTGTATTTTACAAAAGAAGAAGATGTTCGATATTACTTTGCTAGAGTAAAGAAACTAGGTAAATACGAAGAGTGAGTTTTCAATAAAGATATTAATCAAGAAAATATATTAATTGTTACATGTTATTATTAATTTATGATATAATTTAGTCAATATATTAAAGAAGGAGAATATTATGAAACCATTTAGCAGAAGAATAGAAAAAATCTTAGCGTGGATCGCGAATGTTATTATGATACTTGTAACAGGTCTACTATCTCTTGGAGCGTTTTCTAGTCAGTTAGAAACAGCATTTAAACAACAAGAATTTGAACCTATCCTTAATAACTTATTACAAGATCCTGGAGTAGCATCATTGTTAAAAAGCTCAGGTGTAGACATCGTATCATTACTTGTATTATTGGTGAAAGTTTACGCAGTAGTTGCGATTGTAGCCTTAGTATTAGCGATAATTGCGTCATTTACTATGAGAGCGAGAATCGTATCAGGAATCTTATTCCTACTTTCAGCGATAGTTATCGGAGTAATGACAGTCGGGATACTACTTCCTGTATACTTACTATACTTCATCGTGGCAGTTATGTTATTTGTGAGAAGACCGTCGAAAAATACTGGTAACGAAGATTTCGCACAAACAACTTTTGACAAACCAGAGATTGACAGATTAGAGTACATGTAAAAGAGTATTGTTTAGTATTATCTGAGAATTTTATAAACTATTTTATCTAGAGTGCATCATCGAGGATCAAGATCAACTTCAACTTCAGATTGCCAACGATAGAATAGTTTTTTTATTTTGAAATTATGTCTAATAGGAAAATATTTTTAAATCCTCTGTTTATTCTAAAGTGAAATTTAATATTAAGATTAGCTAAATATAAAAAATAATTTTTCATAACTAGATTTTACTAATAAATTGTAATAATAGAAATAGTCTATAAAAAACTAAAGAATTCTATTGTTTTAAAAGGTTTTAAAAGGTTTTAAATAGATAAATCTTTGATAATTAATGCATTTTATAGTATAATTATTAAAATAAAGTATTTTCTGTATGGGAACGGAATATGATTGAAATAATAGTTAATTCTAGAAGTAAGAAAAGTCTTAATGAACTTAATAAAATAGAACGAGTTTTACAAGGAAAGAAGTTGCCTTACAGGGTACTAAGAACCTCTAAAAAGACCAATGCAAAAGACCTTATGAATGAGATTCACGGGGCTGAGTTGATAGTAATCGGAGGCGATGGAACTATTAACGAAGTGATAAATAATTACCATGAGAAAGAAATTATCTATCTTGCATATGGTTCGGGTAATGATCTTGCGAGGTCTATAGAGTTCAAGAAGGATATTGAAATAAGTCGATTATTAGAATCGAAAAGATTTATTGAATATGATGTAGGTGTTGTTAACGATAGGAAGTTCTGTTCGGGATTTGATATCGGTTTTAATGCTGACATCATAAAAAGAGCTAATGGCTCGAAGTTAAAGAAATATTTAGGTAAGTATATCTATCTTCTTCAAGGAGTAATAGGTATTTTAATGCTGAAAAAGTATAAAGCGAAAATTTCATGGGATAGTGGAGAAATCACGACCGACAAGCTGTATTTGCTTAATGCGATGATTCAACCTTATGAAGGTGGAGGGATAAAATTCGCCCCGAATGCTACAGGTCAAGATGGGAAACTTCACATAATGATCATGGAAAATATGTCTTTAGCAACTTTCGTATACAATTATTTATGTCTACTTCTAAAAAAACATAATAAAATGAGGAAAGTTAAACAAATAACGACGGATAGATTAGCTATAAAAACAAATCAGAGATACTTTCAAATTGATGGAGAATTAATAAATAATACAGAACAGTTAAATGTTGGTTGTATTAGTAAATTTTATAAATTGAAGAGGATGGAGAAAAATGAGAAGAGATTCAAGTAGCCGAAATTCTAGATTTGAATCGGGTATAGGAGCTTTTGAAATTATCAATGGAATATTGACAGTTTTACTGATTGTACTCGGAGGTCTAGTCAGCTGGACGATGTTGAAGTATGATTTTCTAGATTTTAGAGGAATCAACTACGGAATAATCGGAGTAATAATCTTAGCGATAATACTTGCAATATTCCTCGTGATTAAGAAAAAAGCGAGAATATTTAATGCGATAATGTTGATCGTTATGAATATTGCCTTGATATTTTCTTACATGCAGTTTAGAACAGCGATCGGCTTATTCGACAACTTAAACAGTAATGCAGCAGTTAGTGAGTACACTATGAGCGTTGTTGTTATGAAAAACGATTCAGCTAAAAAACTTGCAGACCTAAAAGGGGAGGCAGTAGCGGCTCCAGTATCTGCAGATGGTGAAAATATTAATAAGCTGATGAAAGAGATCCGCGATAAAGAAAAACAAAGTCTAAATCTTACAGAATCTAGAAACTACATCTCAGCTTATGAGGAATTAGCCGAAGGAACTAGTAAAGCGATGATACTTAATAGTTCATTCGAAGATCTTATTACTAGTCAACACGCAGATTTTAAAGATAAAACGAGAAAAATCTATGAATACAAAATAACAAAATCAGTAAATGCGAAAGCAAAACAAAATGCTGGTGATACTTTTAACATCTACATAAGTGGTATCGATACATATGGACCTGTATCTAGTGTCAGCCGTTCAGATGTTAATATTATTATGACAATCAACAAAAAAACTGGAAAAATCTTATTAACGACAACACCACGTGACTCTTATGTGAAAATCGTCGATGGTGGAAATAATCAATATGATAAACTTACACACGCAGGTCTGTATGGAGTAGATTCTTCAATCCATACGCTAGAAAATTTATATGGTATTAAAATAGATTACTACGCTAGACTTAACTTTACATCATTCCTAAAATTAATTGATACAGTTGGTGGGGTAGATGTGTATAATGATCAGGCGTTTACATCACTTCATGGTAAGTATAGTTTTACATCAGGATTGGTTCATCTAAATGCTGATAAAGCTTTAGGGTTTGTTCGTGAAAGATATGGTCTTAATGGTGGAGATAATGACCGTGGTAAAAACCAAGAAAAAGTTATCACTGCAATAATTAAGAAGATAACTTCAAAAGAAGGTTTATCAAATTACCAAAGTGTTATTAAAGAATTAAGTGAATCAATTCAGACAAATATGCCGATAGAGACAGCTATGGGACTTGCGAATGAACAACTTAGCGCAGGTAAAGATTATAATGTGGCCTCTCAAGCCTTAACAGGGACAGGAAGTATGGGCTTACCTTCATATGCAATGCCTGGAGCGAACTTATATATGACACAAATCGATGAACAAAGTTTATTAGAAGTTACAAATAATATTAAAGAAGTATTGGAAGGTAAGTAGATGAGAGAAGGAATTAGGATGATAGACATACATTCCCATGTAATCTTCGGAGTAGATGATGGTGCAAAAAGCGAAAAAGATACTCGTGATTTACTAGAAGAAAGTTATAAACAGGGTGTTAGAACGATTATCGCAACACCTCACAGAAGACGAGGAATGTTTGAGACAGATATAGAGATAATAAAAGAGAATTTCAAACGTGTAGAAGAAATTGCTGCTGAAGTAGCTAGCGACTTAAGAGTTTACCTAGGTAGCGAAATTTACTATAAAGAAGGAGAAATTGCTAAGATAGAAAGTGGAGCATACCCAAGATTAGCAGAAACAGACTATGTACTTGTAGAATTCCCTTATGAAATGCGTTATAAAGAAATTCACAGGGCACTGAATAAAGTTATACTTCTAGGATTAACTCCGGTAGTAGCGCACGTTGAACGATATAACGATGTAGATGAAAAAGGTGTTCAAGAGTTAATTAACATGGGTGCTTATATTCAAGTTAATGCAGCTAGTGTTCTAAAACCGAAACTTATCGGTGACAAACACAAACATTACAAGAAGCGTGCTAAAAAATACTTAGACGCAGAGTTAGTTCACTTTATCGCAAGTGATATGCACAATATTGATTCTCGAAGAACATATATGAGAGAAGCATATAATATTATCGAGGAAAAATATGGACCTACAATAGCTTATGAACTATTTGAAAAAAATCAAGAAAAACTATTAATGAATAAAATAATTTAATTGAGAGGAAAAATATAAAATGAATAATCAAGAAAAAGATTTAATACAGTTAGATATTATGCTACTGATAAGAAGTATTTGGGAGAAGAAAATATTGATTTTGCTAGTGACAGTTCTGTTTACTGCAGTATCACTTGCTTATAGTATTTTCTTGGTAACACCACAATATTCATCTACTACAAAAGTATATGTGGTTAATCAAAAGAAAGATGAAAAAGCAATCACAACACAAGATGTTCAGTTAGGATCATTATTAATAAAAGACTATAAAGAAATTATTCTTTCAAACAAGGTTATGGAAGATTCGTCAGAAAAGAGTGGTTTAGGGATAACAGCGAAACAATTGGCAGGGAAAGTTAGCGTAGACGCTCCAAAAGATACTCGTATTATTTCTATCACTGTTCGAGACAAAGATCCACAAGTAGCTAGTCAATTAGCTAATACTGTAAAAGAGGTATCGGCAGATCAAATTAAAGAAGTAACAAAAATTGATGATGTAACAACACTGGAAGAAGCAAAAGCAGCAATGTCTCCAAGTTCACCGAATATTCCTAAAAATGCAATTTTAGCGACAGCATTAGGGTTCATTATAGCTGTAGCTGGAGTAGTATTATTTGAATTATTAGATGATAGAATTAAAAGAGCAGAAGATATTGAAGATGTTATGGGACTGGTACTTTTAGGAGTAGTTCCAGACACAGAAACAGGAAAGAGATAGGATAAGAAAACATGGCACAAATTAATTTATTAACAAATAAAAATATAGTAGCTCCTAAAAACGAAGAATATTACAATGCCTTACGTACTAATATCCAGTTTTTAGGAAAAGATAAGAAGGTAATTGTTATAACATCAACTTCTGAAAATGAAGGAAAAAGTACAGTATCAACTAACTTAGCTATCTCATTAGCCAAGTTAGGACTGAAAACTATTTTAGTAGATGCAGATATGCGTAAGTCTGTTATGGCAGGACGCTTCAAATTTAAAAATAAAATTAGCGGATTAACTAATTATCTATCTGGAGTATCTCCAATTGAGGATGTTATTTATGAGACAGATATTCACCATTTAAATGTTATCCCAGCAGGGCAAGTACCACCGAATCCAACAGGATTATTACAAAATAAAAACTTTAATATTATGATTGAGGTATTTAGAGAGTATTATGATTATGTAATTATCGATACCCCACCTGTTGGGCAAGTTATTGATGCTGCTATTGTAGCTCCTAAGGCAGATGGAGTAGTAATGGTAATTGAAACTAATCGTGTTAAGAAAAAAGTTTTAGAAAAAGCTAAAGAACAACTAGAAAAAAGTGGAGCGGAGTTCTTAGGTATAATTCTAAATAAAGTTAACTCAAATGAGCTAGGTTATGGTGGTTACTATGGGCACTATGGTGGTTATGGAAACTATGGAGTAAATAAAAAAACAGATAAAAAGTAAAGTCTAAGTTAAGAGGAGAATAAGATGTATTATATTAGAAGAAATAATAAGTTTTTGTTCTTAGTGACTGATTTAATGGCCTTATCTTTAACTTATATTCTTAGTTTTGATTTTCAAGAAAAGTCAAAAGATAATTTATATTTCTTTATTGTTATGAATATTATTGGTGTCCTAGTGGCATTAATGTCAGAAGAGTACTGGACAATATCAGAACGTGGATATCTAAAAGAATTTAAGTCAACATCTATATATGTATTGAAGATTGTTTCATTATTTACATTATTTTTGGTAATATTTAACCGTAAAGATTTCTTTAATATAGTGGAAAGTTTAGAATTGATTATTTACTTGGTCTTAGCATTTGTTTTTATCTATTGTGTAAGAACTGTTTCTAAAAAAATAAATAATCGATATCGAGATGATAGTCGTAATATTATAATTTTATCTGACTTTTCTGATTTAGATACTATAGGAGAACTTCCAGATAATTATGAGGTGTTGGCATACGCTAACACTTCAAAAGATGATTTTTATAATGATAAGCCTGTAGTTCATAATATAAGTGAAATTAGAGATTTCGTATCTGATCACAAGGTTGATGAAATATACGCTAACTTATCATCACAGACTAGTTTGATTGAAATCTTTAAGATTTTTGAAATACTAGGTATTCCGACAAAAATCAATATTACCCCAATTATAAAAGAGATTGGAGCGAACACAGTGGTTACCTTCCAAGGTGATAATATTTATCTGACATCAGCTATAAAAATAGCGACACTACGTCAGGTAATATTAAAAAGGGTAATGGACATAGCAATTTCAATAGTGGGAATATTGTTGACAATTCTTGTTGGTTTAATAATATTACCGATAGTAAAAAAACAAGCACCAGGGCCACTTATATTCACTCAAACTAGAATAGGTCAAAATGGTGACAAGTTTAAAATATACAAATTTAGAAGTATGTATGTGGACGCTGAGGAGAGAAAAGCTAAGCTTCTAAGTCAAAATGAGCTAGAGACGACTCTAATGTTTAAAATGGAAAATGATCCTAGGGTTTTCCCATTTGGTCAGAAATTAAGGGATTGGTCGTTGGACGAGCTTCCACAATTTATTAATGTTCTTAAGGGGGATATGAGCGTGGTAGGAACACGACCTCCGACAGTTGATGAATATACTCAGTATGACCTTCATCACTTCAAACGTATGCAGGTAAAACCTGGTATTACTGGAATGTGGCAGGTTAGTGGAAGAAGTAATATACTTGATTTTGAAGAAGTAGTTAAACTAGATATGAAATATATCGAAAATTGGTCACTAAGACAGGACATAAAAATTATACTTAAAACTATAATGGTTGTCTTAAAAAGAGAATGAAGTAAGTAATAAAGCGAAAAGTAAAATGGATAATAGGGAGTTGTCCCAAAAGTCTTAAATTTTAAAACAGTGTATATGATAACTCATAGACGCAGTGGTTTATTGATATTTACACTCGCTTTATAAAAGTTTTTTAGATATC
>OIFW01000330.1_pt1 | contig 8580 bp, 7 predicted proteins | sample 1582111 | NCBI WGS metagenome assembly OIFW01 (sample SAMN07501063, study PRJEB24779) | human gut metagenome | isolation source: stool | host: human infant | place: USA: Pittsburgh, PA | reverse complement strand
TTAGTGCTTGACCTGCTTTGCCTGCCTCTTGAGTTCCTTTAACTGCGACTGTAGCTTCTGGCAATTCAGGTTGTGTTAAAGATTGGCCTTCTTTTCCAGATTCTTGAGTTCCTTTAACTGCGACTGTAGCTTCTGGTAATGCAGGTTGTGTTAAAGATTGACCTTCCTTACCTGCCTCTTGGGTTCCTTTAACTGCGACTGTAGCTTCTGGTAATGCAGGTTGTGTTAAAGATTGACCTTCTTTACCTGCCTCTTGAGTTCCTTTAATTGCGACTGTAGCTTCTGGTAGTTCCGGTTGTGTTAAAGATTGACCTTCTTTACCTTCCTCTTGAGTACCTTTAGTTTCTACTAGAGCTTCTGGTAATTCGGGTTGCGTTAAGGATTGACCTTCTTTGCCTGCCTCTTGAGTTCCTTTAGACTCTACTAGAGCTTCTGGTAGTTCCGGTTGCGTTAAAGATTGACCATCTTTACCTTCCTCTTGAGTACCTTTTGCTTCTACTAGAGCTTCTGGTAATTCGGGTTGCGTTAAGGATTGGCCTTCCTTACCAGATTCTTGAGTTCCTTTAGACTCTACTGTAGCTTCTGGCAATTCGGGTTGCGTTAAGGATTGACCTTCTTTGCCTTCCTCTTGGGTTCCTTTTGCTTCTACTAGAGCTTCTGGTAATTCGGGTTGCGTTAAGGATTGACCTTCTTTGCCTTCCTCTTGAGTACCTTTTGCTTCGATTGGAGCCTCTGGTAAGCTTGGTTGCGTTAAAGATTGACCTTCCTTACCTTCCTCTTGCGTCCCTTTAGCTACTTGCTGAGTTGGTTCAGCTTGTGGTACTGGAGTTGGAGCAGGTTGCACTTCTTTCTTAGTTCCGACTGCAATGACTTGCGACACAGGATTTTGAACAACTTGGTCTTCGATGACTTCTCTAACTTCTTGACCGTTATCCATCGATACTTTAGTTACAAGACGACGCTGACCCTTTACTCCGGCTGTGACGATACGAGTCTGTCCTTCTGCTAAATTCGCATCTGGGCTTGTAATCGTTTCAAAAGGAATCTCAACCAAGCTCTCTTCTTGCCTTGTCTGAGGCTTCTCAGCTGAAGCGGGTCTTGATGGATGGAGTTCTGCTTCCTTGAAGTAGCCGATGTACTCATAACCATCAATATGGATAATCCCTTCAGCCAAGCCTTCATGTGTAGTGGCCGAAATAGTTTGGTTATAAGAAAGCAATTCTTTATTTTCAAACGCAAATGTTCCATAAGGTACAAAAGTGCTGGCTCCTAAAGAACCAATCAAGAGAACACCTAGAACCTCTTTGCGACCTTTTTTGGACACCAAAAAGACTGCTAGAGAAGCAGTTGCCAAGCCAAGACCTGCCCAAGCTAGTTCCTTACTTCCTGTGTATGGAAGTTGTTGACTGTTAGTTGCCTTCTTACGATAAACTACATAAAGAATATCATCATCTTGAAATTCTGTAGGAACCTCATGATGAATCAGGGCTTTTTCAGACTCGGTCAATTCCTGCTCCGCCAAATAACGGTAATGAACGCTTTGAGCACCACCAACTTCATTGGCTTGAACCTTATCTACTGAAAGGGTACTAGCACCAAAAAGAAAGGCCCCGATTGCTACAGGACCTACCCCAACAGTTAGTTTACGAATCGAATATTTGGTAATCTTTTCTAGTTGTTGTTTTGTTTTTCTCATTTTCACGACTTTCTAATAGAATCTTGCGGATAGTGCGCACGCGCACCTCCAATTAATTTTGGACGACTAGCCAACGCCGTTACATGGGCATGACCAATCTCTCTCAAAAGAGGGCGAATCGGAACCTGAACATGCTTAACATGCATGCCAATTGCAGTGTCTCCGATATCCAATCCAGCATGAGCCTTGATAAATTCAACCTCAACTGGATCCTTCATAAACTTGAAGGCTGCCAACTGACCCGAACCTCCTGCATGAAGGGTAGGAAGGACACTAACGATTTCCAGACCAAACTGCTCTGCAACCTGACGTTCAACAACGAGAGCCCGATTGACATGTTCACAGCCTTGAACGGCTAGATGAATTCCTTTTTCCTCTAGGATATCTAGGATGGTCTTCACAATGATTTCGCCAATTTCTTGGCTGGATTCCTTGCCAATCTGACCACCTATCACCTCACTAGAAGAAAGGCCCAAAACAAAGATAGATCCTTGCTTCAAATTGGCCTTTTCTAATACATCTTTTACAATCTGGCTTGTTTCTCTTTGAATGTCTTTTTCCTTCATACTTGATACCTCTTTTGTCACTATCTATCATATCGTTTTTTCCACTTTTTAGCAAGATAGACAACCTAGAAAGCTTACTCAATTACGCATAAAACTCCCAGAATGAACTGGGAGTTAACTAGTTTCTATTCTATTTATGTATATTTCAACCGTCGTTCCTTTTGAGGGGGCAGAATCGATTTTCATCTGGTAATGTTCTCCAAAATGAAGTTTGAGCCGTTGGGCAACATTTTGAAGACCAACTCCCCCACGTTTGAGTTGACTTTGACTACTATCGCCAGCGGCTTGGAAGCCAACTCCATCATCCTCAATACGGATGACCAATCCTGAATCCTGTTTCTGGACGGAAACTCTAATATGTCCCTGACCTTCCTTTTCCTTAATGCCATGGTAAAGAGCATTTTCTACAAGGGGTTGTAGGACCAGCTTGGGCAAGACTAAATTATCAAAGGCAGGATTCTCCTCAATCTCATATTCCAGCTTATCTCCATAACGTTGTTTCTGGATAAAGAGATACTGGCGGACATGATTGATTTCGTCGGACAAGGAAATCAAGTCCTTACCTTGATTGAGCGCCAAGCGGAAATAGGTCGCCAAGGACTTAGTCACCTGCACCACTCGCTGACTATCCTGAAATTCAGCCATCCAGATGATAGTGTCCAAGGTGTTATAGAGGAAATGCGGATTAATCTGGCTCGACAAGGCTTGAAGTTGGTACTGACGGGTCGTTTCTTCCTGCCTGCGAATAGCTGCCATGAGCTGATCAATCTGATCCAACATGGCATTGAACTGGCGAGTTACTTCTCTCAGTTCATGGGCACCAGTTTCCTTGGCACGAAGATTCTGATTACCAGAAGCAATTTTCAGCATGGTTTCTCTCAAGTCCTTCAGAGGAGCAATCCAGCGTTTAAGACTGAACCACACCAAGCAGAGACAGGCAAGAAGAGAAGTGATACTGGCTCCAAACAAGGTCCACATAAGTTGACTTCGAACCTGGTCTAACTTCTCCAGCGAAGACACGCCAAGCACCGTCCAATCAGTTCCTGCAATCTTTTCCTGACTAACGTAGGATTTGTGGTCTGGAGTATAACCTTGCCCTATCTCAATGTAAGGTTTCATGGCCTCCATTTCGCTAGACGAACTATAAACTGTGTTTTGAGGATGGTAAACAAATTCATGATTTTCATTGATGATAAAGGCAAAGCCCTGCTGACCCAACTGAAGTTGGTTGAGATAGGCTTCCAGAGTTTCGTAGGAAATATCCAAGCGAAGCACACCAAGATTGGCCCCCTTTGTATCAAGAAGTTCTTGAGTGATAGAAATGACCCACTGACTATCTGATTTACGAGCTGGAGTCAAAACGGGCATGGCTCCCTGATGAATGGCCTTTTGGTACCAGTCCTCAGCCATCATATCTGAGGAGATTTTCATCCGCACACTGTCATCTGTAGAAATGACTTGACCGGATTTGGTCACCAGCACAACAGTTTTTAAATCCTGATCTGCCTTTAAGATGGTCAAAAACAGATTTCGGATTCCCTCGACCTTGTCTTGACTGGGATTCTCAGCATAGGATAAAACATCTGCCTGCTGGGTCAAACTAGTCGAGGTGGTTTCTAATTTTTTGATATAAGACTGGATAAAGTGGCTAGTCTGACTGATAGTCGTTTGACTATTGTCCTCAATACTAGCCTCAATGGCTGAAGAACTTGATTGATAGTAGAAAGTCCCAACAAAAGCTAGGAGAATGAGAAAGACTAGAAAGATGGAAATAACCATTCTGACTAGGAGAGAAGAACGCTTCATCGACTTTCCCCCTTCTTAAACTGACGAGGTGTCACACCTGCAATCTGCTTAAAGCGTTGGGTAAAATAGTTCATATCTTCAAAACCAACCTTCTCTGCGATCTCATAAATCTTCAGATCTGTAGTTAAAAGCAAGAGCTTGGCTTGTTTGACACGTTCTCTCACCAAATAATCCTGAAAAGGCAGGCCCAACTCTTTCTTAATCAAGGAGCTCAGATAAGTAGGGCTAAAACCCAAGTCACTGGCTAAAGACTTTAAACTAAACTGGCTGTCAGCCAGATGAGACTGGATTTTCTGGGCCATATTTCCCTCAAACTTATCGATCAATAAATCTTGTAACTGCTCTTCCTTTTCTTCCTTATCCAACTTTTGCTTGATTTTCCCCAACATTTCCTCAATATCCTGACGAGAAAAGGGCTTGAGCAGATAGTCATCCACACCTAGTTTGACAGCAGACAAGGCATAATCAAAATCATCGTAGCCTGTTAAAAAGACCAAATGCACCTGAGGATAGGTTTCTCGGACCAGACTGGCCAACTGGATGCCATTTAGCTGAGGCATGTTGATATCGGTTAAAATGATATCTGGCACCTGCTTTTGTATCAATTCCCAAGCCTGTCTTCCATTTTCAGCTTGACCGATTATTTCCATATCGTAGGCTGCTACATTGACCAGCTTGGTCAAGCCTTGTCTTACCAGATATTCATCTTCTACGATTAAGATTGTATAGGTCATGCTTCTCTCCTTTGTCACTTACTAGTATCAGTATAGCAAAATTCTCCTCTAACTGCTTAGGAAAGCCCTCTTAATCGACATAATCTAGTAAATAAGCATAGCCTTTTTCTTCCATTTGGTCTTTAGGAATAAAGCGGATAGAGAGACTATTGATACAGTAGCGCAAGCCACCCTTGTCCTGTGGGCCGTCCGTAAAGACATGGCCAAGGTGAGAATCTCCAACTCGGCTCCGCACTTCCATGCGTGTCATATTGTAGGACTTATCTTCTTTGTAAATAGCAACATCTGGACTGATGGGTTGGGTAAAACTAGGCCAGCCACAACCAGACTCAAACTTATCCTTTGATGAAAAGAGAGGTTCGCCAGTTGCCACATCCACATAGATACCAGATTCAAATTTATCCCAATAGCGGTTTGAGAAAGCCCGTTCTGTTTGATTTTTCTGAGTAACTGCATACTCCTCAGGTGACAAGGCCTTTTTCAATTCCTCATCACTTGGTTTGGGGTATTTGCTGGCATCGATGACAGGATAGGCCGCCTGATTAACATTGATATGGCAGTAGCCATTTGGATTTTTCTTGAGATAGTCTTGGTGGTAATCCTCAGCCACCACAAAATTCTTCAAAGTCTCCTTTTCAACTGCTAAAGGTTGATCGTATTTCTTAGTCACCTCATCAAAGACCTGGTTAATCACCTCTAAATCCTTGTCATCTGTGTAATAAACACCAGTACGGTACTGGGTTCCCACATCATTTCCTTGTTTATTTTTGCTGGTTGGATTGATAATGCGGAAATAGTGAAGCAGGATTTCCTTGAGGGAAATTTGATTGGCGTCATAGGTGACATGAACAGTCTCCGCATGACCTGTTTGGTTAATCAATTCGTACTTGGTTGTTTCCCCTCTACCATTTGCATAGCCTGATACGGCATCTGTTACCCCGGAAACTCGAGAAAAATACTCCTCAACTCCCCAGAAACAACCTCCAGCTAGATAAATTTCATGCAAGTCTGCATCTTTACTAATTTCTGTTTTTTTCACTGTTTTTCCTCCTTGGCTAACTGATGCTTTCTCAATTTGCGAGCTATCTGTCTGCCCTGCATTTCGCATCAATAGAAAATAGAAACCGCTTATGGCTAGGAAAAAAATCCCTGCCAAGACAAACAATTTTACTTTATCATTCATGGCCTTTCTCTACCCCATTTCTTTCAATGTTTTTAAAATCATATCCTTATCCATAAAACCAGGTTGCGTTTTGACCAGCTTGCCTTCCTTGTCTATAAAGGCTTGAGTTGGGTAAGAACGGACACCATAACTTTCCAAGAGTTTACCTGATGGATCAATTAGGACTGGGAAATTTTTATAATCCAATCCCTTGTACCAGTTCTTAAATTCTGCTTCAGCTTGTTCCCCCTTGTGTCCAGGAGACACCACTGTCAAGACCACATAGTCATCACCAGCATCTTTAGCAATTTCATCCGTGTCAGGAAGACTAGCTAGACAGATGGAACACCAAGAAGCCCAGAATTTGAGATAGACTTTCTTACCCTTATAATCAGACAAGCGGTAGGTCTTGCCATCTACTCCCGTCAGTTCAAAATCAGCAACCGCCTGACCTTTAGTCGCAGTTTGCGCACTGACTTGTTCTGTTTTGGTTTGCTCCTTCATAGTAGCTTCGTCTGACACATTTTTAGCAGAACAAGCTGCCAAGCAACAGATTGAGCCTACTCCAAGGAGACATGTTTGCCATTTTTTCATTTCTTTTTCCTCTCTATTCAAATAATGTAGTCAAAATAGAAGCATTTCCCAAAAGCACCAAGATTCCCATCACGATAATGAGGAAACCACCCACTTTTTTGAGTGTTCCGAGATAAGGATGGAGTTTTCGAAAATGTTTCAAAACATAGCTGGAGGCTAGAGCTAGAACCAAAAATGGTAGCGCCAAACCCAGCGTGTAAATCAACATGAGACCAGCTCCCTGCCAAGCACCTGAACCACCTGAAGCCGCCAAGGCCAAAACAGAACCAAGAACCGGCCCCACACAAGGCGTCCAAGCAAAACTAAAGGTCAACCCCAGTAAAAATGCCTGACTATAGCCGTTATCCTTTTGACCCTGTCTCTTTAATTGTAGCCTTCTTTCCTTGTAGAGTCCCTTCAAATGTAAGATTTCCATCTGGTGCAAGCCCAAGAGAATGATAACCGCACCCGTCATATACTGAAACCAAGAGGCATACAAAAGGTCTCCTAAAAAACCAGCACCATATCCCAGTAAGATAAAGATAAAAGAAATACCCGCTATAAAGGCCAGAGTTCGCAATAAACTGACAACTGAGATTGAAAATTTGCCACTAGAAGCCTGAGAACTATCTTTGTCATCCAGTAAGACCCCTGCATAGACCGGTAACAAGGGTAAGATACAAGGAGAAAAGAAGGAAAGAATTCCAGCAAGAAAAACACTGATAAAAAATATTATATTATCCATTACCTTCCTCCATTCTTTGATTTGATAGGACTATTATAGCCCCAAAACTCCAGAAAAAACAGGGACAATGATAGGGAAAAATAGGAATTTAATCAGGTAATACTTCAAAGAAATCAAAAAAACATGAGTAAAAGGGTAAGCTATCTTACGTTTTCGAGCTAACATCTAGTAAACTAAAAAACAGATTCTTCCATCTATCGCGGAAAAATCTGTCATTGATTTATTGATTTACAAAAACTCCAACCACGCTTTGCGAACCTCGTCTTTGCTGGTTTCTCTGTATTTTTTAGTTCCAAGAATGCCATTATTGTGAAGTTCTTACAATAGTGCCTCAAACTCAGCGACGGTCATGCCTAATTGCGCACTCGCAACCTCTGCTGTTAAAAGATGCTGGCGAACAAGATTTACTAACCCTTTTTTTAGTCCCTGTTCAACACCTTCTGCCCTAGCTGTTTCCAAGGCATAGTCCTGCGCTAACAAGGCTTGTTCTTCGCGTCTGCGTTGTTCACTAAACATTTTCCTGTCCTCCTCGGACCAGCTCTTATAGTCCAGCAGTTGGTCTGCTTGGCTGATGGCTCGCTCGGGTTCTTGAGTAAAGGGTTTATTCCCGAAAAACTCCAACCACGGCTTACGAACCTCGTCTTTGCTGGTTTCTCTATATTTTTTTAGTTCTAAGAACGCCATCTTGACTAGATGGTTTTCTTGTCCATTATTGGTGATGGTTAAGACCTCACCTGTCGTGTCCTCTCGCATGCTAAAGCTGTGAAAGGCTAAATCATCTGAAAAGTAATTACTGTCTACGATAGCGATAGCATATACTGGTGCAATATGTTTATAACTCTGGTGAGTATCACCTTCACGTTGACGAATTTTTTCTAGGTTTTGATTGACCTGACTGCAAAGGTAAGCCCACAGACGATTGATGAAAAAATTCTGATGATGGACTTGTATTTCGATAATAACCTGTGTCCCATTGTCCAACTCCGCTAAGACATCTATACTGGTATAGAAATCCTGAGCCGAGTACGGCAGGGAAGGCAAGACGTGAATGTTGCTTCCCTCCAAAATGGTTACATTTTTAGCTGGTAAGTCCAGCATATCGCGAATAAATTGACAAGTGATTTCCGGATTGCTGAAAATTTTCTTAGCTACCAAATCATTGGTCGGGCTAATGCCCGGATGTCTGAGAATCATCCTTTTCCTCCTTTTATTATACCACAGTTTTATACTCAATGAAAATCAAAGAGCAAACTAGGAAACTAGCCGCAGGCTGTACTTGAGTACGGCAAGGCGACGTT
>OIFW01000328.1_pt1 | contig 8663 bp, 2 predicted proteins | sample 1582111 | NCBI WGS metagenome assembly OIFW01 (sample SAMN07501063, study PRJEB24779) | human gut metagenome | isolation source: stool | host: human infant | place: USA: Pittsburgh, PA | reverse complement strand
TGGTCAAACTGGGTGAAATTGATGACTTCCTTACGATAAGGTCCAAAATTGGTCAATTCTAACTGAACTGGTCTCATTGTCCACTCCTTCCAATCTCCTCAAAAATACTTTCCACAAGGGCAGTTTGTCTCTCAGACAAGACATCGCCCCCAGTCACTGTCTGGTAAAAATCAGAGACAATTTCCTGAGGCGACTGCATTTCCAAATCTTTTAAGTGCTGATCTACAGTCAAGCTTTCTTCCCTGACATCACCCAAACGACTGAAAGTGATTTCTACAATGTCTGTACCATAAATCTCTTCCAGACGGGCACGCACATTGATGCCCTCTAATTCCTTACGACTGGACAATTGAATATCAAAGGCAAACCAAGCCTTTTGACAAGGTTGTCCTTTATAAAATTCAGGTGACACCAAGGTTTCAAAAGGCTCCTGCAAGGTCACAATCGGCCGTCTGACCTCTAAAGGATGGAAGGCCTGAGACAAGTCTCCAGTTGCATCTAAGTCAAGAATATAAACGCCTTTTTCTTCCCTACGCTTGGCTTCTTTGACATTAAAGGCGACCGGACTGCCTGAATATTGCACGCGCTGGTTCGGACTGGCAAAACGCGTATGGATATGCCCCAAGGCCACATAATCGAAAGCCTTGAAAAGGTCACTGGTCACATTGGTAAGGCCACCTACCGTATTGCTAGTTTCAGACAACATCAATTCCCGTAGACTTTGACCATCGCTATCATCCTTCTTAGAAACCGCAAAATGCGTCACCAAGACATGGGCCTTGTCAGGATCAAAAGCTTTTTCCATATCCTCGAGAATGTAGGCCAAGGCATCACCAATTCCCTGAATTTCCTTATTCTCATCGTCTTTATAGTAAATACGAGCATCAATGGGGTCAATAAAGGGAAGGAGGAAAATCTGGCAAGCCTCCAACTCAATAGGCTCAAAAGCCTCCTCCAAACGTGTGCTTAAATGAAGACCCTGATGTTGAAAAAACTCTCGTCCAAAATGCAAACGTTCAGCACCATCGTGGTTGCCACTGATAGCATAGACAGGAATCTGCTCCTCCAACACCAAGCGGGCCAAGGTCTTATTAAATAGCTTAATCGCATCCACAGGCGGCACCGCACGGTCATAGAGGTCTCCCGCAATGATAACCCCATCCACTTTTTCGCTAATAGCCAAATCCACAATCTGTTGAAAGGCCCACTCCTGCTCCTCCAACAAAGACCAGCCATTGAGGGTTCGCCCCACATGCCAATCTGACGTATGTAAAAACTTCATGACAGTCTCCTCATTCGTTTTGTCTTACTCTATTGTACCTTATCAAGCTAAATACTGCTTAAAAGATTCACAAACCTTGGGAGATTCCGTGAATTTTATCCACAAACAAAAAATCTCTCCCGAGCAATCACACTCGAGAGAGATTTTATTTTTGGATTTTATGAGAGATAAGGTGTGGAAATCTTAGTCTTGGTTTTTACGACGATTCATAGCCGCAAGTCCTGACATGAGTCCCATGACAACAACACCCATTGCTGCAAGGTTATTATCTGACTCACCTGTTACTGGCAATTGTTCATCGCCTTCTTTAGCTTTATCAGAACCATCTGCCTTCTTACCATCTTTGTTTCCAGATTTCTTCTTATCTGAACCTTTACCATCTGAAGCGCCATCGGCTGCTGATCCAGAACCTTTAGAACCTTTAGAACCTTTAGATCCATTTGAGGCCGCTTTTACAGCTTTAGAAGTTGAATTTCCACCATTTCCAGATTGACCATTATTACCATTTGAAGGTGTTGAGCCATCTTCGACCTTACGATAGATATAGGTCACGACTGTTTGACCTTTTGTCATCTTGTCTGTAGATTTACCTTCTTGACGAATCAATTCGTATTTCACACCATTACGGTAGATATAACGGTCACCGTGAACGTTAACTTCAGAACCAACAGAGTTAGTGATCACAAGTGGCATCTTGATTTGGTTACCATACTCGTCACGGTAGATAACAACGATAGTACCAACTTCTTTGTTAACTGCCGGTTTAGCAGGTTCTGCATTAACCACCTTGTAAACAACCTTTGTATCTTCACCAGGGTTGCTTGGTGTCACACCAGTCTTATCAGCCTTGTAACCTTTCACTTCAGGAACAAGAGTCATAGCAGCCTTAGTTGGATCGTTAGGATCATTTGTGTAAGCAACTGCTTCAACACCTGGGATTGGATTCCCTTTTTCGTCAACGGCAATAATCTTACCAAATTTAGTGTAAGTTACAGTCTCAACCTTGCTGTCCATAGTGACATCTTGAGAAGCCACACTGCCTTTATCGGCGAAGTAACCGTTAACCATTGGTGTAATCACGAGATCAAACTTAGTCTTATCTGCCTTCCATTCACCTGCAGTAAGAATATCACCTGTTACAGAGTCAAGCGTCAATGAACGTTTCCATTGTGCTTTCTGAACACTGTCTACTGGCAATTTAGCATTGCTATCTTTGCTTGCATAGTGAACAGTATATGTCACATCTTTAAGGTAAGCATCCTTAGCTGGCCATTTTGGACCGTTTGGTTGGTTAGGATAGATTGGTGTTCCTGGTTCGTGAGCATTGTCTGGATTAAAGTCAAGTGCTACACGTTTGAAGCTTACTGTCCAAGCTTGGTCAACTGTGCTATCCAAGTCAAAGCTTGCACCAGCTGGGTAACCATCTGTTACAAGGACATAGCCAAGGTCTTGATAGTGTTTGATACGTTCAGCTGTTGAATAGTTAACCGCTTCACCAGACTTACCAGCCAAAGCAACAGTTTCAAGGGTTGAACCACTTGTTTCATCACGGTAAACAACACTTGCTTTTTGATCATTCTTAACGTAAACAACCTTAGTATCGCTAGACAAGTCACCTGGTGTTGCAGGTACTACCTTAGCAGTGTAACCTGGGATAGTTGGCAAGTTCTTGTCAACCGCAATCATCTTAGTTGGATCGTTAGGATCATTGATGTAGGCAGTATCAGACACACCTGCAATTGGGTTACCATTTTCATCAACAATGACGAACTTACCAAAGGCCTTGTAGGTTACTGTATCAGTCGCTTCTGGAGCATCTGGAGTAACTGTCTTACCACCTGCTACAGCTTTATCGGCAAAGTAGCCATTCACAACAGGAACCTTAACTGTACCGTAAGTGTGGCTAGTTTCGTTCCAAGTCACCTTACCAGTCGCTTGGTTATCCTTACCTGCAAAGGTATAGTCAGATTTCACATCTGCAGCTGGTGTTTTATCGCCAGCACCTTGGAAAGTTACAGTTTGTTTCGTCGCCTTAGTCACATCGTTAACGATTGCTACGTAAACGACACGAGTATCTTCACCTGGATTTGATGGTGATGCAGGGATAACTTTAACAGTGTAGCCAGGAATGCTTGGAAGCGTCTTGTCGATGGCAATCATCTTAGTTGCATCATTTGAATCGTTAGTGTAGGCAGTTGTTGATACACCTGGAATTGGATTTCCATTTTCATCCACAGCGATAAATTTACCAAAGGCTTTGTATGTCACTGTGTCTGTTGCATTTGGTGCATCCGGAGTAACTGTCTTACCACCTGCTACAGCTTTATCGGCGTAGTAACCAATAACAACTGGAGTCTTAACTGTGCCATAAGTGTGACTAGTTTCTGTCCAAGTTGTTGTGTTGGTTGTAGGGTCTTCTTTACCATTGAAGCTAAAGTCATTTTGAGTGTTAGCAGCTGGTGTCTTCGTATCAGCACCAGTGTAAGTCACTGTTTGACTTGTGGCTTTAGTAACATCTTTCGTGTCTTTTTCAACGATAATGTGGTAACGGTAACCTGGAGCTAGGTATTGACCACCACCATTGGCATCAATTGAAGCGTCCAAACCTTGTGAACCGTTAGCAAATTGAACAAGGTCAACGACACGGGTTTGGTTACGGTCCCAAGCACGTTCTGAACGGATAGTTGCAATACCGTTGTTATAGTCGTATTGACGTTCTGACTTCAAGACATCTACATAAGCATTAGCTTTTGATTTGTCAGCAGATGCATACTTGATGCGGTATCCTGCTGGTACTGGTGGAAGTTCTGTTACACCAGCATCGTAGATTTTATTGTAAGTCTTACCGTTTGCTGTGATTGTTTCAGTTGAGTTATTGATACGGTATGTTGAAGAGCCAGGAATCTTGTTTCCTGCTTCATCAACATAGTCAATAATACCAAGGTTGGCATAGTTAACAACAACCATGTAATTACCGTTTGTAACGTAGTCATAAGGTCTCATAACCCCACGGTTATCACGACCGACTTTGAGGTGGTTGATATAATCAATGTTAACAAAGTATTGTTGACGCTCTGGCAAAAAGGCAAGTTTGTAGCCGAGGTTTGTCAAGTCAGGGTTTGTTGAGCCTGCTCCAGCATTTGTCAAAACAGCAACCGCATCAGTTGTACGAAGGCTACGGTTTGATACCGCAAGTCCCATAGCATTGATGAGATTTTCAGAGTTAAGACTTGCTTCAGCAGCATTCAATTCACTGCTTGTCACAGCCAACTCGCTAGTCGCTACTTTAAGGACGCTATTTACAGCGTTAGTTGTAGACTCTGCACTTGCAGTTTCTGCTGCAGTCGCAACTGAAGCAGCCGCACTTGTTTGTGCTGATACTTGACCAGCAGCTGGAGTTTCTGCTACAGCTGTTGAGTTAAGAGCTTGTGCACTAGTAGCTACAGATGAAACATTTGCTACTGCAGATTCAGAGCTCGCTTGCGATGCAGCCTGAGAAGTTGCTTCTGAACTAGCTGCTGTTTGACTAGTTGTTGAAGCTGCTTGGCTGTTTTGAGCTGCTGATTGCGGTTGTTCACTAGCCAAGGCCACAGTAGAGACTGAACTTGGTGCGTTTTCTGTTGTTGCTGGCGCTACTGATGCTGTTGTTGGCGTTGATTGCTCCACGACGACATCTGGCTCAGCAGTTGTTTCCATACCTGCGGTAGTTGGTGCTACCGTTTCATCAGCTTGGGCACCCTGCGCATTTGAGAAGATTGAAACTCCCAAAAGGACAGAGGCTACACCAAAGCTATATTTTCTTAATGAAAAACGTTGGCGTTTATTAAACATATCTCTCATAATAATAAATTTCCTCAATATCCAAATTACTTTATATACAATTTCCATTTTATACTATAATTATTAAATTGTCAAATATATACTAATAATTGTGTAAAAGTTTAACTTTTATTAGAAAACATTAATTTAAAACTTTTATCTAAGTCCTTTGAAACATCAAAACATTCGTGCTTTCATTTTCCAAAACCCCACTTTTTGTTAGTTTTATAATTTTCGAAATATTTTTAACCGATAATCTTTTTTATTAAAAACACCCATTCCCGATACGACATTATTTGGTTTTGATTCTATTTATTAAAATACAAAATTTATACCTTCAAAAAGAATATTTTTTTAAACCTCCTAACTCACATCTTACCGCTTGATTTCTAAATCCCTTATCACTACTAGGTTTTCAGACTTTTTGGCACAAGATTTCAAGAAAGATTCAAAAATCCCCTTGGCTTTTCGCCAAAGGGGATTCTTTCATCTATTATTTGAAAATAGAACTTGTGAAACTATCTGTCTCTTGTAGGAGTTTCTTATAGACAGCTTCTTTGAGTTTCGTCGTATGGCTTGTTGACACTGATTTATTACCGTTATTATCTGTTTTAATACTTGCAGCATCTTTTGCTACTGCAGCCTTAAACAAGGCTAATAAATCATCGTAAGAGCTTACTGTTGTGCCGTCAATTGTAACTGTCGTCAAACCATGTGACGCTTTGTCTTTCACTTCTTTGAAGTAGGCCTTCTTGAAGGCTTCTAGTGAGTTGAACTGACCATCAGAAATCTTGCTAATGATAAAGTCGTCTCCAAGGGTGTCCTTACCAGCCGCTTTTGCTTCTTGTTTATACTTGTTAGTCGCATAACCTAGGAAGCCTTTTTCATAGCCATAGTAACCCCAGAGTCTGAAGGTATTATGCTTGAAGGACATGGCACCAGGAGAACCCTCGCTGGTATTTCCTCCATAGATGGCAGACATCATAGGAACATTGACATAAGCAGAAGAGAAATCATCTGGTTTATAGACACCATTTCCTGGACCACGATTGGTCATGAAGTTATTGTCCACAAGGTCATCAATAGAGGTCAAGTTAATAGCCTTTTCACTATCACTTAGAGCACGAACCTTGTCGTATTGATTTTTACTGTTACCTCGTAGCTGTTTATCTACCTTTTTGAACCATGCGTTATTGAGCTCTTGATTTCCTTGACTGAGGACCGCTTCCCCTTCAAGTGAGTCAAGAAGCATGAGGGTATCGTTGTAGCCCTTCATGTAACGGTCGATGGCTTCACGTGAGTTCAACTTGTTTGGATTAGTGTTATACCACTGATTACCGTCGTTTTCTCTTTCAAAGGCCATGTTAAGTCCTAAGGCGCCGTATTCACCTTGATGACCTTGAGTAGCTGGTGATTGAAGAAGACCTTGGGCATATGCTTCAACGTCTGTTCCTTCACGACGACCATAATCTCCAAAGTAAGCAATACGGTCATTGATGTGGGTCGTTTCATGCGTAAAGGCCGAAGCACCGTACTCACTAATCATGTTAGACATGACGAAAGTAACTTTGGCACGATTATCAAAGGCATTGTCATAGATAGCAGCATAGGCACCGGCCATAGCTCCGTTGTCTCCATAGTACTCACCAACTGGACCATAGATTTCACGGATTGGCGCATAGACTTCTGTACTGTCTTTAAATTGACCGTAGCGCTCTGGCCAACCTGGCCAACCATGACCCCAGACATAGAAACCTTCCCAGACAGGATTGACAATATCTTTGAACAATCTGTTTTTAACTTTGTCTGTAGCCAATCTATGCCAGAAATCAAGGTAGTTGATTTGACGTTGGGCAGCTAGATCAATCTCAGGTTTCAGTTTCTCAAGAGTCGTATTGTACTTGTTAGCTGTTCCATATGACATGGTGTCATAGGTTGAAATCAAGAACATCTCTGTTTTATCAAGATTCAATAATGGCAGAATCATTTTTCTGTGTAGGCCACGTGTTAAGTTATCGTAAGCACGATACTTGTGCTCACCGACACCTTCATTTTGCGAAGCTTTCTCTACAACATAGACCTTGTCCTTAGTGGCATCGATGAACCAATCATTCATATTGTCGATATTAGTGAACAATTCTCTATTATAGTTTAGGAAACCATTTAAATCTCCAGATTTAGTATATTTCGCTAGAACTTCACCAAAAGCATCATATGTTCTTGATCCACTGATATTATTTTCCTTAGAGCCAATCTCAATCAAACGGTCAAGGACATCCACATTTTTACCATAGAAGTCTGGCTTGAAGAGCATGATTTCTTTGATATTGACATCATCAAACTTAACACCGTAATAACGATTCAAATAGGTTAAACCTAGCAAGAGAGCAGCCTTATTTTTCTCGACCTTATCAAGAATCATTTGTTGAGCGGCAGGTGATTGGTTAAGCTGGTGATCCTCATTTTCAACCAGCTTAATCACAAGGTTAGTCAAATTAGCTTTAACAGCCTCAAAGCTTTCTTCCAAGAAGAGGTTCTTAATGGCATTTACTCTATTTGGACCGGTACGACCAAGTTTTTGGTAAATTGGATCAGACTGCAACTCAATCGTTTTAAGGATATCAACAATACCATTAATAAGACTTGAGTGATCTTTTTGGACAATATTCGGAGTGTACTTGATACCCAAATCAGTAACAGTGTACTCCTTAACGTTGCTCAAACCTTCTGAACTATCTGAAAGCTTGAAGTAGTCTTTAGTACCATCAGCATAGTGAACAATAATCTTGTTAGCATCGCTTAAGTCTGTGACAAAATTACTGTCTTTCATTGGTGTCACTGAGAGTACATCTTTGGTATTCAAGTTATGGTTTTTAGCCAGTTTGTTTGCTTGATAGACAATATAATCCTTGTTATAGAACGGTTGAAGTTTCTCAATATTCTTATAAGCCTGGTTGTATTCTGGATTATAGTCTTGAATATTGGCAAAATCAGCTTGACTAGAAACATTATTAAGAGTATTCAACGCGTAAGGTTCGCTGACAAATGTATCAGCCGTTATTTTGTAGCCTTCAACACGCTTGTCAGCTTCTTCCTTAGTCAAATGTTTGAGCTTATTCGGACTCTTAGTATCTTTACCAGTACCATCTTCGGCCGAGCTGTAACCAACAACACCAAAGAGATCTTTGATGTATGGGCCACCGTCTTCATCATTGACATCGTTAGAAGCAAAGATTTCTTGGCCCTTGATAACCTTAGCATAGGTCACATTGTCTTGAACAGCGCCGTAAGGCCATGTCTTAGCGACAATACCACCAACATTTCTTGTGTTTTTAACATCAAGAACACCTTTAGCTACTGAATTGGTTACCTTGGCCTTCGTTCCTGATTTCCAACTGTTGAGCATGTAAGTGACAAATGGCACCAGCATACTTGCGTTGGCATTATTGGCTGTAATAGTCGCATCCACATAGGCTCTGTTGACAAATCCCATGTAGTTTGAGCCAGCAATCCCACCAACTGTCGAGTTATTACCAACAGAGTTAATCTTACCGATAAAGGC
>OIFW01000321.1_pt1 | contig 8917 bp, 9 predicted proteins | sample 1582111 | NCBI WGS metagenome assembly OIFW01 (sample SAMN07501063, study PRJEB24779) | human gut metagenome | isolation source: stool | host: human infant | place: USA: Pittsburgh, PA | reverse complement strand
GCAACCAGTGGTGTAGGAATTGCTTTTGCTAAACTGCTTAAAGGAAAATTTCCTGAGATTCACTTGGTAGGAACTAGCCGAAATTTAGCCAAGGAAGACCAATTGAAGGTGGTTGGATTTGATCAGGTGATTTTGGAGAAGGATGGCGTTTTGCAAAGTGAGGAGTCTTTCACAAAAATTCTAGATCTAGTGGGACCTCGCCATATCAAAGATAGTATCCATCACTTAAGTGAAGGAGGAATTATCTGCTCTTGTGGTCAATTAGGTGGTCAGTGGACCTTGGCTGATTTTGATCCAATTGTTGAATTGGCGAAGAATGTTTATTTAACGACCTTTTATTCGGGGAATGTTTCAAATGAAATGCTCCAAGAGTTGATTGATTTTGTGGAATTGTATCAAGTGGATGTCCGGCCTGAGAAGGTTTATAAGCTAGAAGAGATACAAGAAGCGCACACCTATCTTGAAAGTAGCCAGTCCTTCGGGAAAGTAATTGTGAAAATTGAGGAATAATATGATTGAATATAAAAATGTAGTCCTGCGCTACACGGATACAGACATTTTAAAAGATGTCAATCTCCGCATTGAAAATGGAGAATTCATGGTGCTAGTGGGTCCTTCAGGGTCTGGAAAGACCACTATGCTCAAGATGATCAATCGTCTTTTGGAGCCGACAGATGGCAATATTTATATGGACGGAAAACGCATCAAGGACTATGATGAACGAGGGTTACGTCTTTCTACTGGTTATGTTTTGCAGGCCATTGCCCTCTTTCCAAATCTAACTGTCGCTGAGAATATTGCTTTAATTCCAGAGATGAAAGGGTGGACTAAAAGACAAATAGCCACTAAAACTGAAGAACTCTTGGACAAGATTGGTCTGCCTGCTGCAGAGTATGCAAATCGTAAGCCAAGTGAGTTATCTGGTGGGGAGCAACAACGGATTGGGATTGTGCGGGCCATCATTGCAGAGCCAAAGATTCTATTGATGGACGAGCCCTTTTCAGCCTTGGATGCTATTTCTCGCAAACAGCTACAGGCTCTCACCAAAGACTTGCACAAAGAATTTTGTATGACGACTATTTTCGTGACCCATGACACAGACGAAGCCTTAAAATTAGGGGACAGGATTGCAGTGTTGCAAGAAGGAGAGATTGTGCAGGTAGCGGATTCTGATACCATTCTAGCCCAACCAGCCAACGACTTTGTGGCAGATTTGTTTGGAGGTGCTCACCATGTCTAAACTACTTGCAACCTTTCAAGAGCGTTTTGGAGACTGGCTCACAGCCCTTTGCCAACACTTGCAACTGTCGTTACTGACCTTGCTCCTTGCGATTTTTCTGGCGGTCCCTCTGGCTATTTATTTAAGTACACGCAAGAGAGCCAGCAACTGGGTTTTACAGGTAGCTGGGATCTTCCAGACCATTCCTTCCATGGCCCTTTTGGGGCTCTTCATTCCCATCATGGGGATTGGGACACTTCCGGCCTTGACAGCTCTCGTCATCTATGCCATTTTCCCCATCCTTCAAAATACCATCACCGGTTTACAAGGGATTGACCCAAGCCTTGAAGAAGCGGGAATCGCCTTTGGGATGACCAAGTGGGAGCGACTCAAGAAGTTCGAGATTCCCTTGGCCATGCCCGTTATCATGTCTGGGATTCGGACAGCAGCTGTGATGATTATCGGGACGGCTACCCTAGCTGCCTTGATTGGAGCAGGGGGACTCGGTTCCTTTATCCTTCTAGGGATTGACCGCAATAATGCCAGTCTGATTTTGATTGGTGCCCTGTCTTCTGCCTTCTTAGCCATCGCCTTTAACCTTCTTCTCAAATGGATGGAAAAGGCCAAATTGCGGACCATCTTTGCGGCTTTTGCGGTAATGCTTATTGGATTAGGAGTATCTTATACGCCAAGTCTTCTTCCCAAACCGGAAAAAGAAAATCTGGTCATCGCTGGGAAGTTGGGTCCTGAACCGGAAATTCTAGCCAATATGTACAAGATTTTGATCGAAGAAAACACGGACATGACAGTGACTGTTAAACCAAATTTTGGTAAGACTACCTTCCTCTATGAAGCACTGAAAAAAGGGGATATTGCTATCTATCCAGAGTTTACAGGGACCGTGACCGAAAGTCTCCTCAAGCCGGCGCCGCAAGTCGACCATGATCCAGAAGCAGTCTACAAAGCAGCTCGAGATGGAATCAAGAAACAAGACAACCTAGCCTTGCTCAAACCCATGGCTTATCAGAATACCTATGCTGTCGCTGTGCCTAAGAAAATTGCCCAAGAGTATGGCCTCAAGACCATTTCAGATTTGAAAAAGGTGGAAGGACAACTCAAGGCGGGATTTACGCTAGAGTTTAATGATCGAGAGGATGGGAACAAGGGCTTGCAGAAAGTCTATGGTCTTAATCTACAAGTCTCCACCATGGAGCCAGCCCTTCGCTACCAGGCGATCCAGTCTGGTGAAATCCAGATAACAGATGCCTACTCAACGGATGCCGAGCTTGCTCGCTATGACCTTGTGGCCCTAGAGGATGACAAACAACTCTTCCCGCCATATCAAGGGGCTCCCCTCATGAAAGAAGCTCTTCTTAAGAAACATCCAGAATTGGAAGGCATTCTAAACAAGTTAGCTGGTAAAATCACAGCAGAGCAAATGAGCCAGATGAACTACCAAGTCGGAGTAGAAGGTAAACCGGCTGCCCAAGTCGCACATGATTTCTTGGTAAAAGAAGGTGTTATTAAGAACTAATGAAAAATTTGCACAAAAAGTAACTTTTTCAATTAACTTTTTTAGTTACTATTTGTCTGTTTTCTATCCTATTTTCAGATATAATAAAGATAACAAATTAAGGAGCCCTTCATGTCAATGAGTCAATATACCATCCAACAATTTATCGTCGATGCTTTTACAGATTCTGTTTTCAAAGGGAACCCGGCGGCTGTTTGTCTTCTAGATAAATGGTTGTCAGATGATACTTTACAGAATATTGCTAAAGAAAATAATCTTTCAGAGACAGCTTTTACGGTTAAAAATGGTGACCACTATGAATTACGTTGGTTTACTCCCGGTGGGGAAATCGATTTGTGTGGTCATGCTACCTTGGCAACAGCCTTTGTTCTCTTTCGATTTATTGAAAAGGATGTTGAAAGTTTAACTTTTGCAACACAGAGTGGGGAACTTTTAGTTACCAAAAAAAGATGAGTACTATGAGCTGAATTTTCCAGCATACTCCATGCAACAGGTTGCAGTCACAAGTGAGATGGAAGAAGCAATCGGTGTCCATCCGCTTGAAGCATGGCTTGGAAGAGATCTAGTCTGTGTCTTACCTCATGAAAATGATGTCATTAATGCAAGTCCAGATTTTGATAAAGTAAAAGCTTTAGATGGGCTCCTCCTGAATATCACTGCCAAAGGAAGCAAGTATGATACTGTGACACGAAGTTTCGCTCCAAAATTATCAGTCAAGGAAGATCCAGTCTGTGGCTCAGGACACTGTCATGTCATTCCTTTGTGGGCTAATAAGTTGGCACAAGAAGATTTTAGGGCCTACCAAGCTTCTGAGAGAAGTGGACTTCTCATTTGTCGTTTGGAGGGCAATCGGATTTATCTTGCAGGAAAGGCTGCCCTCTATAGTCGTGGAGAAATTTATGTCATGGACTAAATTTCTGTCGATTACGAAAACGTAGAAGTATTAGTGACAGTAATGAAAACAAAATCCCAGTCGAAAGATGTCTAGCTCAGCTAGGCATTTTAAATTTCACAACATTTTTTAAAGAATTTTCAGAAAAGACTTGACAATTTTGAAAATAAGCGTATTATAAGACTATGAACTTTTAAAAATAGTAATTTTACTATATTAACTCATGTCGACTACGGATGGTATGGTAAAGTGACTATATGGTTCTAATAACTATTCTATAGAGCGTTGCGTCCGAAAGTCATTCCTGACACGGCTCTTTAAAAACAAAAGGAGAAGATTATGAAAACAGAACCGATTCATCGTACCAGTATGTGGAAATTTAAGTTAAGTGCTGCCACCATGACTTTGATTCCCGCTGCCGTGGGGATTAACTATGTTGCCAAAGCCTTGGCGGAGGGGTTAAAGTTGCCCGTTTGGCTGGGGTCTTTGGGAACCTTTCTTGCTAGCATGTTGGCTGGGCCGGTTGCCGGTGCCATCAGTGGTTTTATCAACAACGTGATCTATGGGCTGACCTTATCGCCAATTTCAACCGTGTATGCGATTACCAGCATCGGAATTGGGATTGCTGTCGGAGTTTTGCACGCCAATGGGTGGTTCTCGTCAGCGCGACGAGTATTTGTTTCTGCTATTATTATTGCCTTCGTTTCAGCTGTCATTTCAACGCCACTCAACGTCATCTTTTGGGGTGGTCAGACCGGTATCGCTTGGGGTGACTCATTGTTTGCGGTAATGGTCGCCAATCATGCACCAGTGTGGCTGGCCTCATTTACCGATGAGTTTGTCTTGGATATTTTGGATAAAGTCTGCGTGGCCTACCTCGCATTCTTCATCTATCGTCAGCTGCCGAAGCGGATGGTGCACTTCTTTAGCGGTGATAAATGATGACTGATCAAACATTGATTTCTGGAGCGCCACGGGTCAAGCTCAAGTGGTACCAGGTGATCGATCCGATTACTAAGCTCTTGTTCATCTTGGACATGACGTTGTTGAGCTTTGCCAGTATGAATTTATTGCTTCAGGCCGGATTAATTCTTGTCGCAACATTGCTATTGTTATTTTCCAAATTGAGTTCTACCATCTTTAAGGCGCTGGGATTCAGCCTGTTTCTGATTTGCACCATGCTGATCATCCAAGGGTTATTTTACAGTCGGAATCAAACTGTGCTGTTTTCTGTGCTTGGGGTGTCGTTCTACAAAGAAGGCCTGATTTACGCCACCACTCTGGGTTGTCGAGTATTGGTGATTATTTTGACCAGTGGCTTTTTTATGGTGACCACGAGTATTTCAGAAAACGCGGCCTATTTGGAACTGTCCGGATTGTCTTATAAAACCGTCTACGTTCTGATGTCGGTGTGTTATATTTTGCCGGAAATGATGCGCAATATGCGGAAAATCCAGCAGGCACAAAAAGTTCGCGGAACCAATCCGCAAAAAACGTTGATTCAGAAATTAAAGTCAGTCCTGCCGGTTCTAATTCCATTGGTGATTAAGACCTTGGATCAATCGATGGCGCGGTCGATTTCGCTCCAACTGAGAGGTTTTGATAATCCCAACCGGACTGTCAGAACCTCCCAGCGCGTGTATCGCCTGTCGCGGACGCTGCACATTGGTCTGACTGGATTGGCAATTTTATTGATTGGGTGGAAGATATGGACGAAGATAAACGGATTGTAATTGAAAATTTGACCACCCGTTATCCGGGTACTGAGCAACCACAACTGCGTCAAATTAACGCGGAGGTTCATACCGGCCAGGTGGTTGGGATTATCGGGAATAGCCACTCCGGCAAATCGACTTTGTGCCGTGTGCTGGCAGGGGTCATTCCCAAAATTGTGTCTGCTGAGATTGAGGGCGACTGGCACATGTTTGGCCAGCGAGTGTCCGACAATTGGCCCGTTTATAATGCCATGAATGGAGTTGTATTGCAAAATCCAGCTGGCCAACTAAGCGGGTTGGCAGACACGGTTGCCGATGAAATCGCCTTTGACTTGATTAATCAGGGAATGGCTGAAGGACTGATTCAAAAACGGGTTGAAGAAGTTGCCACGCAAATGGGGCTGATTGAACAGCTGAATTTGCGTCCCGAGAGCCTTTCCGGTGGTCAGATCCAGCGGTTGGCAATTGCCACGGCAATTGTGTCTAATCCGGCTGTTTTGATTATGGATGATCCGACCAGTCAGATGGATCCCCTTGGCCGCCGGCAATTTTTCCAATGGCTAGCCCAAGTCAAAGAGACGACTGTCTTCATTGTCACCAGTGAAATTGACGATTTGTGCGAAGTCGCCGACGTTGTGTGGGTGCTGCACGAGGGTCAAATGGTAGCCCAGGGCAGGCCGGGTGAGGTGTTTAATCATTTGGCAGCTGACTGGCAGATTCCAGCCCCGACAATCCAGCAACTTGCTCAAAAAATGGATTGGCACTTGGCTGATGGCCGGTATCCGGTGAATGGCGCTGATCTGAAGGAGGCTTGTTATGTCCACAATTGAACTGAACCACCTGACGTTCACTTATCCGGAACGGTCCTTTAGCTTGGATGTTGAAGACAAACACTTCGCCGATCCGATGGTGGCGATTGTCGGCCAAAATGGTGCCGGTAAATCAACGCTCTTCAAATTGTTGACGGGCTTGCTGACACCACAAACCGGTGTGATTAAGATCGATGGAGAAAATTTTAATGATCTTAAACCAGTCGAAAAGTTACTGAAGGTTGGGATTACTTTTCAGAATCCTGACGATCAGCTTTTCAACCCGTCCGTTCAACGAGAGGTGGAGTGGAGTGTCGCGCAGGTCATGGATGACCACGACACGATTACGAGGCGGGCTTTAGCGGCTCTAAAAAGAGTTGGCTTGGATGATAAAGCAGCTGAAAGTCCATATGACCTGTCATTGTCGGAACGCAAGCTGTTGAGCGTTGCCACAGTTTTGGCAGTGGATCCGGCGATTTATTTATTTGATGAGCCGATGATGTCGCTTGATTGGGAAAGCCGGCGCAAGTTGACCGAAATTTTCCATCAGTTGGCTGATTCGGGCCACCAAGTTGTGACCATCACCCATGACATGGATTGGGTCGCCGCTGAATTTGAGTCGGTGTATGTTATGGAACACGGGAAGTTTGGCTTCGCCGGCAGTCCACGGGAATTGTTCAGCGATCACGAACTTGTCCAGCGAGTGGGATTACTACCACCGCGGATTATGGACATAGCGGAGTCGCTGGGTGATTCACAGACATATTTATCGGTTAATGATTATTGCCAGAAAAATCGAGATGTATAGAAAAAGTCACCTCTGCGGGTTTTCCAGGTTGAAGGATTAACTTCAGCTTCTGGCAAGAACTCACATGGGTGACTTTTGTGTTTAATATTGTTTCATGATCATCGGGTGCTTCCTCAGATCACTCGGTTTGATTTTACTTTGTTTCATGGTCATAATCATATACCATTTCTTCGGTTCTTTTTATATATTCCTCGAATGGTCTCCATCCCCTTAATCGTGGATGAGGCAGTCCGGAGACTTTGATAAAATTTATTCCGTCGCTTAATTGGCCTATGATCTTGTTCTATTAAATTGTTCAGATACTTCACAGTTCGATGTTCTGTTTTGGTGTATAATCCGTTTCTCTGTAACTTTCTAAATGCAGATCCTATAGAGGGTGCTTTATCTGTTACGATGACTCTAGGTTGTCCAAATTGTTTATGGAATCGCTTTAAGAAAGCATACGCCGCCTGAGTATCTCGTTTCTTTCGTAACCAGATATCCGATGTTAAACCGTCCGCATCAATCGCTCGATAGAGATAATGCCAACGCCCCTTAATTTTAATATAGGTTTCATCCATTTTCCACGAATAGAAGGACTGTTTATTTTTCTTTTTCCAGAGATGATAGAGGATTTTACTGTATTCTTGAACCCACCGATAAATCGTAGTGTGACAAACATTTATTCCACGGTCATCAAGCAATTCCTGAACTTCACGATAGCTCAGATTGTAACGTAGGTAATAACCAACAGCGACAATGATGACGTCTTGTTGGAATTGTTTGCCTTTAAAATGATTCATCTCTCAAGCCCTACTAACCTTTTTTCTGCTCCTTGAGAAGCTGAAGGTCGTGCCAGTAACTATCCCTTTGGTCTGATCAATTCCGTCATTTATCTTTTGCTTGCCCTTCAAAAAGGCTTCTACGGTGAGGTTTTGACAACACTCTATTTCACCATCATGCAGCCGATTGGTCTCTTGGTTTGGATTTATCAAGCCCAATTCAAAAAAGAACAGCAGGAATTTGTTGCTCGTAAATTGGATACGGTTGGATGGACCAAGTACCTATCAATTAGTATACTTTGGTGGTTAACCTTTGGTTTCATTTACCTTATCAACAGTCTCGTTGGTTGGTACCAATGGAGTAAGGCAGCTAAGAAAGCTTAGTACTTATGTTTATCAATTAAAAAGAGGATCCAGTAGGGTCCTCTTTTTGAGTTTATTTCTCTTATGTAGAAGCTAGTGACGATGCTTATCACATTTAGAATAAAGATAGTAATGTACGTTTACCTAAATCCTTAAAAAGACCTAGATTGGTACTCTAGGCCTTTTTGTATTGTATTATAGAAATGAGAATTACATGTTATTGGAATAGATAGAGCCAAACATATAGCAAAAAAGTAATAATCAAGTCAATCACAAAACGAATTTGGTGGTGTGATTTGTTGAAGTTTTTGTTATTTTGACCATTCAGGAGAGCGCCCCCGCAAATTGTCGAGCTAGCAAATAGCCATATATAAAATGCTAAGGTACGATTAACCATAACAAGAAGAAGGGCTGAGATACAAGTAATGGCACCAACGATAATAAATCCGATTCCTAAGCTTTTTTTGCCTTTTAGAATAGCTGATAGTGCAGCAACAAGATGAAGCAGGACAAAAGTAAGGGCTAAGAAGACTGTGATGATGCTAAAGATGAGATAAAGTGACATAGATGTTTCCTTTCTTAGCTATAATTGACTGAGAGCTATTTTTTATGACTGATTTTATTAAGAATCATAAATGACACTACAAGATTTAAAACGATAACCAATAAGGTAAATAGAGAGTAACCATAAAGTATGATTGGAAATTCATTTTTGAGATTGTATAGAGTAAGCAAACTCGTCAGAATCCCCGTCAACAATCCAGGCACATATTTTCGAATAACGATTGTCTGAATCAGATGTCCTAAGACATGGGA
>OIFW01000313.1_pt1 | contig 9244 bp, 1 predicted proteins | sample 1582111 | NCBI WGS metagenome assembly OIFW01 (sample SAMN07501063, study PRJEB24779) | human gut metagenome | isolation source: stool | host: human infant | place: USA: Pittsburgh, PA | reverse complement strand
CGTCAACGTCGCCTTGCCGTACTCAAGTACAGCCTGCGGCTAGTTTCCTAGTTTGCTCTTTGATTTTCATTGAGTATCACATTTTTTTATATTTTACTGATATTTTAGTAATATTAAGCGATCTATTTTTTATATGATTAGAAATCAATGTAGTAGCTTATGATCAAGTAGAGGAGAAGCTCTAACATTTTAGTCAAGAAACGATCTAGTATTCTGTCAAGGGAAAATATTAGAACCCTCTATTTTGTAAAAAATAGTTAGAAAGAAAGTTAATAAAATGAAAGACATTTTTAATAAACGCCAACGCTTTTCGATTCGAAAGTTTTCTGTTGGAGTGGCTTCTGTATTAATAGGAATTGCCTTGTTTGCACCATCCCAGGGAGTACTTGCTTCTACGGAAAATAATGTGGCAACAGAGATAGGGGCTAATTCTGAAAAGGAGAATGCGACCCCTACTGTGGAGAAAAAAGAAGAGAATCAAAATTCACCAGAGAATCAAGGTGCTATCTCCAGTCCAGCTCCAAAAGATACTCCAATAATATCTACAAGAACTACAGAACTTGAGACATCTGGGGATAAAGAAAATAATAGCTTGACCACAAGGGCTTCCGTGGCGGGTGAAGACAGATCAAGTCTTCCAGCGGTGAGAGCGGCATCGAATCCTTCCGAGATAAAAAAATATGAATTGACTAAGGAAGATGCTAAAAAAATCAAAGCAGGAGTAATCGGTTCAGAAGGTAATAAGCTTGACAGTTTGTTATTAAACGGCCCTGAGTTAAGTCCAGAAGCTTATACAGATGATGATTTCTTGAAGGATAAAGAAGAACTTTATATTTATGAAAAAGGCGGGAAAAAGTATGTAGGCTATAATAGTCATCCCTTATTAGAAGATACTGATGGTGATGGTATTATTGACAGTAAAGAAAAGCCAGATGAAAAATTAAAATGGAATGTCAGTGAGCGCGATATGATTATGTTCATGGAATTGTCCTACCGTGATGATAATTATATTGATAGAGTGCTGAATCATAAGAAACCCCTAACAGAGTCAGAGTTATATAAAAAGAATGATGACAGTAGACCACGTTATGAGTATATGATGATGAATAAGGAATTGGGGCCTTATTGGGAAAGGAAAAAAAGTTACCATACCTCCAGTGGACTAGATGCTGTCTTGTATGAAACTAAGAGTGATTTCTCATATTTACCAAATGGAACTGCACAAGTATTAGCCTTTCGTGGAACAAGTGATGCCAAAGATATAGGAACTGATATAACACTTGGATTAGGAAGCAATCCTCAACAAGGGATTGATGCAGAAAATATCATGCGTGAACTGGCTAAAGATAAGAGCATTACCAATCTATATTTGACAGGACACTCTTTAGGAGGATATTTAGTACAACGGGCAATGGTTGAAGCCTATCAGTTGGCATATTCTGACAGCAGAGTCATGTCTTCTAAAGAACAGCGGGCTTATAGAAACTTTTATAATAATGTATTAAAAAAAGGAACAACCTTTAATGCCCCAAAAGTGAGGACAAGTTATTTCTCATCATCTGAATTTTGGCAAAAAGGATTAGACAGTAAAAACATAGCTAAGTCTGGAAAAATGACACATTATATAGTTAATAATGATTCTACTATAGGAAAAAGTGTCAGTAATGATAGTGATGTTGTCATAAATGTTGGGGATACAAAAGGAGGTCATAGTTCACGTTCTTATTTTGAAGCCGATATGATTAATAGACGATCAGAGTTCATGTCTGGGAAACGAATTTCCTTAGATGGGACAGGTTATCAAGATAAAAAAATGACAACAGCTAAATCTGTAGAAAAAGTTGGAGAAACTGTTGTATACAGTAAACGCGGAGATGACATCATTAAGTTAACAACTGTGAGTATCAAAAATCCTGATACAGGACAGATTACTAAAAATACACTTGATGAAGTGTTTAAGAAAGATGGTGCCAAATCTACAGTTGTCGTTACACCACTTGAGCCAAGTATCCGTTATGAAAAAGATGTAACAAGAGTCAAAGGTGAAGCTAATGTAACAACAGCTGGTACGCCCGGAACAAGCACAGTAACCACCACCTACACGGTTAACCCTGCAGATGGCGGCATTATTCCGCATGAAGAACCAGCAGTAGTAATTCCATCAACTCCTACAGTGGTCAAGGTTCCAGCCAAAGATGAGATTGAATACCTCAAAGAAGGCGATAATGTTGTTAAGAAGACAACCACTTACGAAGTCAATGAAAGTACAGGTATGCTTACTCCAACAGAGAAAAAGGAAATCTTCAAACAAAATGGTGCCAAGGCTAAGGTTGTTGTTACCTCACTTGAGCCAAGTGTTCATTATGAAAAAGATGACACAAGAGCTAAAGGCGGAAAAAATGTAACAACAGCTGGTACTCCAGGTACAAGTACAGTAACCACAACCTATACTGTGAATTCGACAGATGGTAGCCTTATTCCACATGAAGGAAAACCAGTTATCAAATCGTCAACTCCTACAGTGGTCAAGGTCCCAGCCAAAGATGAGGTTGAGTACCTCAAAGACGGTGATGATGTTGTTAAGAAGACCATAACTTACGCGGTCAATGCCAGTACAGGTGCTCTTACTCCAACAGTAAGGAAAGACGTTGCCAATCCCAAAGGTGCCAAATCTAAAGTTGTGGTTACACCACTTAAGCCAAGTGTCCGTTATGAGAAAGATGACACAAGAGCCAAAGGTGAAGCTAATGTAACAACAGCTGGTACTCCAGGCACTAGAACAGTCACTACCACTTATACTGTTAATCCTATAGACGGTAGCCTCGTTCCGCATGAAGAACCGGCAGTGGAAGTCCCATCAAAACCGACAGTGGTCAAAGTGCCAGCTCAAGATGAGGTTGAATACCTTAAAGAAGGCGATGATGTTGTTAAGAAGACCATAACTTACGCGGTCAATGCAAGTACCGGTGCCCTTATTCCAACAGAGACAACAGAAATCTTCAAACAAAATGGTGCCAAATCTACAGTTGTTGTTACGCAAATCGAGCCAATTGTTCGTTATGAAAAAGACACCACAAGAGCCAAAGGTGAAACTAATGTAACAGTAGCTGGTACTCCAGGAACAAGCACAGTAACTACAACATATACAGTCAATTCTACAGATGGTAGCCTCGTTCCCCATGAAAAACCAGCAGTAGTAGTCCCATCAAAACTGACAGTGGTCAAAGTGCCAGCTAAAGACGAGGTTGAATATCTCAAAGAAGGCGATGATGTGGTTAAGAAGACAACCACTTACGAAGTCAATCCAAACACAGGTGCCCTTACTCCAACAGTAAGGGAAGACATTACCAGTCCAAATGGCACGAAAGCTACAGTAGTGGTTACACCGCTTGAGCCAAGTATCCGTTATGAAAAAGATACCACAAGAGTCAAAGGTGAAGCTAGTGTAACAGTATCTGGTACTCAGGGTACTAGAACAGTAACCACAACCTATACTGTGAATCCGACAGATGGTAGCCTCATTCCACATGAAGAAGCTGCAGTAGTAGTCCCACCAAAACCGACAGTGGTCAAGGTTCCAGCTAAAGACGAGGTTGAATACCTCAAAGAAGGCGATGACATTGTTAAGAAGACAACCAGTTACCATGTCAATGCAAGTACAGGTGACCTGACTTCAACAGAGACAACAGAAATCTTCAAGAGAAACGGCGCTAAATTAACAGTTGTCGTTACCCAACTAGAGCCAAGTGTTCGTTATGAAAAAGACGCCACAAGAGTCAAAGGTGAAGCTAATGTAACAACAGCTGGTACTCCAGGCGCTAGAACTGTCACTACCACTTATACTGTTAATCCGATAGACGGAAGCCTCATTCCGCATGAAGAACCAGCAGTGGTAGTCCCAGCAAAACCTACAGTGGTCAAAGTGCCAGCCAAAGATGAGGTTGAATACCTCAAAGACGGTGATGACGTGGTTAAGAAGACAATGACTTACCAAGTCGATCCAAACACAGGTGTCCTTACCCCAACAGAGACAACAGAAATCTTCAAACAAAATGGTGCTACATCAACAGTTGTCGTCACACCCCTCGAGTCAATTGTTCGTTATGAAAAAGACGCTACAAGAAATAAAGATGAGGCAAAAGTAACAGACAATGGAAGCAGTGATCTCAATCTCGTTAATCAAGAATTGAATCTTCATGAGACTACCACGGACCATATAAATCCAGCTCTGGAAGATAGTGTCAATAGAAAACTAGAAGTAACTACACAAAGTCCGATATCGGAAGGTAGTGCGAGTCCGTCTAAAGAAAGTAATAGTGAATCTTCTAGCTATTTACCGGATACTGGTACAAAATCTACTGAACTATATATGGTATCAGCCCTTTTAAGTGGTCTATCTGGTCTTGTTCTCATAGCTCGTAAAAAAGAAGATAAGGAATTATAATATATTTATTATTCAACCTATAAAATGAGTATAATATTTATCTATTTTTGGACTTCCTTATAATCATGAAATCACTAAGAGATGACAGAGGATTCTGTTCACTTTTAGTGATTTTTTGTTTCAAGGATTATCTACCGCCGCTCTGATACGAATAAAACGAAAGAAAAGTTCAGCTACTTGGAAATGCTACTTTGAGTCCGTAGATAAAATGGAGAGCGCTAGTCATCAGTTTTACCAAGATGGTTTAGTTTCTTATTAAAGTTATTCTACAGAAATAAATGCAATATACAATATATTGATATAAAAAATATAAAATTCCCTATTTTTGGCTAAAAAAGCGACTTATATTTGATTAAATATGTTGAACATGGTATAATTGATCCGTGATAGCTGTGATGTATCATAAATGCTCATCATAGTAGGCTTCATGGGTGAATTACTATAAGAAGTGTAGCCGTGAAGATTACTTTTAATTTGATTTTGTGTTTTAACATAAGGAGGAACAATGGAAAATAAATCAAATTCGCTCAATAGAATAAAGCGCCAGCAACGTGAAAAAGTTTTGCGCTTTTCTATTCGTAAATATAGTTTCGGTGCCGCTTCAGTTGCTGTTGCAGCGCTGATGTTTTTGGGTGCCCGCGTTGCGAGCGCGGATAGTGTGCTTCCAAACGCTCCACAATCTAATACGGCTAATGCGGGTCTAGTGAACCCTAAAGATAAGGTCGATTCGCCTGTGGATGTTGCAGAATCTACTAAAAACAAAGTAGATGCAGAAAATCAAGCGCTTACAACTGCTGCACCTAGTGCGTCTACAGTTGATAAAGCCAAGTTGAAAAAAGTAGTTGAAGAGTTAAATGCTCTTCTTTCAACTAAATTAAACCTTGACGAATCAGTAGTCTCACCTGTTAAAGACAGACTTCAAAAAGGGAAAGAAGCCCTAGAAAGTTCTGAGCTAGCTCAAAAGGATATCGATGAACTTGTAGAACTCTTATCTAAAGATGTAACAGTCGTATCAGCTGCTAAGGAAGTAACTGAGGTTCAAGTTGATAAACAAGCAGATAAAATTGAGAAGCCAGCTGACAATCTAGCAAGCCAATCTTCTCCTGAAGTAAGCGCAAGCGAAGAGAGCCAAACTGTATCAGCTAAAAAAGATGCTTTGAAAGTATCTGTAGATCAATTGCAGGCAGCTGTTTTGGAATTGCCTGAGCATGAGACTAGCAAAGAAGTTCTTGAAAAAGCCAATGAACTATTGGGCTTGGCTCAAGGTGTTCTTGAAAATACAACAGTCTCTCTGAACGATGTTGAAGATATGACAAAACGTGTGAAGAGAATGTTTAACTCTGTTAAAAACGCTACAACACGTTTGACTTCAGGTGCTCGTGACTCACGTAATGGCAAGAGCATGGCTCGAGGAACACAGTTTAGAGCTTATGCAGCAACTAGCTCTTCTGGGACATTGAAGAACGTTCATTACTTTGCATCTGTCGATAAAAATACTAACGGTGGATACAACACAAGGAATGATGACCCTGCATTTACAGAGAGAAAGACAGTAATTAAATCAAGATACGAACAAGATAGTTCAGGTAGATGGATGGTCTATGATGTCTACTTCAATAATAATGGAATAGCTATGGTAGATCAATCTTATGGTCAGCATTATTATTTCCAACCTCCATTTAATATCATGGATCCTTCAAATACGGTAACGAATTTAACGATTACTCGTTATGAAAATCTTAATCAAGATCCTAATAAAAAGCTTTCCGATGGAGGTAGTGGATTCCGAAAATTTGGAGACACAGTTACAATTACGGATCCGTGGAACCAGAAGGATAAGATCTTTAACGGTGATAGAAGATCTATGTATGATCCAAGATCAGGAGTAACTCGTGAGAATCAAAAATGGGATGTGTTTAAAAATAACAAAAATGATAGTTATTTAGATCAAATTGTTAAAAAAACAGATGGAAATTACACTGGTAAGGTCAGTTATACTCTTGGAATGGAAGTCGGTAAGGTAAACGCACCTTATGCGGTTCATATGACAGCTAGAGTTAAATTGAAGAATAACGTGACAGACAAGGAAGCTGCTAATGGTAATGTCTATGCAGCCTCTGTAACATCTGGAGAAACTACTAATCAATCTTATATTGTAGGTTCGCTAGGAACACGTTTACAAAATGAACCAGACGCACCAAAAGACCCAATTAAAGGTCAAACAGTTACAAAAACAGTAGGAGATAACCCAGGAGACAAAATAAACCCTGTATCTGAAGGTTATGTTAAACATAAAAATGGCGGAACTTTCCCTGCAGGTATGAACTGGACTTGGGCAGGTGATAAGTCACCAAATACAGATGTAGCCGGAGTATTCAAGTATACTTCTATTGCCACTTATAAAGACGGTACTAAATCAACTGATGCTGGTTCTGGTTCAGATGGAACAGTTACATTAAACGTTAAACCGAAAAAACCGGCTATTACAACAAATCTTGACCATAAAAAAGGCTCACCAGGTCAACAAATTACTGTAAATGTCCAAAACGGAGTGCCAGCCGGTTCGACAGTTAAGCTTTACGATGGTGATAAAGAGATTGGAACTGGAACAACTAGTGGAACTACTGCAACAGTTACAGTTTCAGAAGCTCTATCAGGGAAGCCTATTACAGCTGAAACAGTAGTTACTAATACTAATGGAACAGTAAAATCTGATAAAAGTGATCCTGTTACTCCGACAGAAGCGCCAGATACTAAAAAACCTACATTAACAATCTCACCAGACAAAACAGTAGTAGAAGGTGAAACAGTAACCTTCACAGTAACAGCAAAAGATGATAAAAGTGTTACTATCGAGGCTGGTGATTTCCTTAAACAATATGGTGATAGACTTGTTTCAAATAATAATGAAAAAGTTACTAATAATGAAAAAGTAACGACAATTACTATTAGAACTAAGAAAGAAGACATTGGTAAAGAAAATAGGATTACTTTCGGAGCTCATGATGATGCAGGTAATAAAGCTGATCCTGTAACATTTACTTTCCGTGTAACGCCAGCTGACGAGATACCACCAACAATTACTAATTTGACAGTTAATAGTGGTGCAGAAATCGATAAAGAGTATCCACGTAAGATTGTCGTTTATCGTGAAGAAGAGTTTAGCGTTGATGTGAACTTAACTGATAACAGTGGTCGCTTGAATAAAGTTAAGGTAAACGATAATGCCTTAATTACTTCTCCATCAGGTGATTTTGAGGTTACGAATGGTGGTCGTCTTGACCTTCCTGCTAATGGTACAAGTATCAACTTTACCAATAAATCTAACAATTTGGGACAAGATGGCAATGCGACAGATACTAACCCATATAAAGTTAATATTTCAGGTCATGTTGGTAAAAATCAGGCTGTCAATGCTAATGCTAGCAAAAATATCTGGAATCGTTATATTTCTGGATATGATCAAGCAGGTCTAACAAATAACAGTGGAAACAATGGTACTGCCAATAACGCCAATATTCAGATTGAATTCCGTAAGCAGTCAGATAAATACACTCCAACAGCAGTAACAGGTTCTAAAATCGATGTAGCGACAGATGGTACAATCAGTGGCTATAACACACCAGAGACTTATATTGCCAACAAGTCTGACTTGCCAACTAAAGGTACAACACCAGGTACAACAACGACATATACATGGAAAACTGGAGAAACTCCAACTGTTAACAATGGTCAAGTCACACGTACAGTAGTTGTCACTTATCCAGATGGTTCAACAGATGAAGTACCTGTAACCTTCGCAGTTCGTGACACAGTAGCGCCAACAATTACTAACTTAACACCTATTAAGAATGCGGAAATCGACCGCACTAATCCACGTAAGATTATCGTTTATCGTGAAGAAGAGTTTAGCGTTGATGTGAACTTAACTGATAACAGTGGTCGCTTGGATAAGATTAAGGTTCACGACAATGCTCAAGCAGTAGCACCATCAGGTAATTTCGAAGTTACAAATGGTGGTCGTCTTGACCTTCCTGCTAATGGAACAAGTATCAACTTTACGGATAAGACAAGTAATTTAGGTCAAGCTGGTAATGCGACAGATACTAATCCGTATAAGGTAAATATTTCAGGGCATGTTGGTAAAGATCAGGTTGTCAATACTCCAGCTAGTCGAAATATCTGGAATCGTTATATTAGCGGATATGACCAAGAAGGTCTAACAAATAACAGTGGAAACAATGGTACTGCTAATAACGCCAATATTCAGATTGAGTTCCGTAAGCAAGCTGATAAATATACACCAACAGCTACAACTCCTACAGTGAATCTGACTTCAAATGGAACTGTTCCAGATTTGGGATCACCAGAGACTTATATTGCCAACAAGTCAGACTTACCAACTAAAGGTACAACACCAGGTACAACAACGACATATACATGGAAAGATGGAGAAACTCCAACTGTTAACAATGGTAAAGTCACACGTACAGTTGTAGTAACTTATCCAGATGGCTCTAAGGATGAAGTTCCAGTAACTGTTAAGGTAGTAGATCCACGTACAGATGCAGATAAGAACAATCCAACACCTAAAGACCAAACAGTCAATGTTGGAGACAAACCAGATCCTAAGAAATCAATCGGTAATGTAGACGATCTTCCAAAAGGAAGTACAGTTGAATACAAGACACCAGTAGATACTACAACACCAGGCGATAAGAAAACAACAGTCGTTGTTACTTACCCAGATGGTTCTAAGGATGAAGTTCCAGTAACTGTTAAGGTAGTAGATCCACGTAC
>OIFW01000308.1_pt1 | contig 9557 bp, 2 predicted proteins | sample 1582111 | NCBI WGS metagenome assembly OIFW01 (sample SAMN07501063, study PRJEB24779) | human gut metagenome | isolation source: stool | host: human infant | place: USA: Pittsburgh, PA | reverse complement strand
TCTCCTTTTTCATCCACTTTATGAGTAAACATCCGATGTTCTGCGATAAACATTGTTCGATAAGCTTCATCCGTAGCACCACCAACATTCTTCGTAAAACTCTGAATTGTTGCAACATCCTGTTCAACTTCTTTTTGCATTTTCGCATGATCTGCTTTTTCAAGTTTATTTGCGTCTTGCTCTGTTGATTTCTTGATAGTCTCAATATTCTGTTTGCCCTGTATACTCGCAATATTAAAGTTACCATCACTAATCACAGCATTAGTTATACTCTGATTATTTTCACTTTGACTGCTATAGCTCGCTAAATTAGCTAGACCAATTTTTGCTGCAGCGTATAAATCTGTACTATGAACATCATTTGTGCCTAAACCAAATTTTACTGGCAATTGATTTGCTTTATTTGGATTCGCCTGTTCAAAGGTTTCGCCCTTTCTATCCTCACCACGATAAGTTTTATTTAAAGCTTTATCCTCATCAGAAGTTTGATCACGATCTACAGAGAAACCTCCCATCAATCCCATCGCAGATGATTTCGCATTAGAATAATTTTGAATATTCGAATATTCGAAATCTTGTGCTGTCATTTGATTTTTCTCTTTTGGTGCACTTGAAATGATAGCGCCACCAATAGAAGAAACTTTATTTTTTACATTGATATCATAGCCATCATTACCTGCAAAAATTCCTGCCTGTTCATTTACACTCGCATAGTCTGTATTAACTTTCGACTTATTGAAACTACCACCCGCAGCAAAACCGTAGCCTACTGTCACACTAGCACTTGCATTCATTTGCTTACCGCGATAGCTAGATTTATCTTGCAAGCTTTCAATTTTCAGATTTTCTGCATCTAATTCGACACCTTTACCTTTAACTTGACTGCCCGCAAGGGTTACATCTCCGCCTGCTTTAACCACAGTTTTACTTTGGCTATCACCTACATGGCTAGCAACATAAGTAGTTTCATCACCATTGCCGTAGCCTTTCCCGTAATTACCCCCTACAGTAACCCCGGCAGCCTCACCATTACTCACTTTAATGGCTACCCCTGCATTAAAACCACTTGATTTATTGGTACTACGTTCTTGGTGGTTTTGTTCTGTGGCTTTGATATTGACTTGGTTATCTGCAATCAATGTTGTGCCTTGTTTGCCTGAGATATCTGAGCCTTCAATATTAATATTGGAATCCTTTCCTGCACCTGTCGCCATAATATTTACTTTGCCGCCAGCATTAACTTGGGATTTATAGGCTGTTTTTCCTTCAGTATGAGAGTGAGATTCGCTCTTCTGTTGACCATAAGTGATTTGTACACCGATCAAGGAGTCGACATCCCCTTCACCATTCATAAAATCTTTGACATCGGTTACAGCTTTTTTTCCAGATTGGTAGGCACGATAAGCCTCAAAGCCAGCATTAGCTGCCGACATAGTATTCACTCGGTCATGTTTACTATCGCCAACTTGTTTAGTGGATTCGATAGCCCCTTGTACTGCTTGAATAGCAGAAATAACAGGAGAGCTAATAGCAATAGTTAAACCTTTTTGCTCAAATTTTTGTTTGGTATTGGTTTCATATTTGTCATCTGCAGCTTTAATATCGACTTTTTTCGCCAGAATATTCACATCGCCGTCTTTGATTGCACTCACCTTACTCGCAGTTTGAGTATAAGTGTTTTCCGCAATCATCGTAGTATTACCGTTCAAGCTACCTACTTGGCTACCTTTCGCATAAAGCTTAGTCTGATCACTTTCTGTGGTTTGTTTTTGAGAACCAAAGGTTACTCCAATACCACCTCCCAATATGCCTGATTTTTTCTTGCTGTAATAATCATCAGAGTAGACTCGGTTCTCAGCTTCGCGAATATCAATGTTTTTAGCCTTCACCGTCAAACCATTACCAGCTGCTACATTTGAGCCCTGAATAGTGACATTACCTTTGCTTGAATGAAGATAAATCTTATCTGCATCTAAATTTGAGGCTTCCGCAACGTCATAATCGTGTTTATGTCGATAAACTTCTGTCGTTGAGCTTGTTAAACCTCTAGATTTACTTTTTGAACCACTAGAAAGCTGCTCTTTATAACGGGCTTCTTGGATATTAATATTCCCCTCAGACATCACATTCATAGTGCCATTACTGGTTACAGAAACGCCTCGCATTTCAACCGCACTTTTACCCACAGCATCAAGATTTCCAGTGACATTTAACTGACTGCCAACTTCTTGTTTTTGATCAAGCTTGTAATAATTATCAGCGTTAGAGACATAATGTTCTTTGTTTTGGGTTTCAATCGTGTCAAGATTTAATTTATCACCCGCTTGCAATGCCGCATCACCTTTAATATTAAAGTTAGCGCCTTTTACTGTGATATTTTCCGTTGCCATTAAAAGAGCAGTGCCTTTTTGCCCCTTATCAGCTGCATCTTTTCTACCCACATTAATTGAGGCTTGCTGAACAAGGGATTTGCGGTAAAAATTGCCAGTATCCTCGGTTTCACTCGTGCGGCTTTCTATATTAATGTTTTTAGCTTGAGCCACTAAACGCTCTTCTGCATTGAGTTCTCCACCGAGATTATTAAGAGTTTCTTTCGCTTTTAAGTAAAGCTCACGCCCTTGCAATTTTCCGCCTAGGTTTTCTATATTATTTGCCGCCAAATGGGTCAAATTACGCCCCGAAATAACTCCACTGTTTTGAATGTCGCCTTGAATATTGACAATTACATCGTTGGCTGAAATCACTGCGCCTCGACTATCAATATCTGCATTACGGCTCACTACATAAACCTGTGGTGCAAGTACTTCTTTTTTCGAACCATCTTTTAACGTTACTTCACGTTTTACCATCCATACCATATCTGAGGTGAGTTGTTTCATCTGCTCAGCCGTTAATGCCACGCCAGGGATCAAATTAAGTTTCTTCGCATATTGCGCACCATTATCCATCAAGGCTTTATACTGTTCATAATCAGATAAGTAACCTTGAAGGAAACGTCTGCCCGTGAGTTGATTGATTTGCTCATTTACTAAACGCTGTTCATAAAAACCGTCACCCAAACGCTTCAGAATATTTTTCGGATCGCTATGAATCTGTTTAAACATATAATCAGAACTTAGCCATTTAGATTTCTGAATAAAACGTGGATCAGTTTCCACTAGGTATTGACTAGATAGCACTGGGTTAATTTTGTAAAGGCTTGCCTGTGGCAATGAAATATCTGGTAAATGCGTTTTGATATCAAGGTTATCTTTATTTTTCATCACTCCAGACGTGATTGCTTCCAGGTTAACGCGGTGAACATTTAAATCTGTATTTAAAGGTGTTTTCTCCGCTAATGAAATGCCTTGGAAATCTGATTTATCCCCAACAGTTGTGCCAGTAGACTCCACCGGCTCACCTATTTTTAAAAGTTCCAGCCCAAATTTAAACGGTTCGACAGGTAATAGGCGGTCGATTTTTTGTTTATTTCGTCCATACACAGCCCAAACTTTTTTACCTCTCACACCATGATAACGATGTTCTTTTTTAATATCTGTTTTCAAACCGATATCTCGACGATGAATTTCACCATCAACATCAATATTATCAAGTTTTAGTGATCCTTGGCTTACTGTACTGACGGATTCCTTAATCGCTTTATCCGCTAAATATAAGGTGTCACCAATCACAATTCGGGAGTGTTTATTCGTATACTCCCCCCCTTCCAAATGTAAAGACTGCCCAATAAGCAATTTACCTGGATCTTGGTGTTCAATGGTATTTGTATCTGTGGTTCGAATGTAATCTTGTTTCAGCCAATTTTGAGCTGCCACAGCTTTACGTCCATCATTGAAACGAAAATATTGATTGCTATTATGACGACTATTATTAACATGATCTAAATAGCCCTCACCTTTTTCTCCTTCATTACTATAATAAGTCGCACTGCTATCAAACGGGGAATACGTAACAAAATGATTTTTAGTATATTTATGTCCTAACCTTAAATGTAAATCGTGGTTTAGCAGACGATGGGTTTTAATCCAACCACTTCCTAAAGCTTCAATGGTTGCACTACCGTTATCAATACTATTTGCGTAACCAGTTGCTTGATTATTTTCATTTAACTGTCCACCAATATAGATATTACCTAAACTCATAATAAGTGAATGGTTACGGTTTACTAAATTACCGACACCTAAATCAAGTCTCTCACGAGCAGCAATTGTCGCCGCTGTTCCGTCAGCATTCTCAAGGTTATTTAAATTGTTTGCTTGAATTGCAAGGTGTCCTCCATAAATACGTGCCGTACCAATGTTATTTACATCATTGGCTTTAATCACTGTGGTATCGCCATCAATTAAGCCAAAGTTATTTAGCTTATTAGTTTGAATACGTGTATTTATTGAAGAAATTTCTGCATTAGCACTATTTTGAATAGTAGATCCTTCAACTGATGCTGAATTACCTACCACAAGGTTGGAGTTATTAACAAAATCACCTTTTGTTTTAAAAGTAAGATTATTACCTACACCAAAGGCTTTATTTAGGGTAAAGCTATCATTTAACTCAATACCCAAATCTCCTTTTGTACTAATTGACCCCTCATCAACTAATGTTTTAGCTTGCAATGTCGTTCCAATCACTGATTCAATTGTCCCTAGTGCATTATTTACAACTAAGGTCAAATCTGGATTTACAATATCAACTCGACCAGTTGATAAAATCTCACCTTTTTGATTATCAAGAGATTGATTAACTGTAATATTTGCTGATTTTCCTGCATAAATACCACCAGATTGGTTTTCAATATGCTCTGCATCCATTACTAAATTAGCTGTTTGAATACCTTGAGTAGGAGTATCTTGCTTAGCTTTTGTATTTTTATTATTTACATTTGTAACATTTAACACTAAACGATTTGTTGCACTAACCAAAGAGCCTTTATCACCTTCAGCTTGGTTATCAAGTGCGGTCAAATTTAATGTTGAATTCACACTTTGAACAATGCCACCTTTGTTATTTAAATTTGTACCAGATAATGTTAAATCCTGAGATGAAATGACACCTTGTGCATTATTTATTGCAGCTGAAGAAATCGCTGCTGTTTTCGCTGAAATATCACCTTGTGTATTATTTAAATTTTGGGTTTGAATCGTTAAATCAGACTCTCCCTGAATCACTCCTTTAAGGTTATTTAAATCATTTGCAAGCAATATCGCACGAGAAACCGATGAAATAATGCCATCTTGGTTGTGTAAATTTTCTGTTTTTAATGATAGTTCACCTTGGCTATAAACAATACCATGTTGATTATTAAATTGATTAACTGATAAATCTGCGCGATTTCCGGCAATCAATTTTCCATCTTCATTATTAACTTGCTGTGCGGCCAATAAAACCTGTCCACCTAACATTTCACCTTTTTGGTTATTCAAGGTTGAAGTACTAATATCAAGACTATTTTTTCCAAATAAATAACCAGATTGAGACTCTATATGTCCTGCATTTGTGTTAAGTTTCACACCTTGATTTGACCAAATCACACCTTGATTATTTTGAATTAACGGACTTTGAATAGAGATCAACCCTTCAGCAGCGATTTTCCCTTGAGTATTATCTAGCCCTTTTTTTAAATTCAGTGAAAAGGCTTCTTTACCACGTTGAATCCAGCTACTCTTCTTATTATTAAGTTGTGCAGTATCTATCACAAAATGCCCTGCATTTAGGTTAGTATTCTCCGCTAGAATAGCGTCTGGACTGATTAATGTAGTATTCCCCTCACTGTATAATGTTGCTTGCTTTAAATTTAAAGGTGAGTAAGTAGATTGGAAAGCAATACTATCAGCTGTTGATTGACTTTCAGATAAATCAAGGGTACCTGCTTTAGCATTAATTTGGCCACTAGCTAGATGCTGAGCTTTAGATGAAACAGAATTTTCAGCTGAGAGCATAATGCTAGCAACTTGGTCACTTTGACTATCTAATGAACGAGTCTCACCTTGTGTAGTTTCTTGAGCAGTTACACCTGCAGCGATTAACGCACCTTTACTAGCCTCAATATTCTTCGCTTGGTAAGTAACATTACCCTTCACTACAGTTTCACCTGTTTGAGTGAGATTATCCTTAGCTTGAACTGAGATCCCACCCTGACGCGAAACAATCGAACCATGTTGTGCCACATTAGCTTGAGAGCGTAATGATACATTACCTTGCTTAGTTTCAATTTTACCTGTATTTTCAATTGGCTATCAATCTTCACCTCACCTGCAGCAGCACCAATATGCCCCGCATTACGTACACCGAGGCCTTGACCGTTATCCACTAAATGGATTTTCTCAGCATACATCCCGCCTAATTGGCCCACATCTACACTGTAAGCTTGAGCTTGGTCATTTTGGCTCTCTGAAGTGCGGTCAGTTTCGTTTGTATTTTTATCACCGACATAAACCACTGAATCATTGGTGCGGTCTACTTTATTTTTACCTGTGGTAACCTTAACTTTATTACCCCACACACCACCTTTGATTTCAGCCTTATCTGCAATAATATCAGTGTAATCTGCTTTAGAGGTATCCATCCCCTTTTGACCTACTGAGACCTTTCCTCCTTGTACGCGATAGCCTTTTAATTCACCATTTTCAACTTCTGCCTTACCCGTAGTAAACGTTGCACGCCCTGCATTTATCACACCACAGCCATCGCATTGGATACCACTTGGGTTCGCAATCACCACATCTGCTTTTTTACCCGCTACTTCTACATAACCTTTTAAACGGCTTGGATTCGCTGAGTTAACTTCATTCAAAATCACTTTCGCTTCACCACGAGCAAGATTCGGGTTACCCTGCACCCAGCCTGCCATCTGAGTTTGAGAGGCTTTACGAGCATTGTTTAATACAGCCCCTTTCTCCGCCACATCAAATTGTGAATATTGGTTACGCGATACTCCAGCCTGACTTGGTGCTTGAATATTAACTTGTGGGATGCCATTACCCGTTTGTAATACTGTCGGCTGTTGATTACCTGGGGCTGATTTATCTGCACGAATAGCCATATCTTCAGCTTGAACTGAAGGTGAAAGGAACACAAAGCCTAATGCCAACATTAAGCTAAAATGAATAGGGTTGAGTGAAAGTGCGGTTGAAAATAATCCTGTTTTTGCTGGCTCTGAACTCATATTCTCACTTTGTGCCTTACCTTGTGATTTGGCAAGTTCAGATACCACAACAAGTTGATTTAATACACGACTAAAAATAACTTTGTAATGACGTTTATTCATGTTCTCAATTTCCTTTAAATTTTAAATTCTGTCTAATTTCAATTAATCTGATAAATACGTATTAAAAACGGTAACTTACATTAAATCCGGTAGTCACATTACTGGTTCTAAATCCTTCTGGCTTTTTAATCGGTTTACCTACGAAATAATCATAGTTAATTCCCCATAATTTGCCTCTAAGACCAATCACCCCACCAATTAGGCTACTTCCTACTTGAAGCTCATCTTGACTAGAATGTACTTTACCTTGGTCTATACCTAAATAAAGCTCATGCCCTTTATTAGCAATATCCCACCCAAATTCATTACGCCATAACCAACCTTTTTCACCCGAAAGCGAAAGCTCACCATCAAATCCTCGTACGGTATAACGCCCACCAATACTAAATTTATCTTGTTGAGTTAAAGGTGTGCGATTCCATTGACCATTCCAACTAGTATTGAAACGAAATGGTTGATTACCCATCGTAAATGGATACGTTAAATCAAGTCCCGCTGTAATAATTTGCATGCGTGAAGTCCCTTCACCAAACGCTTCTTCTGGTGCAGGTAGCGCTTTATTACCGCCTGTACCACGCTTGTAACCAGCAAAAATCTGCAAAACAAGGTCGCTGATGTAGTGAGTATGATTAATCCCCACTTCCCAACCTGCTGTTCGACGACGTTGTACTTCAACTTCTGTATCATCAATATAGTTATGAGATTTTTTCGTCCATAATGCACCATTGATATATGTTTTATGTTGACTACCACGAGAGAGTAAGCGACTTAAATTCACTTTCATTTGTTGACTTTCGCCAGAATAGACATAAGACTCAAAAGCCCCTGCCACTGTTTGATGATAAGAATATTTAGAGCCTGAAAGAGTTAAAAGGTAGTTTCTCCAAGGAATAGAATAATAGAGTGTTACATTTTTACTACCATAATCGCCTTCTGCATCGTCACTATTACGCTTAAAGCTACGCGTACCACTGATATAGAACATGTCGTTCAGTGTTAACACATTATCCCAAGAAAATGTTGCTGAGCCCTGTAAGCGACCTGTTGCTTTGCTACCTGAATCATCTACACCTAAAGTTAAATGAAAAGGCAATGTCTGTTTATAGGAAATCACAATATCGGTTTCCCCTACATTTTCACTTGGTACAAGCTCCATATTGGCATCAGCACTTGGTACACGTTTTAAGTTTTCTAATCCTTGCTCAATATTGCGTACATTTAACATGTCCCCTTGTGACATTGGCATAGCAAACCACAGTGTACCGCGTGTCGCAAATGGAATAGCACTTTGGTCTTGTAATTGAATACGACCCACTTTACCGGGTATCACCGTTAAAACTAACACGCCTGAACGTAAATCTTGCGGTTCAACTACAACACGTGTTGTCACATAACCTGCATCAATCAAGCGATTTTGAATACGACGAAGTAATACGTTAATCCCTTCTGAACCAATACAAGCCGGTAGCGCAAAATCACGTTCAGCATACACTGATTTTAACGCCCAAGAAAATTGGCTAGGTTCAGCAAGTTTAAGAGGAGTTGTGGATGAAGTGGATTCTTCAGCTTGATAGTCTGTGAGTGCTAATTGATTGATGGGAAAACATTGTGCTTCATTTTGTGGAAAGCTAGGAGACGATTCTTTTTCTGCTTCTAAACGCACATTCGCTGATTGCGTTTGCTGGGCTAAAATAGCAGCCTCTTGTTCCGCTTGTTGTTTTTGTTGTTGGGCATCAATTTGTTTTTCTACATTTGCATTTGTAGAAGGTGGATTAGCTAAGATACAAGGGGAAATAAGTAATAAGCAGGAAAGAAAAGTGGGTGATAAATTTTTCATCTATTATGTCAATTAAATTTAAGTTATTGATAAATATAGGTCAATACGATATCAAATTTCTCTCAAAAAATCCATCAGAATTTTATGGTTAAGGTATTGATATCTTGATTTTATTCAAGTTTTAAAACTCTTTGGAAATTGACCGCTCTTTGTATCTGGTTAAAGCGTCTTCTATTTAAAATACTTTTGTATTATTTATCCCCAAGGCTTAGCATTGAGTTTGCTGTGTTTTCTTCGCCACTTAGTTCTTTTGGTTCTAGTTTGTTGCAAGATAAAGTATATTTAGATAAAGATTTTATCTTTAACTACAAAGCTGTGGCAGATTCCGAAAAGGTCATTCTAGGTGCAACTTATTTCATTAAAAACGGGGATAAATTAGAAGGCATCCTTTGTATTAATCATGATACCTCTGAGTTGGTTGATGTGATGACCAAATTGATTTCACTGGAGAATCTC
>OIFW01000307.1_pt1 | contig 9620 bp, 15 predicted proteins | sample 1582111 | NCBI WGS metagenome assembly OIFW01 (sample SAMN07501063, study PRJEB24779) | human gut metagenome | isolation source: stool | host: human infant | place: USA: Pittsburgh, PA | reverse complement strand
CGCTTGCATAATTTTATCGATTGCATCCTTATCAGTTACTCCTGCTTCGACTAACATATCTCGTTTTAAGCTCATATTTTAAGCTCCTTTCGTTTTACGTCCAGTAGACTTTATTATTTAGCACTGTGACACCGTGCAAGGCATAATAAAAAGACCTTTTAACGTCATGTCTAGGACGAAAATGGAAAAATCAACCAAATTTTCCATTTTGAATTGTATTTTTATACTGAAAATGGAAAGTAAGCGATTTAATTCCATTTTGGCATAATAAAAACACCTAGTAAATTTACTAAGTGTTTTATAATCCTCTTTTATTCCATTCTTTTTCTATTCTTTCTTCTTCTTCTTTAGTCCAACCATCAACAAATCGTGTTGCTCTTAATTCCTTATCAGAAAGATTTTCTATATCAATTGGTTCATATTTAATTCCTCTTGTTTTTTCAATATCTTTCATTATAATCTCGCTAAATTTCATGATCATTCTCCTTTACAATATTTATCGTAAATTCTATTTTTTCATCAACTATCGCAGCTTTAGTTATTACAAAATTACTATTTCTCGGTAGTATCATTTCACTTTCTTCAAAATTATCAGTCATATATACTTTTTGACCTTTTTCAGCATGTATTTTTAATCTTATTGGATGATGTTTAAAATAATTTAATTCTGGAACTACGCTAGTTGACACAAAACCTTTGTCCATTAAAACTGCTGTATTCTTATTTATTATATTAATCATATCTTTTTCACTAGTAACACCTTTTAAAAATGAATTTTGATTAGATATAGCATCAAGTATATCCATTTTTGCATACCTAGTCAAAATTATATTTTCTTTCAAGGTATTCGATTTTATAACTTTATCTAATGTAGAAATTGTTAGTTTATCATAATCATTTAAGCTATCTCCTCTTCCTTGTCTTAAGGCTGAATTAATTTTAAATGAATTATTAGTTGCAACATATCCACCTGTAATTCGATAATAAATAGGCTTTCTATCATCGTATGCAATTTTACCACTTTCTTCTAACATTCTTGGCAAATCATTCTCAGTTAAGGTCTTAAATACTATTCTATCTTTATTATATACCTTTTTAGGTTTATCTTCAATCGATTTCATAGTCGATTTATTACTGATATTAATCTTTTTAGGTTTGTCTTCAATCGATTTTATAGGCGGTTTACCAATTACTGTAGGATTCTTTTCTATAAGACTTTTTCGCCCGGTCTTAAATGTCTTTTCTTTAAGTTTTAACTTAGTCTGGAGTTCTTTATCTCCTAATTCTTTAGCTAATATTTGCTTATCTTTGTTAATTCTAATCTCACGATCAAAAGCTTTCAATCTTGCTCTATCTAGAGCATTTTGTTTTGCTTCATCCTCGGTTAGATTTTGCAAATATTCTGGCAGTTGTGGCTTATAATTCACTCCTACTACAAATGGTGTTAAGTAATGGCCACAGTTGATTCCTAAACAACCTCCAGGACTTCCGTATCCATAATCAGGTAAACTCAACACCCTTTCACCATTTATAGTCCTTGCAACTCCTTTAGTTACTATTTGATGTTGAAGAGGTGCACACAATTCTCTTGCACTAGACTTAGCACTGTAATAATAAGTATCTATCCCTAAATCATCTGCAGGCCTTTCTCTCATTTCTCGATAAGTTCTAAAAGTTGTAGTTCTGATTACAGTTTTTGCATATCGCTCAACCGTCCATATTCTTCCACCTCTATCTCTAAAGGCTGTAAAGCCTCGTTCATACATTTTCAAGACCGCTTCTGATAATGCTTTTTCATGAGACTTAGTTCCAGAGACTACTCCAGCTACTGCACTTTCTAATGTCTGCTTGTAATTCTTTTGCAATGCTTTTGGCATTGTAGTATTGATTAGGTTGTTAACTTCAAACATTGTCTGCTTAGCTAATGAGTTTAAGCTATCTTGAACTAACGGATTAGGAGTTGCATCTGATTTTAGAGCTTGAGCCAATTGTTGATGGCTATCTTGATATATTTTAAAGCCCTCATTAGCTATTACATCTCTGAATACTTCCTCTGCAACCCCACTATATTTAGAAATCAACTTAACATTTTCTTCTGTAATCAAATGCATGTCATTTAACTTCTCTAACTGCCAAACATAAGGATTATCGATTAAATCCGCTGTTCCACGTTGCTTAAGTCTTCTGACTATGTTCTTCATTATTTCCATGGATAATTCATGGAATAAACCTTCTATTTCTTTTGACTTTATCCAATAATTACCATCATTATTCTTTATCTCCATAGATTACACCGTCCACTCCATCAAGGTTAGGTTGTACTTCTTCATTGATTTCATTTAACATCTTGCTTGCTTCTTCATCAGTCACCCCTAACACTTTAGAAATGGCATACTGCTTACTAACAATTCCACTTGCTAATGCTTTTACCCAATAATCAAGCTCTGCGTTTCTATCTGTGAATACTCCATCATCAAGGTTAACTGAAATATCTTCTAACTTAGGTATTTCACCGCTATATATTCCATGTGCCTTACCTAATTCACAAATAGATACTACAAGTTCTTTGATTGAATGTTCCACTAACGATACAATGCTATTTCTTAATTGGAATGTATCTGAGTTTTCACTAACGACTTCTGTTGCTGTTTTCATCGTTTTACCATCAAAACTAAACATTCCACCACTAACTCCAACTTGCATTTCAAACATTGCTAATCCTTTGTTAATGGCTTTTATGTAATCATCAGCTCTAATAGGAGTAGTTAAATCAACGATTTTATTGTCATCAAGACCGCCACCAATTTGAACAAACACATTTTGATCAGTCTCAAATCTTCGTTTAGTTACGAACTTATTATCTTTATCTTGTTGGAAAGTCATGTTTGTTAAACCATCTGGAACAGCTACTCTTCTTTGTCCCATCTTTATTTCCCACATGAATTCATCATATGTTCTATTAATGAAATCAATCGTTGTTTTCGCATTATCAAATATCGATAACCCCAACGGACTGTTAATATCTTTGTTGTTCATTCCTGGTGTTTTTAAGTAAGTAAATAACGGCCTACTTAATCCTTTAATCACAATGTTTTCTTCAAGATTCTCATATAATTCACTTAACAACGTTTGACTACCAATTGTATCAGCGTTGTTTGATTTATATAGTTCATTTGTGATTGTTAAATCCTCATTATTCCACTCATGGAACTCAATTAAGGTGTAATAAGTATTAGTCTTACCTTGGCTTTTAACTGTTTTAGTAATAATTGCTGCACTACTTACATCTTGCATATTGCTCTGAAGCGGTAAAAATACTGGTGCTTGAATGAATGCTATCTTAATAGTTTTACCATCAAAATAAGGCCTCATTGCCATTCCACCTAGCGCTAAACAACTTTCAAGATATCGTTCAAAATTCTTGTTAAATCTATCATTTAACAAGATATCATTAACAAACTGATTAATTGACTCATTATCAACTGTGATCTCCGCTTGTTCATTGTAAACTAAGCCCGCTATCTTCTTACAAGCTGTTCTTGCTAACGGTAAGTGATTAAACTTCCTTGTGCGCTGTTCTCCGTCCGTGTTAAGGTAGGTAACATCGCTAAACTTACTCTGGAAGTATGCTAAATTGTTCTTTATTCGGTTGTATTCTTCAGAAGATACAACTATCTTCGGATGGTCTAATATGCTTGTTAAACTACCTTGCATTGTGTACTTGCTCCTTTTAAATAAATTCTTAATAATTTGTATAAGCCCCATTGTTAAACTCCTATACTTTTAATCCTAATAATTTTGCATTGTCCAAAACAAAATACTTAAATTCGTCAACCGTGTGATCATCTTCTTTAATTACTTTCGGCTCAGGCGTCTTAATTGTTTTCTCATCGTACCTGTACATTTTGTGTTCTTCAATAAAAATCTTGTTGTTTTCGTTATCTAAATAAAAAAATCTTCCTTGTGCTAATAAGCTTACAACCATATCTATCATGGTTTGGTTTTTTCTTTTCGCAACAGGATTCCATCTAACCCCAAAATCTTTAAAGTACTGATTCCTTAACGCTCCCTCAGCACTATCTATTGTTAATCTAATAGTTGGCACATTGTAGAGATCTTGCACACTAGAAATAAAATCATTAATCATAATAGTTAAATCACTAGGCGCAGCTTTAACAGCTCTTCCTGCAGGAGAATAATAAAACGTGTCTAATAGAATAATATTCCCTTTAGCAGTAATGCCATAAGCACCGCAAGCTGTCGCACTCTGTTGGTGTCCTGTATCTAGTGCATACGATATTCCCATAATTTTATCATTGCTAGGTAATTCCTGTAATGGATGAAAGCAAGCCATATTGTAGACATTATTCCCTATTCCCACTGGTTCACCTAAATAAATGTAGCGATAATAATCAAAGTCATTTTCTTTAATTCTATTGATATCAGCTAACATTTGCTCAGTTACAAAACCCAATTCATCATTTAAATAACTAGATTCATGAACTAAATAATTCTCATTAGTTTTCATGTCTTCACTCCATTCATTAATCCAGTTGTAAGGATTTCTAGGCGGATTGTAACTCCAGTAGAATTTTACAAAAGGTACTCCATTATGTTTTTGCCTCATGAAAGTAATGTTGGTTTGGTCAAATTCTTCTTGACTATCAAACTCGGCAGCCTCTTCATACCATACAGCAATAATGTTATTAATATCATTTGATTTTAGCTTTTGGAAGTCATCAGCCCCATAGAAATAAAAACTTGATCCAGTTCCTTTATGTGTAATTTTAAAAGGAGATACTGTGCTTTTAAATGAATCTGTTAAGCCATACATGTTTATGGCCCAATTAATTTTATTAAAGACACTATCTCGAATAGTATTTGCTACTTTTCGAATAACAACTACATTAGCTTTTTCTCCTTTAGCAATCATTTTCGACATATCTTTAACTAATTTTAAAGCTATTACAGAAGATTTAAAGCTGTTCCTACCACCTTTTAAGACATTATAAGGTACTTTAGAAAGCCAAACATCTTTGAAATGTGGATTCACATTCTTTTGCACATCAAACCTAGTCATCTTCCCACCTGTCAACAATTATGATGCTTTCAGAGGCTGTAGCACTTTTCTCTTCTCTTGCTTGATGAATTTTATTCAGGATATCTGCAGCTTTTAATCTGTCTTTCGCACTAACGTCAATATAGGTTGTTTCCTGAAAGCCTTGACCCCGTCCTATTAACGTTTGTTCTCGCTGTTCCCCTCTCATCACAGATGTTAAATACTCAATCACTTCTTGATGCGTTGCTGTCTTCTTAGATTCAATCTCTTTCAACCGTTCATCGATATAAGATTTTATTCCTACATTTTCCAACAATTTATGACTTTGAGATTTTGCATAGTTTACACTATATCCTACTTTAATTGCTGATTGCATCGCATTCCCGCTTAGGATGTACTCATCAGCAAATTCTTTTTGTTTAGTTGTTAATTTCGCCAATTTTCCACCTCCATTTCAGGCAAAATAAAAAGACAGTCGTTAAACTGTCTAGGGAGTAAATTTGATAGGCGATTTTAGGTAGAGATTTAATACTATGAAAAAAAATAAAAAGTTTACGGTACACATCTGCTTATAAAAAATCTAACTAATAACAATCTCTAGGAGTCCTCTACCTAAAATCTTATAATACTATTATAGCACTTACCTACTTACTTTTGTTTATCTCGTTTTACTTTGTTTTATCTTTTTTTACTTTTTGCAATAACTTATCAATTTTAACTGCTTTTAATGCTTCGGAATGTTTTCTGTTTCTCGTATTAGCCTCAATTTTTAATAAGTGATCAATTTCTAACCAATCTTTACAATCAAAATATCTATATTGTAATAATAATCTATATTGCAAATCTTCAACGTTTTTAATACAGTCAAATATTTCTCTTTCTGTCTTAACAAGCTCTACTGTATTATCAATAATTTCACGTTCTAAATTATCGATCTCATAAATTAAATTATCCCAACTATATTTGTTACCACCTTTTATTTGCTCTTTTGCATAATCAATAGGTTTAATATTATGTTTTAACATAGCTCGTCTATCTTTAATCTTTTCTTCGTTAGAAGCTATTAAATGCTTAATATACCATAATTTTGATAAAAATTTCTTTTTCTGATTTGTTTGTCTTTCTTGTCTATTTAATACCATTACTTCCTCCTGTTAATATATCTCTTTGTCGTAACTACCATAATCACCATTACAGATACTAGTGAAATACTAAAAAATATACCTATGATGTAAAGTAGAATGTCGATTATAAACATTGATTTTAATTCCATGTCTTACCTCCCCATCATTCCTTTTAAAAACACTATATCCGGAGTATTAATATTTCTGAATATTAAAATCCCTATTCCAATGATAATTAATGTTATTACTGCTATTCCCATCGATTTTAGATTTTTTCTTGAAATTATTTCCTCTTGCCCAAAAATAACCCCTAACATAAAACCTATCATTACAATAAAAAATAATATTTCTAATATCGTATTACAAGTATCATATATAACATACTGTTTTTTTAACCCCTCATATATTTCTGGTGCTTTATCTATACTTAAATTTAATTTTTCTACTACGTTTTTCATTAATTCATCCATACTCTTTTACCTCTTACTTAATTCTATTCTTACTCTTGAATAAGTTAACTTCTTCTTCAATGCTATTAAGTAATACTGTTTCTTCTTCAATATCCGTTTCATTTTTCACATCTGATCTCTTAACATATTCTTGTAATGCATGTTTTATTATTTGTGCATCTTTATATTTTAACGTTAAATATATTCTGTTAGTCATTCTATTCCTCCTTAACCTTTATCCATAAATTTTTTTGCTATATACACACCACAAAATATCGCAATAATTAAAACTAAAGTCATATTATCACCTAACTCAATCATTAGCAAAGTACCTCTTTAATCTCATCTCCGAACTCTTCAATAAATTGTTCTGCAAGCTCTTGTGTTTTGAAATAAGGTAGTTTAGATAAAAAATTTACACAAGAATAAGATTTCACATAGAATTTTTCACAATAATCATACGTCACTGCATGATTATATTTACTAAAATCTCCCCAATCTGGCTTCCATCCTTCGTTGTATTTCTTCGCCCAATCCTTCGCCCTATTTATTAAAATACGTTCTTTATCAAATTGTTCAGCTTCTTCTTTAGTTTTGAAAGCTAAACCACGTAGATATACTTTCTCATAATCAACACTAAAAAATACATCTTTCAGTAAATTTATAGCTCCACATTCACTAACAAAATAGTAATTCCCTATATCCTCTGGCACTTCCACCTCATAAGACGTTTTTACAGGTGCTAAACCTTTTTCTTCTTGCAATTCAAACAACTTAGTTTTAATCCAATCTATTGCACTTGCTAATTGTTCAAACTTTTCTTGTATTTCTTCTCTATTCATTTTTAGTCCTCCATTAATCTAAATTTCAAATTCAAAATCTAAATAATCAGCGTCATCATATCCATTTTGATTAAAGAAATAATCAGATGCTAATTCTTTTAAATCTTCTTCAGAAAATTCATCTATATCAAAATCTTCATCTACTGGTATGTTAAACATAACTCTAAATTCAACGTTTAAATATTTTTGTTCACTCATTTTTAATCCTCCTAAAGTTTAACTCTTCCACATTTCTTACATTCTTTCCATGATTGAATATATATATATACTCTTACGAAAATATTCATGTATGCAAAATATTTCTTTCAAAAACTGCTTTATGAATAAATATAAATCTCCTATCATTAACCATAAATCTCCTTATATTGTTTAAGTAATTGCAACTCTCTAATACGTTCCTTCTGCTGCTGGATAGTCCTTTCTTTGACTATATTGTCATTAGAAAGTTCTTCTATCGTGTTGCTTGATACATATACTCCTACCATTAATCCTATTGTGAACATTACTAACAACATTGATAGTGTGATTAATATGATCTCTATGTTATCCCAAACTTTTTTAAACATCTTTTTACCTCTCATATTATTTACCCCAAATATAATTTATAACTTGATAAAATATGTAAGATATTACCAGCCCATTCAAAATAGTTAAATTTATTTTAATTTTAAATAATTCATAATGAAATTCCTTTAATAGGTCATAATGCACAATATTATCCTGTTCTAAGTTAAATATCCTTCTTTTTAAATATTTTATTTTCTCGTCCATTCCTTATCCTCCAATTCCGTTCATCTCAGCTATTTTTTTAGTTAGTTCCGCTTGTTTGTAGTCTAATAATTTTACTTGTTCTTCTAATCTAGCATTCTTTAGCCTTAATTCTAGGTTTTCTTGTTGCAAATCATGTTGCTCCTTTAAGTCTATAGCTAGAGCTACAAAAAAAGCACCAACTAAAATTACACATCCTGCTATGATTCCTTTTATAAATTCTAGCATTTCTTAACCTCCTATTTCTCTTGCTGTACAATTTAATGCTTTTGCTAGTTTTCGCAAAGTTTTAAATCTAGGATTTTTAAATTCTCCTGTCCTGATTAATCTAATAGTATTGAAATGTACTCCAGATTTTTCACTTAACTCATGATCAGTTATGTTTTTCTTATTCATTATTTTTTGTAAGCTAGTCATTTCTACTTACCTTCTTTAACTTTTTTAATTCTAGCTTTCAAGCTTTGTAAGATTTCTTCTTGAACATCCGCTTTACTGTCTAATGCTCGCATTACATCTTCATCTCTCGTATCTTGCGTTACTAAGTGATGAATTATTACTTTTTCTTTTTGTCCTTGTCTGTGCAGTCGCTTGTTGGCCTGTTGATAATGTTCTAAATTCCATGTCAAACCGAACCAACAAACATGATTTCCACCTTCTTGCAAATTAAGACCATAAGCAGCACTTGCTGGATGTGTCAATAGAATATCTATTTTTCTATCGTTCCAATCGTCTTCATCTTGTGTAGTTTTCAATTCTCTAACTACTAAATTACTTTTTTCTAATGCTTTCTTAATTCGTTCCTTGTCATGTTGAAAGTTATAAAATACCAAAAGACTTCGCCCATGTAAACTTTCTACCAACTCAAGAAATGAATCTATTTTTGCGTTATGCACTTCTGTATACATTCCCGAATTGTCATATACAGCCCCATTACTTATTTGTAATAATTTATTTGATAATGCAGCTGCATTTACTGCTGTTATTTCATCTTCTGCTTCCTCAAGCTCTAGGACAAAATCACGTTCCATTTTGTCATAGTCTTTTCTAGCTTTATCATTTAACACAACTGGAATCTCATTGTAAGATAAATCGGGAAGTTCTAAATAGTCCTCAGATTTCATGCTTATGCAAATATCTGATATTTTATTTATGATGTGATCATAAACTCCTTCTTTTACTTTATAATCAAAAATTTGACTCCTATTTCTTTTATTAGGTTCCATATATCTATTTCTAAAATGAGTTATATATTTCTCTAATCTCTCTCCTTGATCTAATAAATATATTTGCGCCCATAAGTCCTCCACACCATTTGGACTCGGAGTTCCTGTTAACTCAATCAACCTATTAATCTTAGGAAGTACCATTTTCAAAGCTT
>OIFW01000299.1_pt1 | contig 9883 bp, 2 predicted proteins | sample 1582111 | NCBI WGS metagenome assembly OIFW01 (sample SAMN07501063, study PRJEB24779) | human gut metagenome | isolation source: stool | host: human infant | place: USA: Pittsburgh, PA | reverse complement strand
CCCACTTTATTTACTTAGATGTAAGCAAGTGGGGTATTCTTATGAAGATTTAAAGGAAATACCTATGAGTGTTATTCAAGGAAGTTTTATTGAACAAGGTAACGACTCATACGATTATCCACTTAAAGCAACTCAAAAAGAAATAAATATGCTTTAAGAAACATTGAATTTTAGAGGAAAGGAGGAAAACAAATGGCACTAGAAGAAAGAGGTAGACGGATAACCTTAAAAGCAGATATATCACAATTAAAAACTGCTTTTAATAAAGTAAATGCACTTGCTAGAGAAAGTAAAACAGAGCTTAGAAAGATAGGACAAGCATTAAAGTTCGACCCTCACAATGTAGCTTTATTAACTCAAAAACAACAAGAACTGAATAGAGTTGTAGCACAAAACTATAAACTAATCGGAAACTTGAAAAAACAAATTGAGAAACACGTGGAGTTAGGAGAAACTAGAGAAGTTAAAAAACTAACTACTCAATTAGAGATTTTACGTTCTACAAATGAAACGTTTAAAGCTAGTTTAAAAGAAACAAAACATCTTTTAAGTAATATTGCTAGCGTTAGTGGACTAGCAAAGCTGGATAAAGAGCTACAGTCAAGCAGAAGCAATGTAGAGCGACTAAATAAGGCTTTGAAACTAGATACAACAAACGTAAGTAATCTAGCTCATAAATTTCTTGAGTTACAGTCACAAGAGGACTCTTTATTAAAGAAAACTCATATACTGACACAAGACTTAAAGAAAATCGACTTTAAAGTCAATCCACAAGGTTATTTAGAGTTGAAATCTAAATTAGAACAAGCGAAAGCAGATGCAACTCAAGTTAGATTAGAGCTAGATAAGTTAGGTGGTGCTAAATTCAATCCTGTAATCGCACAACTTGAAAAGCTAGATAATGAGATTAAGAAAAGTCGAGAAAGTAGCAAACTACTTAAACAGGCTTTAGATATTAAACCTACTAGCTTAACAAAGAGTATGCATTTAGAAGAAGCACGTACTCAACTAGATAAAACTAGAGAAAAGATAAAGCTACTTAAAAATGAACTTTCTAAAGTGAATACTAATGAAAGTAGAGCAGAGTTTATTAAACTGACTGGTAAGATAGCAGAAAGTGAAAAACACGTTAAAGAATTAATTCATAGCGTGGGAATTTTAAATGCTAAAAGGCTTGATGGTGTAAGAGGTAGCTTTAGTGCGATAGGAAGTTCTATTGAAGGTAATGCACAAAAAATAGCGAACTTTGGTAGAAACTTTACTTTCGGTTATACTTTACCAGTCACTTATGGAGCGAAAAAAGTTGTAGATAGTTTTGTAGAAACTGACAATGCTTTAAGACGAGTTGCAGCTGCTGCTTCTGATGGAGTAGCAAGTAAATTTACAAAATCTTTCGGAGAGATAGAAGTAGCTGCTAAAAAAGCATCTGATGGAAGTGTTTATAGTATTAAACAAGTAGCTAGTGGTATGGAAGAATTGATTAAAGCAAACTGGAGTCAAAAAGATGCTCAAGAACAAGTAATCAATGTAATGAACCTTGCAAAAGTAGAAGGTATGGAGTTAGCACAAGCAACTGAAATAGTAGCAGATGGACTAGCTTCTTTCGGTTTGAAAGCTAATGAAACTGCTAGATTTACAGATGTTTTAACAACTGCATCTATTAAATCAACAACTGATATTACCAAAATGGGAGAAACGTTAAAATACGTTGCACCGATAGCAGGTACATTAGGTTACTCAATAGAAGATACTGCTACTGCAATAGCAATTATGGCAAGTAATGGTATTAAAGCATCGGTTGCAGGTACTTCATTAAGAGGTGGACTAACCAACTTAGTTAAACCATCAGCAGAGGCAAAAGCTGCATTAGATAAAGTTGGCTTTAGTATGATTGATGCAAACGGAAATACAAAACCATTCTTACAAGTTATTTCTGAACTGAGAGAAAAAACTAACGGAATGACAAAAGCACAAAAACAACAATTTGCAGCAACTGTGTTCGGTAAAACTGCAATGAGTGGATGGTTAGCTATTTTAAATGCTTCAAAAGACTCAATAGATGATGTTTCAAATTCTATTAAAAACTCAACTGGAGCTACTAAAGAAATGGCAGACCAACTGAATAGTGGTGCTGGTGGTGCGATTGAAAAATTCAAAGCAGCATTAAGTAATGCAGCTTATGAAACAGGTAAAGCATGGGGACCAGCACTTAAATCAGTAGTAGACGGAGCTACTCAATTACTAAAAGCGTTCAATGAATCAAGCGATGGAACAAAACGTTTTATAACTGGACTTATCGGAATTACTGCAGCTGCAGCACCATTAACATGGGCGATAGGTGGTTTAATTTCACCATTTATTAAGTTCAAAAACTTATTATCAACTTTACGAACTGCTAAAACAGTAGCAGAAATGGGAGAAGTCGCTAGTAAAGGTGGTTTAATGGCAAGAGCTTTCGCAGCGATACCACCACAAATGAAATTATATGCTGGTGCTGCTTTACTATTAGGTGGTGGACTATTATATCTGAAAAATCAATTTGATCCTCTTGTAATAGCTCAAAGAAAAGCACAAGAGAGTGCAGATAAAGTAGGAGAAGCCTTTAATAAAGTAGGACAAGCAGCAAAAGACTTCGGAGAAAAAATCAAACAGTCTAGTGATGTATTTGAAACTACTTTCGGAACAAACAATAAGTTTACTGAAAATATAAATAAACTTGCTGCAGATACTCAAACTGGTTTTGATAAAATCAGAAGTATTTTAAATCAAGCGACTAGTGAGAATAGAGAAATAACTAGACAAGAGGCACAAGATATAGGTGCTAATTATAATCAGTTAGTATCTTCTTTAAATCAACGTGTACAAGCAGAATCACAAGGTTATAGTCAAGTAGTGCAAATCGCAAGAAATGCAGCTGCTAATAAATCAATATCTGATGCTGCTTATGAAACACAATTTGCGTCTCACATTAGCAAGATAGGACAAATACATGAAACATCTAAACAAAATACCCAACAATGGTATGATACGTTAGTCGCTATAAACAGTCAGTTACCACCCGAGTTACAACTGAATATGGATAAGATAAACCAAGTTTATCAACAAGCATTAGCACGTGATAGAGAAAATTATAATCAAAGTTCACAAGCTGCTATTCAAGCATATTCAGAAAGGTATCAAATCGAAAATGACTTTATACCTAAATTAGCAGAGGCTAAAAGAGGTATGGAAGAGGTAGAAAGACAACACCAAGAACGTACAAAAGAAAATCATGAACATTTCCGAGGAGATATTGAGATACAACATGAAATGGATAGTCAAGAAGATAAACGTTATGCAGATGAAAAAGCATGGCACTATCAAGATTTAGAATCTAAATTTGACTCACACCGAATAAAACATGTTGGACAATGGCTTGCAGCTATTCAAGAGAACGTTCAAAACGGTGGAAGTTTAACTGCTTCACAAGGAAATAACGTACTTCAATTCTTAGCAACAATGGACACAATGCCAGAAGAAACAAGACAAAAAATCACTCAAGGTTTAAAAGATGCTGGAGTGGATGTCGAGGCTTTAGGTAGAGCCGTTGCAGAGCAAATGAGAGGTAAAGGTGTAGAAATTACTGATGGTTTAGCACAAGGTTTAGGTTCTAAAAAATCAGAAGTTGAGAGTACAATGCAAACAACAATGGATGCACTGAAAAGTGTTGTCGGTGGAACTACTGTATTTTCACAAGCTCAAAGTTTAATACTGACTGGTAGAGATGGTATTAACGCAGGAAAAGGAGAAGTAGACGGAGCAATGAGTAACGTTATGGATAACGTGAAAGATAAAGTTCATACTACTAATTTATCACCTGTAGGACAAGAAAAATCTCAAGAGTTAGCACGAGGTATTAAAGAGAGAGATGGAGATGTATGGAACGCTGCAGAACAAACTGCAAATCATGGTAAAAATGCAGCAGCATCTGTTGATTTTATGGGAACTGGAGCTAATATGACTCACGGTTTAGCAAACGGAGCTACTAGTGCATCGTGGGCTTTAGAAAATGCTATGGCAGGTGTAGTACAAAGAGGTTTAGCAGCAGCTAAACAAGCAGCAGGAGTTGCATCACCTGCACGTGTATTTAAACGTGAAGTTGGTTATTGGCTACCTCCTGGTATGGCAGAAGGGGTACGTGGTAACGCTCAAGTATTCTACAATAGTTTAACTGATACTATGAGTCAGGGAGTAAGTTTAGTTCAAGACTTTAAATTTAAAGACAAGCTATCTAACTCTTTTGACTTCACAACAGCAGGTAACTATGCAATTCAACATAGTGTATCTCAAAATACATCTGTTATAGAAACATTAAACGTATTAATTAATAAAGTTAACGACTTAGAATTAAGAAGTGATGTTTACTTAGACGGAGATAAAATCGGAAATGCTACTTATAAACGACACGAGGTAATAGATAGGAGGTTAGGTTTAGTATGATAATTTGGAAGAATGAAACAATGCTACTAGATACAGATATTTATAAACTTAACTTAGGTATCTTAAATTTTGAAGATTATCAAGGAGCAAGTGAGAAACTAGTAAAAACTGAAAGTGTTAGTTTTAATGATGACTATGTTTATCGACCTAACACTTTCAGAGGTTACTCAACTACAATGGATGTAGTAGTAAGAGAAACTAAAAAAAGAGAATTTATAAACGCTTTAAGACGAGGTAATAGGTTAACATTACCTAAAGAAAAAGGTAAGTATAGAGAGTATTATATAGACGGTGCAATTAAAAAAACCATCTATAGTATCGGATATACTAAATTAACAGTACCTATCACTTTTAAAGCGTTTGTTTACGATAAAAACAAATATACAACTACTGTATCAAGAGGACTGATTAAGACTATTGATAATATAGGAGATGTATATGCAGAACCTATCTACAAAATAAGAGGTAATGGTACTTTGATATTTACAGTAAACGGAGATAACCACACATTAAAAAATGCACAAGGTGGATATATCATAAACTGTAGAAACAAAGAACAGAATGTTACAGACTTACAAGGTAATATGAAAAATGTTACTAGTGAGTATGAAGGTAACTATACTTTGTTCAATCCCGGAGAAAACAGAGTGCAGCTTATACAAGGAGATAGTTTAGATATAGAAGTGTACTGGAGGAATATAGATTGATAATTAGATTAAATAGTGAAGCTAATTTAGTAAAAGCAACAGAAGTAAAATTAATAAAAACTAGTGATTATCAAGATACTTTGACTTTCAAGTTACCACTAGACGAAAAAATCTTTGTGGATGAACTAATAGGAGTTCGTACTAAAGTAATGAAACAAGATTATCGTGTTAAGGAGATAATCACAAAAGATAGGTTTAAAGACGTTTATTGTGAACACAAGTTCTTTGACTGTAAAAACATCATTATACCTTTTGTAGATGAAGCTAATAGAGCAGGAGAATCATATAATGATTTTTCAAGATACAATAGTTTACAGTCTATAGTGGCACATCTTAACAGGATAATGAGAACAAAAGGAGATACTGAATTTAAGTTCAGTACAGATGTTGATAAAAGTGGTGTAGTGGAATGTGATGATACACCACTTTTTGATTTAATTTTCGGAGAGAAAGGTATCCTAAAAACTTTCAATGTAGAGTTAGTTTACGATAATTACAAAGTGAAATTTGTAGAGAAACGTCCTAGTAAGAATACTGAAATACTTTTCCACGAAAGCAAAAACGTTAGCGAACTGCAAGAAACTGTAGATTTTAAAGGAATTGTTACAAAATTACACGTAACATGTAAATATACACCTGACAAAACAGAAGAAGGTAAAGCAGAGAGAGAACGATTAAGAGCAGAAAAAAGACGTGAACTGTTTAATAAAAGTCAAGAGAAGATTAAAGCACGTGAAGCTAGACAAGCACAAGAAAGAGCTTTAAGAAGACAAAAACAAGAGGAAGCATATCAAGCAAGCAGAACTGCACCTAAAAAGACTAGAGAGCAAATTCATGCAGAGCATTTACAAAAACAACGAGATACGGAAAACCGTATTTTAGCTAATAATGCAGCTAGAAGACAAGCACGTGAACAGAAGTTTAACGAACGTGAACAACAACGTGTTAGTAGAGCACAAGCTAAGGATGATTTAATCTTTAGAACTGTTTTTATCAGTCCTCTAGTAAATAGATATGCACGTCCTTATGAAGCAAGTTTAAACTTTCAAAGTAGTGAAATAAATAGTGAAGCTGCATTAATAGCGTGGTGTAATGCTAATTTATTTACAGATGAAGATACAAGAGATGTACCTTTAAGAAACTTTAGTTTTAAACCTGTAGAAGATGACTACAATGTAGATATTAATGATAGAGCAATGGTTAACTTTACAAGCATTGGAACTACAAAGATAGTACACTGTTGTAAAATTGAGTACGATGCATTACATGATAAGTACTTAAATATTGAGTTTGGAGTACTTAATAAAAGTGCTATTAGAGAAACAATAGGTAACTTAAACTCTAAAATTTCAGAAACTAATTCTAATATTTCAAGAACTTACGATATTTTAGATAAAAACTTTGATGATTATGTTCAGAAGGAACTAGAGGCATTATCAGAGTTATACAATATCGATAAGGGAGAAATAGAAGATACTATTAATCAAGGTTTTGAAGATGCAAAAATAGAGGCTGAAAAAGTTTATGGAAATATTAATACTGATATTGAAAATAAACTAGCACCTATTAGAGAAGAAGTGCGAACTACAGTAGAAGCATATAATCAACAGTTTATAACTACAAGAGAAACGTTGAATAGAAATAAAGCGGAAGCAGATAGACAAATAAGAGAATTAAATAAGAATAAAGTTGAAACAGAAAAGCAATTTAGAGAATTAAACCAAAGAATAACTGGTATGCAGGATATTTCTAGTAATTCAACAGTAGTTGAGTTAAAACGATTAGTGAATGAAGCTAAAGAAACCGGAAAAAATATAAATCAGAAAGTAACCGAGTTAGAAGGTAACGTAACAAGAGAATTTAGTTCAGTTAAAGCTAAAAACGAAAATGATTTAAAAGTTATCCGAGGAGAAATAAAAACTGGTGTAGATGGTTTAACTAGTAAAATTAGTTCTCTTGAAGAGTACAAAAATCAAGATGGCAGTAGAACTGAAAGCTTGAAGCAATGGGTACAACGTGATACAGCTAGTCAATTAAGCCGTGAACGAACTGAAATTACTAGAATAGTTGATGCTAAAGGTTATGTGAAAAACGCAGAGTTTTCTAATAAGTTTAATGAAAATGCACAAGGTATTAATCGAAAAATAGAAGCGTTAGAAACGTATAAAAATCAAGATGGAACAAGAATAAGTTCATTAAAACAATGGGCACAAGAGAATACAGCTAGTCAGTTATCTACAGCAAGACGTGGAATAGAAAACTGGGTAGATGGTAAGGGATATGCAACAACTTCTGTTGTGGAAAATAAAGTTCAAGAAACAGCTAACAGTATTTCAAGAGAAATTAGAAATATTAGAGAAAGTATTCCTACAAGCGTTGGTGGAAGAAACTATATAACTGATAGTGATAAATTAACTAACATAAATTCAGGTGGTACGAACTGGGAAAAAACAGTTGAAAACGGAACTTTAGTTTTTACTAAAGTTAGAGCTACTGAAAGTACTGGTATTTGGACACAAATTATGCCATTTTTGAAAGATAATTTTCAAAATGAAGTACTGACATGGAGTGTAGACGTTAAAGCGAGTAAGAATATTTCTTTTAACAACGTAGGACAAGAAACTAACGGTTTTAAAGGAAGAGTAGATTTAACTACTAATTGGCAACGAATATCTCATACATTTACAAATAGATATACACAACACTATGCTTTTGTGTTTTATCAGATGTTAGGAACATGTTCACCTGGGGATAAAGTTTATGTACGTTTACCTAAACTTGAAATAGGAAATGTTGCAACTGACTGGACACCAGCTCCTGAAGATAACAATGCTTTTGTTAAAAATACAGAATTTTCTAATAAATTCAATGAAAATGCACAGGGTATTAATCGTCAATTAACAGCATTAGAACAATATAAAAATCAAGAAGGTGTACGAACAAACTCATTAAAACAATGGACACAAGAAAATACAGCTAGTCAATTAAATTCAACAAGGCAAGGTATTGAACGTTGGGTAGATAACAAGGGGTATGCTACAACTTCTGTAGTAAATAATAAGGTTCAAGAAGCAACAAATAGTTTTAGTCGTGAAATCAGTAATGTTAGAAATAGTATTCCTACTAATATAGGAGGAAGAAACTATATACCTAATTCCAACTTTGCAAAAGAGCTTGAAAACTGGGAAATGGCTAGATTGAATAATAGTGGACTAAATTGGCAAAAAGGACACGCAATAACTAATTTTGGTAGAGGTTTACATATTTGGGGAACTCCCAACAGTGCATATAAAGGACTAGGAACTCTGTTTAGTTTAACAGCAAAACAAGGCGAGAAACTAACCGTATCTATGGATTTAGGAAAAGATGCATTGAATCAAAATGCTATTTTATTTATAGGTTTACATTATGTTGTTGATGATAATATAGTTAACCAAGAATGGCAAACACTAGACTTAGCAACTCAAAATTTTGAAGTTAGAAAGTATAAACGTATTTCAAAAACGTTCACAGTTAGTGCTGATATGAATAAATGTAGGTTGATGATACACACTCAAAATAATCAACTTATCAATTTTTATATTGATAATATCAAACTAGAGAAAGGTAATATAGCTACAGACTGGACGCCAGCTCCTGAAGATAGTCAACAAAGTATCAATGAGTTAAACTCATGGAAACAAACAACTACTCAAACATTAAATACAGTTAGTAGTACGTTAAACGATACTGTAAGACACTCACAACTACAAATTACAGCAGACTCAATAAACTTTGGCTCAAACAAAGTATTTAACGGAAGAAACCTTGCTAGTATGTTGTCAGTAAGTCCTGATAGTATTAAAGCAATAACTGATAGATTAGTAATCACACCAACTAATGAGAATTTAGTGTTACCTGAACATAGAGATACTTTTATTTTAAACGTTAGAAATGGTGTTTTAAATAAGATTTACGGAAGTAACGCTGATTTAGAAGGAGAATATTACTTTAAACTAGCTATAATTGATTTTGACACACCAACACTTTACGCATCAATACACGTGAAATATAAAGACGGGACAGAAGAGTGGTTTAATTCAGAATTTCCGACAGCGAATCTAGCAACTCTTGAAACAAGCACTTCTGTAAAAGTGCAGGTAAAATCAACAAAAAAAATTGAATATATAGAACCTTTAGTTTACCAAAATAAATGGAGCGATTTTTATAGATTTAATTTAAAAAAATTATTTGTAGGTAAAAAGAAAAGTGCAGAACTTATAGTAGACGGAACTATAGAAGGTAAGCATATTAAGTCTTCTACTATTGAAACTGGACACCTTAAAGCTGGTAGTGTAACAGCGAATATAGTTGCAGCAGATGCAATCACATCTAACCATTTAAAAGTAGATGATGCTATGATAGATAAATTAGTTTCTAATCAAGCGTTTGTTACAAAACTATGGGCGAAAGAAGCATTTATAAATAATTTAGAAAGTGTAAAAATTAAAAGTACTCAAATTGATACTGAAAGTTTACGAGGAAAAACTATAACAGGTGCTACTATTAATGGTGGAGAAATTACAGGAGAAGTTAAAATTAAATTAGGGGCATACGGTTTCATGCAACCAACAAGCGAAGGTGGTTTGCAAATCAATTCACCTAGACGTTTTAATAGTAAAGACGGTATAGGAGTGCAAATAATAGGAGCAACCGAA
>OIFW01000264.1_pt1 | contig 11972 bp, 7 predicted proteins | sample 1582111 | NCBI WGS metagenome assembly OIFW01 (sample SAMN07501063, study PRJEB24779) | human gut metagenome | isolation source: stool | host: human infant | place: USA: Pittsburgh, PA | reverse complement strand
AGCAGATAGTTCAGCTTCTGCAGCAAGTAACAGTGCAAGTGCAGCGGACTCTTCTGCATCAGCAGCATCTAACAGTGCAAGCGCAGCAGATAGCTCAGCATCAGCAGCAAGCAACAGCGCATCTGCAGCGGACAGTTCAGCTTCTGCAGCAAGCAATAGTGCAAGCGCAGCGGACAGTTCGGCGTCAGCAGCATCTAATAGTGCAAGCTCAGCGGACAGTTCAGCTTCGGCAGCAAGTAATAGTGCAAGCGCAGCGGACAGTTCAGCGTCAGCGGCAAGCAACAGCGCAAGCTCAGCGGATAGTTCAGCTTCTGCAGCAAGCAATAGTGCAAGCGCAGCAGACAGTTCAGCTTCAGCAGCATCTAATAGCGCATCTACAGCGGACAGCTCTGCATCAGCAGCAAGTAACAGCGCAAGCTCAGCAGATAGTTCAGCTTCGGCGGCATCTAACAGTGCAAGCTCAGCAGACAGTTCAGCTTCTGCAGCAAGCAATAGTGCAAGCTCAGCAGACTCTTCAGCGTCAGCAGCATCTAATAGTGCATCTGCGGCGGACAGCTCAGCATCAGCAGCATCTAATAGTGCAAGCGCAGCGGATAGCTCAGCTTCTGCAGCGTCTAACAGCGCAAGTTCAGCGGATAGTTCAGCTTCTGCAGCAAGTAATAGTGCAAGCGCAGCGGACAGTTCAGCGTCAGCGGCAAGCAACAGCGCAAGCTCAGCGGATAGTTCAGCTTCTGCAGCAAGTAACAGTGCAAGCTCAGCAGACTCTTCTGCTTCAGCAGCATCTAATAGTGCAAGCGCAGCAGACTCTTCTGCATCAGCAGCATCTAATAGCGCAAGCTCAGCGGATAGTTCAGCTTCGGCGGCATCTAACAGCGCAAGCTCAGCAGACAGCTCAGCTTCCACAGCAAGCAATAGTGCAAGCGCAGCAGATAGTTCAGCTTCTGCAGCAAGCAATAGTGCAAGCGCAGCAGACAGTTCAGCTTCAGCGGCATCTAACAGTGCATCTGCAGCGGACAGCTCAGCTTCAGCGGCATCTAACAGTGCATCTGCAGCGGATAGTTCAGCTTCAGCGGCATCTAACAGCGCAAGCGCAGCAGATAGTTCAGCTTCAGCGGCATCTAACAGTGCATCTGCAGCAGATAGTTCAGCTTCTGCAGCAAGTAACAGTGCGTCAGCGGCAGACTCTTCAGCATCAGCAGCGTCTAACAGCGCATCTTCAGCAGCATCTTCTGCCTCAATAGCAGAAAGCACGGCAAGACGTATTGAAGACGCAGGAATTGTTGATAGCAAAGGTCGTACGGCAATTGCAGCAGATAATACTAGTGATAGAAATAGTGCATCAGCGAAAGGTAAAGATGCGACAGCTATGGGGTATGGTTCAAATGCAAGTGGCGAAAATGCAACAGCTATTGGTAATAATGCGGAAGCATCAGGTAAAAACTCAACAGCATTAGGTCAAGATGCTAAAGCAACAGCAGAAAATGCAGTGGCGATTGGTCAGGGATCTGAGGCTCATGAGAAAGATACTGTATCTGTAGGACGTAAAAATCATGAACGTCGTATTACTAATGTTGCGGATCCTGTTCATGCGACTGATGCGGCAAATAAACAATATGTTGATAGTGCCGTGAATTCGGTTCGTAATGACGTGAATTCAGTACGTAGTGATCTGAGAAAAACGGATAAGAAACTTCGTGGTGGTATTGCCGGTGCAACAGCTATTGCCAATATTCCACAAGTGACGCGTCCTGGTGCATCAATGGTTGGTGCTGGTGTTGGCAATTATAAAGGTCAAAGCGCAGTTGCCGTAGGTTATTCGAGAATGAGTGATAATAATAAGATTATCTTCAAAGTAACCGGTGGAGCAACAACTCAAGGTGATTACAATATTGGAGCCGGTATCGGTTACCAATGGTAATGAATTGATGCGTTAAGTTGAAATGACTCAGGAAATTCCTGAGTCATTTTTATATGGCTTCAAGTATGATAAATAAAACACCTTAAAGTTTAACCGCTCTTTTAGAGGATTTATATAACAAGGATATAACGTGAAAAAATATAAGATTGGGATTACTTTTAATTTAGAAGCGCAAGTTGCAGATATCTGGGCAAATGGCGCAAATCAAAATGTGATTCATCTTTATACGCTATTTAAACATTCTGATATTGTGCAAGATGTTGTATTGGTTTCCTGGGGGCCTGAGAAGCGAACAACACCACCGAAAGGTTTTATGCTAGATAACCTTAACTTAAAATTTGCCTATATTGACGATGTGATTGATGAGTTGGATGTTCTTATTGAGGGATCATTAACCGTTGAACCGCCTCAAGTAACACGTATGCATGAACATGATGGGAAAGTAGTCTGTTATAAAATGGGTAACGATTTTGTGATGGATATGGAGTATTTTCTTTTTGATAAGAAAGCCGGTCGTGTATTTAATGGTACGATGTTTGATAAGGTATGGATGATTCCTCAGCATGAAAATACCTGTCGTTCTTATCTTTCAATTATGTATGACTGCGATTCTTATGTTGTGCCAGCTATTTGGTCTCCAACATTTTGTGATCAAGTAATTGAACGATTAAAAAAAGATCATAATCTAGAGTTTGGTTATAAGCCAAATTTTGTTGAAAAAGGTAAGCGCATTGCTTCGTTTGAAGCTAATATGAATATTGTAAAAACGAGCTTTATTCCGATTTTAATTTGTGAACAGGCATACCGAACTGATCCAAGTAAAATTAAGCATTTTTATGCTTGTAATACTTATCATAAAAAAGATAACCCGACATTTTTTAACTTTATCGGTAGAACACAAATTGTAGGAAAAGGAATAATGACTGTTGAAGGTCGTTATCAGATGCCAGATTTTTTAACAAGATATGTTGATGTAGTACTCAGTCACCAATGGGAAAATGGATTAAATTATGCCTATAATGATGCGTTGTACGGGGGGTATCCATTCATTCACAATTCTAAATTATTACCGAAAGGTGTTGGCTATTACTATGATGAATTTGATGCTTTTAATGGCGCAAAAGTACTATTAGATGTGATCGAGAATCATGATAAAAATCATGTTCAATATGTAAAACGCGCAAATGAGTATTTGGATTCTTTATTGCCCACTAACCCAGTTAATATATACCTATACGAGAAAGAATTAAAAAGATTATTTGAATAATAAGGTTTGTTATGTTTAAAGGCTATGTAATTAACTTAACCCGAAGTAAAGAAAGACTCTATAGATTTAATCAACATCCAGATGCAAAATTTTTTACGAGGCTAGAAGCAATCGATAAAAATGATTTTGAGCATATTTCGAATGTGGAAAATTTATTGTTTGATCAAACATTTGTTCAATCTCATTATCATAGAGCATCAGTGAGTTTAGGAGAAATCTGTTGTACCCTTTCACATATTAAAGCTTGGAAAATGATCGCTGAAGATCAATCACTTAATGATGACGATTTTGCTGTGGTCGCTGAAGATGACATTATCTTGGCTCCTCGTTTTGCTTATTCCGTTCGTCAATTAATTGATAATATGAGAAAGAGTGAGTCGAATATTGTTCTTTTACATAAAATTGGCGGGCGAATTCCTTTTTGGAAAAGTGCAATTTCAACAGGTGATGAAGAAATTAAGCCAGTTGTGTTTTTAAATCATAATGAATATGACAATGACGGGGCATCACTTTATTTAATACGTAGATCATTTGCTAAAAAGATGACAGAAAAATGCCAAGGGATCAAACCATTTTGGTTGGCAGATATTTTTACTGCATTTTGTGAGAGTAATCATATTACGGTTGCAAATCCTTTATTAGGGTCGATTACAGAATGGAGCGATTCTTATATTTGGGATAGAGATTTACCTAATAAAAAGAAAAAGATTTTGTTTGTTCATCAATCATTGATCATTGGTGGAGCAGAAACGATTCTGTTAAATTACTTAAAGATATTGGCATTAAATCCCAATTATGAGGTTGAACTGCTTCTTTTAAATGAAGCACCTATATCAAGAATTAATTCGCTAATTCCAGATTCCGTGAAAGTTTCCTTTATTCTAACGGAAGTAGAGTCTGAGTTTAATATTTTTTTATATTGGAAATTACAAGATCAATTAACAGAAAAAGAGAGACATTATTTCTCTAGTTGGCAAAACGGAATAAAGATAAGAACAAATAATGCGATCTTAGATTTTTTAACCCAAAATCATTTTGACATTATTGTGAATTTTAATCAGCATTTAGATGATTTTCTTTCTCAATATGATGTATCAAGTAAAATTATTCGTTGGGTACATATTAAAGATGATCTTGATCGATATCGAGAGAATGCCACACAGTATTATCCTATTTTAGCTAAACATTGTGCCGCAATTACAATTTCTCATGATATGGATCATTTGGCCAAAATTTCTTTTGCTAAAATGAATTTAGCGTTACCAACTCAGATGATTTATAACCCTGTAGATAATTCTAGAATTTGTCGCTTGGCCGAGGAAATCAATCCAGAGGATAAAGCCTTATTTGCACAACCTTTTATTCTTTCGGTAGCAAGGTTATTCGAATATAAAAATCATTTACAGATGTTGGATATTTATGCTGAGTTAAAAAAACGTGGCTGTAAAGAAAAACTTTATATCATTGGTAAAGGGCATGAACATGTTGAAGCACAATTAGTAGATAAAATTCATCACTTAGGTTTACAAGATGATTGCTTGTTATTGGGAAGCCGTGATAATCCTTTTCCATTTATGAAGCATGCGAAGTTATTTATGCATACTTCTCGTTTAGAAGGGCTTCCGACAGTATTTATTGAAAGTATGATATGTGGTACACCAATCATTGCTTTTGATTGCCCAACAGGTCCGAGAGAAATATTAAATGATGGTAAATTTGGTATGTTAATACCATTAGGTGATGAGAAAGCGTTTATTGAACAAGCTTATCAATTTTTAACGAATGATATCATCAGTACCGCTTATCGAAAGAAATTAATTGAGGCGGTCAAGCCATTTATGTTTGAGTCGGTATCTAAACAATTTTTTGCATTTCTTAAAACAATTGAGTAGCACTGTCCTTATTGTTGCTATGGGTGATTAGTCGATTATCCCCACTTTTGAAAGCGGGGATAAAATCAATATTTAAATAGAATTACATTTTAGGAATGTCAATGCCTGATGAAAGCACGTCTTGAATATCCGATTTTAAAACATCTGCTTTTGGCCCATAAATCGCTTGGATACCAGAGCCTTTCACGATAAAGCCCATTGCGCCCGCTTGTTTCCAGCTTGCTTCATCACCCACTAAGTCTGGATTATGTACGGTAATACGTAAACGTGTCATACAAGCATCAACATCTGCGATGTTATTACGTCCACCAAGTAAGTTGATGATTTGAATAACTTGCGCGCTAGCATTTGCCACTTTTGGCTCATCGCTAGAAGCTTCATCTGAACCTTTTGCATCATAGTTACCATTACGGCCTGCTGTGGCGAGATTAAATTTCTTAATCATAAAGTTCGCGATAAAGAACATAGCAACGGCAAATAGGATAGATACCCAAATAAAGTTGATTACATCCATACCAATGCCGGCTTTAATCGCCATTGGTGTACGCGTTAAGAACTCAATGTTACCGAAGGAATGCACACGTAAGTCCACGATATCTGCCATGGCAAAAGCAGAACCTTGTACTAACGCATAAACAATATAAAGTGGTAATGCGACAAACATAAACATGTATTCGATTGGCTCTGTTACCCCTGTTAAGAACACCGCAAGTGCTGATGAAAGGAAAATACCTTTATAGAGTTTTTTCTTGTCTTCATCTACGTTGATATACATAGCAAGCGTCAAGCCCATTAAGATACCGCTTGAACCAATCATTTGCCCTACTTTGAATCGAGCGGGTGTCACGGTTGAAAGTAGCTCGTTATATTGGGTTACATTACCCGCATCTTTAAGGTTAATTAAGTCAGAAATCCATGCAAGCCATAGTGGGTCTTGACCAAATACTTGTTTACCTTGTTGTACACCTGTTAAGAATTCATAAGTACCCCCTAATGACGTATAGTTCATTGGGATAGTCAACATGTGGTGTAAACCAAACGGAAGTAATAGACGCTCTAAGGTACCATAAATAAATGGTGCTAAGATTGGCGCTGAGTTTTGTGAATTAGCAATCCATTGACCGAAATGGTTAATTCCGGTTTGGACTAAAGGCCAGAATAATGATAAGACGATAGCGACTAATACAGAACGATAAATAACAACGAAAGGAACAAAACGTTTACCATTAAAGAAGGTGAGTACTTCAGGTAACTTACGGAAATTGTAGTAACTATTGAAGGTTGTTGCCCCCACAAAACCCGCAATAATACCGACGAAAACCCCCATATTCAATGCAGGTTGCCCTAGAATATTCACAAAGTAATGTGCAACTGGGATTTCGCCTGCAAATACGGTACTTACGTGAGCATTTGGATCGGCTAGCATTTCAATTTTCACACCGAAGAAGTGACCAGTGATTAAGTTAATTAAAATGAAAGCAAGACCCGCTGCAAATGCGCCACCTGCACGCTCATTTGCCCAGCTACCACCAATCGCTAAAGCAAATAATAAATGAAGGTTACCGATAATCCCCCAACCAATTTGAGCGATAATGTTTCCGACACGCGCCAGCCATTCTGCGTCACTAATCAAAGGCAGTGAGTTGCCAATACTCACCATTAAACCTGCTGCTGGCATAACGGCAATCACCACCATTAGGCATTTACCAAATTTTTGCCAAAACTCAAAACTGAGCATTTTTTTCATATCTATTCTCCTACAAGATGAGAGCTACTTCTACGCCAAAATGGTCGGAAACAATCGGTTTATTTTTTCCATTAAAAATAACCTGACTGGATAAAACCCTTTTTGCTTGGTTTAAAAAAATATAATCTAATCGCTTTTCTTGACTATGGCCTTTCCAGCCATCAATCGCTTTCTCTACAGTGATGCCGCTATCCTTTTGCTCTGCCATTTCAAACGTATCAAATAAACCTAAGGATTTAATTTGTTGATAAGCTTGCTGATCGCTTATTGCATCGGTATTAAAATCGCCCATCAAGATTTTAAGATTCGCACTTTGACTCCGTTCTACAATATAACGAACATTATCGAGTTGGTTTTCCCCATCGCAATTTGGCAAATTGATATGGCAAGAATAACATTCAATTAACTGACCTTGATATTCCACCGTCAAACCAATGATTTTACGCGAGAGAATCGAGTCAAGACGTTGATGTTGGCTACAATAAAATGCATCAACATCATAGACAGGCAAACGGGTTAAAAACGCAATGCCTTCATCATATTTATCGTAACCAATATGCGAATTGCTCCAAAAAAACGAATATTTTTGTGCAACGCGTTGATTGATTTTATTCAATAGAATGACACCATAGTTATCTTGCTTTAATGTCGGCGAAATAGCAGGAGCCGACATCAATTGATTAACCTCTTGTAAGGCGATAATGTCATAGCCCTTTTCCACAATCGTCTCAGCAAGAATCTCTATTTTTTCCGCTTGGTTAGCTTCTAACCAAGCGTGTACATTCAGGGTAAGTAGTTTCATTGCTTCCCCCCTTAGCCCTCACAATGCCAGATATATGCATTATATTGAGCGATAGTGCGATCTGATGAGAAGAAGCCCGCTTTTGCGATATTGTGAACCACTTTCTCATTCCAGCTATCTTGATCTTCATAATCAGCTAAGATTTGTTCTTTCGCTTCGACATAAGCATTAAAGTCAATTAACGTCATAAACCAGTCTTTATTCAATAATTCGTTATAAAGACGTTCTAAACGTGTTTTATTCCCTAATTTCACCACGGCAGGATTTAGAATAAAATCGACCGCTCTTTTAATCTCTTTGTCGTTTTCATAATACGCTTTTGAAACATAACCCGCTGTTTCATAAAGTTTAATAATGCTTTCTGAATCTTTACCGAAAGTATAGATATTTTCAGTGCCTGCTAATTCTGCAATTTCAACATTAGCACCATCCATTGTGCCTAGTGTTAACGCGCCATTAAGCATAAACTTCATATTCCCTGTACCAGAAGCTTCTTTAGAGGCAAGTGAAATTTGTTCTGAAATATCGGTTGCAGGAATCAGCTTTTCCGCTACGCTCACATTATAGTTTTCCACTAAATGCACGTTTAAATACTTGTTCACTTCAGGATCATTATTGATTAACTCTGATAAACAAAGAATTAAGTGAATAATATCCTGAGCAATAATATAAGCAGGTGCAGCTTTTCCACCGAAAATCACGGTAATTTTACGTTTTGGTAATTTACCTGCTTTAATTTCTAAGTATTTATGAATCACGTAAAGCGCATTCATTTGTTGGCGTTTATATTCATGGAAACGCTTAATTTGCGTATCAATGATAGAATTTTCATCTAAATCAATACCTTTATTTTCTTTAAGGTACGCTTTTAATGCCAATTTGTTTTCAAACTTAATTTTCGCTAATTGTTGGTGAACCTTTTTATCATCTTTAAAGGCTAACAATTTTTCTAATTTCGTTGCATCATGCAAATACTCATCACCAATCAATTCTTTAATATAAGCCGCTAATGGTTGGTTAGAAAACTCTAACCAACGGCGGAATGTAATGCCGTTTGTCTTATTATTGAATTTTTCAGGATATAACGCATAGAACGCTTTAAGCTCTGAATTTTTCAAAATCTCCGTATGTAATGCCGCCACACCATTCACAGAATTTGAAAAGTGGATGTCCATGTGCGCCATATGCACACGTTTTTGTTTATCAATAATTTGTACGGCTGGATCTTGATATTCCGCACGCACTAATTCATCTAATTTTTTAATGATCACCACTAAATGTGGCACCACTTCATCGAGATAATCGAGTGGCCATTTCTCTAGCGCTTCAGCCAAAATCGTATGGTTGGTATAGCCCACCATATTACGTACAATTTCAACCGCTTCTGCAAATTTAATCTGATGTTTTTCCATTAATAAGCGAATTAATTCAGGAATCACCATTGAAGGGTGTGTATCATTGATCTGTACATAGGCATAATCGGCTAGATCATGTAAATTACTGCCACGAGCAATCGCTTCATCAATTAATAACTGTGCCGCATTTGATACCATAAAGTATTGTTGATAAATACGCAGTAATTCCCCATTTTTATCTGAATCATCTGGATAAAGGAATAAAGTCAGATTTTCTTCAATCGCAGTTTTATCAAACTCAATCCCTTTTTTAATCAATTTTGAATTTACTGATTGAATATCAAATAAATTGAGATAGTTTTTCGTCTCTTTCTTATAACCTAAAATATCAATGCGATCTAATTTAGAGGTTAACGTAAATTTCTTAAATGGTACTTCATAGCTAATATCTGTTGGAATTAACCAAGAGTTATCCTCAATCCAATCATTAGGCTCGGCATGTTGTTCATTCTTTTTAAAGACTTGTTTAAATAAGCCATAATGATAATTTAAACCGACCCCTTCCGCATTTAATCCAAGCGTAGACATGGAATCAATAAAACAAGAAGCCAAACGCCCTAAACCACCATTTCCTAAAGACGGTTCTGGCTCAATATCTTCAATATGACTTAATGATTTACCCGCACTTGCTAATTCCGTTTTGATGTCTTGATACACACCAAGGTTAATCAGGTTATTAGAAAGTAATTTACCAATTAAGAATTCTGCAGAAATATAATAAACCTTACGTTTACCTGTGTTTTTAGGTTTATCTGCTGAGAGTGTTTTTACGTAATTTAATAATTGAATATAAGTTTCTTTATCGCTTAATTGTTCAAGCGATTTATTGGTTTCGTTTTTTACAAATGTACTAAATTTCAATTTCATCATTATGTTTTTCCTGATTCACACGTTGATATAACGTGGTCATTTTTGCTAAAAAGTCTTTTTTATCTTGTGTTAAATCTGATTGTTGCATTCTCCATTGCCAGTTTCCACCAATTGTTGAAGGAACATTCATTCTTGAGCTCGCAGGCAAGTCTAAAACATCTTGCATTGTGGCAATCGCCGTATTGCTCACCGTCGCAAAAAGCTGACGAATCATTGCTTGGCAAATGGATTCATCCTCACGGCGGTGGGTATAATCATTAATATATTGCTGCTGTTGTTCAGTCAGGCTGTTATACCAACCATTAGTCACATCATTATCATGTGTGCCGGTATAAACAATGGAATGTGGAATGCAATAGTGCGGGCTATCTAAGCTTTTTCCGCTAACATCTTCAAAGCCAAATTGTAGGATCTTCATACCTGGGTAATGACAATCTGCAAGCAGTTTTCTGGCTTTATCATCAATATTACCTAAATCTTCGGCAATAATCGGTAAATCGCCTAGTTGCTCTTTAACGGCTTTAAATAAGTCATAACCAGGGCCTGGCTGCCAGCTACCATCTTTAGCAACCTCTGCTTTTCCGTCCACTTGCCAATAATCAGAGAAACCTTTGAAATGGTCGATACGCAGTACATCATAAATCTTGAAGCTTTCTTCAATACGGTGAATCCACCAAGTGTAGCCTTGTTTTTTATGCACTTCCCAATCGTAAAGCGGGTTACCCCAAAGCTGCCCCGTTGCACTGAACTGATCAGCTGGAACCCCGGCAACAAAAAGCGGATTGCGTTCTTTATCTAATTGGAAAAGTTCTGGTTTGGTCCAAACTTCTACGCTATCTGCTGCCACATAAATTGGCATATCACCGATAATCTGAATACCTTTTTGATTCGCATAATGTTTTAATTCGCCCCATTGTTTAAAGAAGAAATATTGCGTCACTTTGAAGTACTGAATTTGATCCGATAACATCGTGCGATATTTTTCTAGCGTGTTTGGATCACGCGCCACGACTTTTTTATCATCCCATTTTTGCAACGCTTGGTTACCAAAATGTTCTTTAATAGCCATAAACTCAGCAAAATCGTCTAACCACAAGCGGTTGTTTTTTTCAAAATTTTGGAAATCCGCTTGGAATGATTGATTCGCTAAAAAATTTTTCACGGCGATTTCTAAAATTGGACGGCGCGCATAGAAGATGCGTTCATAATCCACGTTAGTTGGATCATCACCAAAACTGACTGATGTATAATTAGCTTCCTTCAACAAGCCCATTTGAGTTAATAAGTCAAAATCAATAAGGTGAGTATTGCCTGCAATCGCAGAAAAAGATTGATAAGGAGAATCTCCATAACTGGTGGTGGTAAGTGGAAGAATTTGCCAATAAGTTTGTTTAGTTTCAACTAAAAAATCGACAAAGTCATAAGCAGATTGCCCAAAACTACCAATCCCAAATGCATTTGGTAGAGAAGTAATGTGCATAAGAACACCACTTGAACGAGTCAGCATAATATATCCTCTAGGAAGTCATGATTTTGGCTCATTCTAACCTAAACATATTTTAACGCAATAACTTTTACGTAAAAGTTTAAATCATTTTCGTAAAAGAGTGATATTTGTCACATTTTATACGTATAACATTTTGGGTTTTATGATATGCTATAGCTATACCTATGGAACGAATGGTAGATAAAAGGATTAAAAATGAGCAAGTACAAGAAGGTTTATAACGATATAAAAACCCAAATTAATAGTGGTAATTTAGCACCATTGCAAGAACTTCCGAGTGAAAATGAACTCATGCAGAGTTATGGTTTTTCTAAAGACACCATTCGAAAAGCGCTTTCTTTACTTGAAATTGATGGCTATATTCAAAAGCAACAAGGCCGAAATTCAATTGTTTTAGAGCATGACCTATCTAAGCCACAAATGCTTTCTGAAATTAAAACCGTTAGCGAATTAAACAGTGCCTCTACACACCAAGTAAAAACCACATTAACCAGCTTGTATATTGTGCAAGGCGAAGAAGAATTAATGGATATCTTTAATGTCAATGATCAGAT
>OIFW01000249.1_pt1 | contig 12575 bp, 10 predicted proteins | sample 1582111 | NCBI WGS metagenome assembly OIFW01 (sample SAMN07501063, study PRJEB24779) | human gut metagenome | isolation source: stool | host: human infant | place: USA: Pittsburgh, PA | reverse complement strand
AGGATTTTCTTAAGTGCGTGGAAGATTTCAGCACCCCAACGAAGAGCTTCTTTGAATGTTGGTGCACCAGCAGGTACAATCATGAATTCTTGGAAAGCGATTGGAGCATCTGAGTGAGAACCACCGTTGATGATGTTCATCATTGGAGTTGGAAGAACTTTAGTGTTGAATCCGCCAAGGTAGCTGTAAAGTGGAACTTCAAGGTAGTCAGCAGCTGCGCGTGCTACAGCGATAGACACACCAAGAATAGCGTTGGCACCAAGTTTACCTTTGTTTGGAGTACCGTCAAGAGCGATCATTGCGCGGTCAATACCTTGTTGATCACGTACGTCGAATCCGATGATGTGTTCAGCAATAACGTTGTTTACGTTATCAACTGCTTTTTGAGTACCAAGACCACCGTAACGAGCTTTGTCACCATCACGAAGTTCTACTGCTTCGTGTTCACCAGTTGAAGCTCCTGAAGGAACCATACCGCGACCGAATGCACCAGATTCAGTGTAAACTTCTACTTCAAGTGTTGGGTTACCGCGTGAGTCAAGGACTTCGCGTGCGTAAACATCAGTAATAATTGACATTACAATACTCTCCTTATGAGTTAAAATTTTTTACACCTATATATTACCATAATATCAAGGCTTAAGCAAATTAAAACCAGAATTTTCTAGCGATTTTCTATTTTTTAATATTTTCAATTGTTTTTGAAAATCTCAGAAAGCAACTCAAATGAAAAGGAATTCAAAATATTGTATAATACAAGTAGAAAACTAAGAGGAGATTCCTATGACTTCACTTGAAAACAAAGTGCTCCAATGCGCTAGTGGCGAAAAACGCCTAAATCCCGATGAACTTCGTCAGTATTTTGGAACCTATGCGGAACGTGTAGTCCTAGCTGTTCTATTGGAAAATACCGAAAAGAAAACTGTAATTGACAATTTTCCGCAAATATTAAAAGACTTATTAGCCGTTTACCCTAATCTTAGTCTCAAACTTTCGCCAAAATTAGCCGACCAGACACAATTTACCTATATCAAGACCGCTCAAGCACTAAATATTTCTGCAACTATTGTTGACGAGGCCAAGGCCCATTCACCATACGGTCTTATTGTACATAGTAATCAAGCAGAGAATCTTGATAAAGTGTTATTTTCAGAGCTCTATCCTGATACCCTCGCTCCTAAAGAAACTGAACCTGTTACTGAAAAAAAGGATTTTTCGCTAAACTATTTGGAAAATAAAAGCTGACGCAAGGTCAGCTTTTTCTTATATCACAATGTTTTACTGAGCTTGATGAGATTCCCAATATTGAGTCCTGTGCGATAGAGATTCTCCTTAGCGGTAGCTAAAACTTGGTCTAACTCTAATACTTGTCCAATGATAGGGAAAGCAGCTGAGATACCTGCTACTGGAAAATCAGGCAAGTCATCCTTCAAACTACCACAGATAGCAATGACGGGAATAGCTGATGGTGTCCGCCTAGCCACCCCGACCGGTGCTTTACCAGACAAGGACTGGCTATCCATACGTCCTTCTCCTACTATAACCAAATCAGCAGACTTCACACGTTGGTCAAAATCAACACAATCAAGTACAAAGTCAATCCCTGATTTAATTTCTGCACCTGCAAAGGCCACCAGGCCTGCAGCCATGCCTCCTCCCGCCCCTGAACCAGCCAGTTTTAAAACTTCTGGAGCAAAGTCAGTGTAGAATTGTGACATATCTTGATCAACTTTTTTAAATTGTGAAGGAGACAAGCCTTTTTGTCCACCAAAAATATAGGTCGCTCCATGTTGGCCACACAAGGGGTTATCTACGTCAGTAATCAGACGAATGGTGACACTAGACAAATCAACCTTATTTTTAGAGGATACCTTCTTAATGAGACCAAGATTAGCACCTATTGGCTCAAGCTCCTGTCCCTCAGAATCATAAAAACGATACCCCAATCCATATGCCATACCAATACCACCATCATTGGTAGCAGATCCACCTACGCCTATAATAAACTCTCGGATGCCAGACTGAACCAAATGAACAATTAGTTCACCTACGCCTTGTGTCGTTAGAGCTAGAGGATTTCGTTTCTCCTTAGGAATATGCTCCAAGCCACAAATCGCAGCCATTTCAAAAATGGCAGTCTGGCCATTGCTGGCAAAAGAAACACTTCCGTCACTTGTATAGGCATGAGGAATCTTGATACTTTTCTTCTCAAGATTTAGATTTTCAGCAAGAGCATCTAAGGTGCCCTCGCCACCATCACCTATTGGCATGAGGTCAAAATCAGCGTCGGATAAGGCATTTTCAAAACCTGATTTAAGAGCTAAGGCGACCTCTTTTGCAGATAAACTTTCCTTAAATGAATCAGGTGCAATCAAAATTCGCATGATGTCCTCCTTCTATTTTTCTTTTAGGTAAGGGGATAAGGCCTGAACTAACTCTTCCGTCATATGTCTAGGACCCCGAACAGTTTTAATACCTAAACTCTTTAGTCTATCACTATCAAAGTCAGTGTCATTAAAAGTGTATAAGGGCTTAATCCGCATCAACTCTTTAATACTCTCCTCTTCACGATAACCTTGATTAGGGATATTTGCCTCTAAAACCTGACAGACGTAACGGATGGCCTTGGTAGGTGCCGTAATATAGATAGCCACAAAATCTCCCTTTTGCATACTAGCTTTCTGTGTCCAAAGAATCTCCTCATTTGCGGAAAACTCATCCCCAATATCGTAGTATTTCAAATTTACTGGGATAATCCAATAATGAGGCTCCGAAGCCTTTCTAAGATGTTTGGGAGCCACTAGGGAACGACTTTCACTAAGAAGCTCAAAAACAGTCTGGTCTGGCAAGGTCTCATCTAAAACAAGACTAACCCAGGTCTTCTTGGACATATGGTAGCTAGGAAAAACGCCATCCATTTTCAAGAGCTTATCCATTTGCGTCGGATTAACCTTGAGGTTAACCACATCATATGTTAATTCTGCCTTTTCTCCATCAAGCCCTAGTTTTTCTCCCTTAAGAGGAAAAAACAAGGCATACCATTTACCATCAACTCTAAAAGATAGATAGCTTGGTTCTTTCTCGAAAGGATGGTCTGCTTGGTCTGAAAATTCTTGAGCTAAAAATTTAGCCAGGCGATTAGCTTGTGGAGATGAGAATAATTGATCTTCATAACAAGAATCAGCTACCTGTGACAGAAGTTCTCCATAAGCCTCTCTGACTTGACCAACGTAAGTTCCAGTAGCCTGAGGACTCCTGAAGATATCATAAGGCTCATCAAAATCACTATCGACAACCTGTCCCGTCAGCTTACCTTCTAAATCAATAAACAATCGAGCTTCAAGTTCTTCAGCTATCAGTGTTTTTCTGAACTCATAGCCTTGCTCGGTAGCTGTAAAACCAAAAGGCTCTAGGCTATCAGGTTTTAGGACTTTCTTTTTAAAATAAGCATCCTCAAAAGTCATTGGTTCTCCCTTTTTCTAAAAAAGAGAAGTTGAGACAAACTTATGTCCCAACTCCTTTTTTATTTTGTTGACTGACGTAAGGTAATACCGTGATTAAGAATAACATCTTTTTCTTCAAGCTCTTCCTTATTCATGATTTTAGTCAACATACGCATGCTAACTGCCCCTAAATCATAGAGAGGATGATTAATACTAGAAAGGTTTGGACGTGTGTAGCTTGTAATTGGTGAGTCATTGCTTGTGATGATTTCGAAGTCTTCTGGAACTGATTTACCTGCAGCAAAGAGGCCATTCAAGAGACCCGCAGCCAATTCATCTTCCCCAACATAGGCAGCAGTGGCACCAGAGTTCAAGACACGTTGTGCTAAATCAAAGCCGTCTTTATAGCTATATTTAGCTTCAAAGACAAGTCCTTCATTGTAGCGCAAATTATTCTTTTCAAGTCCAGCCTTATAACCAGCTAGACGGAGCTTGCCATTAATATCATCAATTAGTGGTCCTGATACAAAGGCAACCTTTTCATTATTCTTGGCAAGCTGCGTTACAGAATCCTCAACGGCAGCTTTATAGTCGATGTTAACACTCGGTAATTGGTGTTCGAGGTCTACTGTTCCTGCTAGAACAATCGGCGTACGAGTACGGGAAAATTCTGCACGAATTTTTTCCGTCAAGTGGTAACCCATGAAGATGATACCGTCTACTTGTTTGGCAAATAGAGAGTTAATCACGGTAACTTCGTGATCGTCATTTTCATCACTAGATGCAAGAACAATATTATACTTGTACATGGTTGCAATATCATCAATCCCCCTTGCTAAAGTAGCAAAATAACTATTAGCAATATTTGGGATGACAACTCCTACAGTAGTGGTTTTCTTACTCGCCAAGCCACGCGCAACCGCATTTGGACGGTAATCCAAACGATCAATGACCTCAAGCACTTTTTTTCGGGTGTTTTCTTTTACATTTTTATTTCCATTTACCACACGAGACACAGTCGCCATCGAAACACCTGCTTCACGCGCAACGTCGTATATAGTAATTGTTTCATCAGTATTCATAAAAACACTTCCTTTCTCATTTTACGCTCACTTATTCATTCTAATTGTATCAGATTCTGAAAACACTTTCAATTATTTTGACTGATTTTTTACAAAAAAATGAAAGGGATTCCTTCTTTATGGTTACGAGGAAGAAAGCCGTTTCAGAAAAAGGCCTCTCATTTCGTGTTTCCAAGACTATCCATCGCTTACAAAACTAGCCTAAAAAAGTCTCAATGAAAGTAAATGATTTAATGAAAAGCCAAAAAACAACTTGCATTTTCCCTATAAAAGTGACAGAATGAGTGTAAGAAATACAAAGGAGTTTTTTCTATGTCTAAACTTGATCACATTCGTCATTTTTTGAATGAAAATAAAGCAGGGCTAGCTATTGTTTCAGATCCTGTAACTGTCAATTATCTTACTGGTTTTGATTGTGACCCACATGAACGCCAAATGTTCCTCTTCGTCTACGAAAATCGTGAACCTGCCCTCTTTGTTCCTGCTCTTGAGGTTGCACGTGCCTCTGCTGTACTCGACTTCCCAGTCTTTGGTTATGTGGATTCTGAAAATCCATGGCAAAAAATCAAAGCTGGTCTAGCAAGTACAGACAGCTCTATTATTTATGCAGAGTTTGACAATCTCAATGTGACTAAGTTCCAAGGATTGCAAACGGTCTTTGATGGTCGCTTTGAAAACTTGACACCATTCATTCAAAAAATGCGCGTTATCAAGTCAGCTGATGAAATTCAAAAAATGTTGGTTGCCGGTGATTATGCTGATAAAGCTGTTAATATCGGTTTCGACAATATCTCTCTCGACGTTACTGAAACAGACATCATTGCTCAAATCGAATTTGGCATCAAACGCTTGGGCTATGAAATGAGCTTTGAAACTATGGTCTTGACTGGTAACAATGCAGCCAACCCACACGGCATTCCTGGAAGCAACAAAATTGAAAAAGATGCCCTTCTTCTCTTCGACTTGGGCTGTATGGTGAATGGCTATGCTTCAGATATGACGCGAACAGTCGCTGTTGGAAAACCCGATGATTTCAAAAAAGAAATCTACCACTTGACTTTAGAAGCTCAACAGGCTGCCCTAGATATGATTAAACCAGGTGTAACTGCCAGCGAAGTCGATGCTGCAGCACGTAATGTTATTGAAAAAGCTGGTTACGGCGAATACTTCAACCACCGCCTCGGACACGGTATCGGAATGGATGTGCATGAATTCCCTTCTATCATGGAAGGAAATGACATGGTCATTGAGGAAGGAATGTGCTTCTCAGTTGAACCAGGTATCTACATTCCTGAAAAAGTTGGTGTTCGTATCGAGGACTGTGGTTATGTGACAAAAGATGGCTTTGAAGTCTTCACACACACACCAAAAGAATTGCTCTATTTTGATGTTTAATTAATCCAGAAGGGTCTTCAATTAAGTTGAGGACCTTTTCGTTTGCACTCAAATTCAATAGCCATATAAAAAGCTGACTCATCGTGAGTCAGCTTTTGCTATTTCTCCTCATGCTCTTGTCTAAGATAGTCAAGGCCTTCTTCAATCCATCCTGGCATTGCTTCTGCCAAAGGTTTAAAGCCATAGTTCAAACGACTATCTGAGAAACGATGACGATGAGGGATTTTATTTTTTTCTTCCTCAAGGGTTCTCAAAGAAAGACTGGCCTTTTGTGTAAATTCATCAAAATCAACAACTTGAACTAAGACCTCCTGGTCTACCTTTAAGGTAGTGTAGATATTGTCGATATAACCTGTCTTAATCTCTGAGATGTGAATCAAGCCTGTGGTACCATTTTCCAATGAAACAAAGGCACCGTAAGGCTTGATGCCTGTGATAACACCCCTAAGCTTGTCTCCAATCTTCATCTTAGTCTGCTACCTCAACTGTTTCAATTACAACATCCTCAAGTGGCTTATCTTGGGCGCCAACCTCAACATTGGCAATTTCATCAAGCACCTTGTAAGAGTCTTCATCCACCAATTGACCAAAGACTGTGTGACGACGGTCTAGGTGAGGTGTTCCCCCATTTTCAGCATAAGCTTCTGCGATTGGCGCTGGCCATCCACCACGTTCGAGTTCCTTTTTAGCATAAGGAATTTCAGACGTTTGAACGATGAAGAATTGGCTACCATTTGTATCTGGTCCAGCATTAGCCATAGAAAGCGCACCACGGAGGTTATAGAGTTCTTCAGAAAATTCATCCTGGAAGCTACCACCGAAACTTGACTCACCACCCATACCAGTACCAGTTGGGTCACCACCTTGAATCATAAAGTCCTTGATAATACGGTGGAAAATCACACCGTCATAGTAGCCACTCTTGGCCAAATTGACAAAGTTAGTAACTGTTAATGGTGCATAATCAGGGAAAAGTTTGATGACCAAATCACCATGGTTTGTTTTAATTGTTACGACTGGACCTTCTACTGCATCCAAGTCAAGTTGTGGGAAATGAAGTTCTTTTTCTACCAATCCGAGTTCCTCCAAGGCATTGAAAATGCCATCTTCTTCTACTGTTCCTGTAACGTAATCTGCTTTTTCTTTCAATTCTGGTGTAGCGTTACCCATGGCAATCTTAAGTCCAACATAGTCAAAGATTTCCATATCGTTTGGACCATCACCAAACATCATAGCATTGACCGGTTTAAGGTTTTCGTGCTCCAAGACATGCTCGACACCAGATGCTTTTGAGATACCATTTGCTACGACGTCAGAGGAGTGTTCGTGCCAAGGCACCAAGCGGACATGTGTCGCAAGTTCTTCTGGTAACTCAAGCTCACCATCATTTTCCGCAAAAGTCCACATATGGTAAACATCGTTCGACAAGTGGAAGTCTGGCTCCACATCACAAAGACCATAGACTGGTTTCATAGCATCATCAATCAAATCTGAACGCTCAGAAACAACTGGCTTATCCTTACCAGCAAAGCCCCAAGCAATCCCAATCTCCTTGCACCAAGCAACAAAGGCTTCTGTAACCTCACGAGCTAGGGGCTGGTTATAAATTTCTTCGCCTTTTCGATTAATCACATAAGTTCCATTGATGGTTACAAAATAATCGGGCTCTAAGTCTCGAATGTCCTCAACGACACCATAGTAGCCACGTCCTGTGGCAATCCCCGTCAAAATTCCTTTTTCTTTAAGCCCTTTGAAAACAGCCTTAATAGATTCAGGAATGTAGCCTGTCTTTTTAACACGAAGGGTGTCGTCAATGTCAAAGAAAACAATCTTAGTCTTCTTGGCCTTGTATTTTGTTTTAGCATCTACTGGCATCGCTAATCTCCTTTACAGTATCACGTCCAGAGTTAGGTATATCTGCTATCCTAACTAAAGACCGTATGGTACTCCCATTATATCATGTCTTAAAGCCAAAAACAAAAAATCATCTAGGACTATAGCAGTCTTAGATGATAGGCGTTTTAACGGTTAACACTCTTGATAATACGTTTAATATCACGTTCTTGTTCACGACGTTTGATAGACTCACGTTTATCGTAATCGTGTTTCCCTTTGGCAATACCAAGCAATACCTTGGCAAAACCGTTTTTTAGGTAGACCTTAAGAGGAACCAAGGTCATTCCTGTTCCCTTAAGGTCATTTTGAAGTTTGGTGATTTGCTTCTTCTTAAGCAATAATTTTCTCGTACGGTCTGGATCTTGATTCCAAATATTTCCTTGCTCAAAAGGAGCAATATGGACATTGATTAACCAGGCCTCACCATTTTTGATTTGGGCATAGCCATCTTTAAGTTGGATGCGGGCCGCACGAACAGACTTAATCTCTGTCCCTGTCAGTACGATACCCGCTTCAATAGTATCAACGATACTATAGTCATGTCTAGCCTTTTTATTCTGAGCAACAACATTGCCTTCACCCTTTGGCATAGCAGTCCCTCCATTCTCATCCTATTTTCGTTTTTTAGCAACGTCCTTGTAAAAAGGTTTGTTCCCTTTTTTCTTACGACGACCACTCTCACGTCCCTTGTTATCATTATGAGGACGGTTTTGATTCTTACGCTTGTCGGGTTTCTTAGATGACTTACGTTTTTCGTCATAAGAGCCTTTACGACCATTAGCATCTTGATGGTTACGGTTATCCCCACGTTTACCACGACGTTCGAAGTCTCCATTTTGACGGTCACGACGTGGACCTCTATTGCGGAAGGCTTTCGCTTTCTCTTCACGTTCCTGACGTGCCTTGTGATCTACTTTTTCAGTGACATCATACTCGCTTGGAAGGTATTGGAAGTCAATATCTCCGGTTTCCTTATCCGCACGTGTTAATTTGACACGGATAGGCTGACCAACTCGGAAAGTCTTACCAGTTTTCTCACCCTGAAGTGTCATGGTACGTTCATTGTAATTGTAAAATTCTGGAAGGGTGGTGATGTGAACCAAACCTTCGATGGTGTTTGGCAATTCCACAAACATACCGAATTTAACCACACTTCCAACAATACCGTCGAATTCTTGACCAACAAACTCTTCCATGTATTCCGCTTTTTTCATCGCTTCAACGACACGTTCGGCATCAATGGCACGGCGTTCAAGGGTTGAAGATGATGTCGCTAACTCAGGAATAACCTCTTCAAAATGTTCACGTGTTTCTTGAGACATATTGTTAGTGTACTCACGAATCATTCGGTGAACCAAGAGGTCTGGGTAACGACGGATTGGACTAGTAAAGTGGGTATAATACTGAGCCGCAAGTCCATAGTGTCCGTGGTTGTGTTCTGAATAGCGGGCTTGTTGCATTGAACGAAGCAGCATCATGTTCATGACCTCTGCTCCAGGTTTTCCCTGAACTTTGGCCATAAACTCTTGCAAGTCTAGCTGATCCATCTTATTGGCAGTTCCTTTGATTTGAACACCAAAGATAGAGGCATAATCCATGAAGCGTTGCAATTTCTCAGCCTTTGGCTCTTCGTGGATACGGTAAATAAATGGCAACTTAGCCTTAGCAAAGTGCTCTGCCACACATTCATTGGCAGCCAACATGAAGGATTCAATCATTCGCTCGGCTGTTCCACGTTCACGCACCACGATATCCACTGGCATTCCCTTCTCATTAACCAAGATACGAGCTTCAGATGTATCAAAGTTAAGGGCACCACGACGCTCACGCATGTCTTCTAAAATCTTATGCAATTCTGCCATAGCTGATACAGAATCCATGATTGGCTTAAACTGCTCAATCTTTTCTGGATTTCCAGCCAACATCTCATTGACATCACTGTAGGTCATACGGAAGGTTGTATTAATCACAGATTGACAAATCTTATGATTAACCACCTTACCTTTAGGAGTAATCTCCATAATGGCTGATTGCGTCAAACGATCAACATTGGGATTAAGTGAACAAATACCATTCGAAAGACGCTCAGGCAACATTGGTACCACGCGGTCTGTCACATAAACAGAAGTCCCACGTGCTACGGCCTCACGGTTAAGTGCAGATCCTTCAGTAACATAGTAAGACACATCAGCAATATGAACACCAAGCTCAAAGTTACCATTTGGCAAACGTTTGATATGAACCGCATCATCCAAGTCCTTAGCATCAGCTCCGTCAATGGTAAAAGTTACCTCTTGACGGAGGTCAACACGACCAACGAGGTCTTCCTGACTCGGTGCATCTGGTACAGCTTCTGCTTCCGCCATGACATCCTCTGGAAACTCTGAAACAATATCCATTGATTCCAAGACTTCCAAGACATCAATACCGGCATCCCCCTGATGACCAATAATGTCACGAACACTTCCTACGAAATAATCATAGTGACGGTTAGGGTATTTTTCAATATCAACCTTGATAATTTCAGTACCATCTAGGGCAACTGGTTCTTTCTTGATATAAATTGGCTGCTGAATTTTTTGGTTTTTAGACTTAATGTAACCCGCATAAGGTTCTTTCTCGTCGCTAAGGATAAATTTCCCTACAACAGTCTTAAGCGAACGTTCTACAATTTCAACAACTCGTGCTTCCGCTGCTGTCCCACGCAAACGATCCGCTGGCTTCTTGATAACAACAGCAACAGTATCACCATCAATGGCATGGCCAACATCATTACGACCAATGAACATATCATCTTCACTGTCATCGACATGCAAGAAACCAAAACCGTTCTTATTGGCACGGAAAACACCTTCAACAGTCACCTGATTTGGATTTTCTTTCTTAGGACGCAAGGAAACAGAGCCATCTCGATTAAAACGCAACTGCCCCTTACTTTCCATGGCTGATATGGCCTTGATGAGCTGAGGAAACTTTTCTCCCCCAGCATGATTAAGAGCCTGGGCAATGTCGTTTACACTGGATTTCCCATGCTCCTTCAAATAATTTATAATAGATTCTTTCATGATTTCCTTTTCTTTTATTTATTGACTATAACGCAAAAAATGAGCCAACCTCAGTCAGCTCATTACTTACTTGAGAGAATGGAAAGGACGATTGCATCTACAATCCATAGAAAAACCATGATTCCTGTAAAGCGTTGCATAAAGGCTTCAAAACCACGTGGTTTACTACGTTCAAATAGTGCTTCTGACCCACCACCATCAAAGACATTGCTACTTGGATTCTTTTGTGGCTGCATGAATACCGCAATCACAATAATAGCTGACATCACCAAGAGCAGCGTTAATAATAAGTCGTACATAGTTATTCCTCCGAAAAAGTCCTTTTTATTCTACCATAGAACCCTTTAAGATTCAACATGTAAGGTTACTTTTCTATCCTTAGGGCAGAATTTGGGTACCTGAATTTTCTCAGGATGATTCTGTTTATTTTTACTTGTGAGATAGTTGATGCTCCCACATTCACTACACTTTAAATTGATTTTAACTCTCACCTATATTCTTGACTCCTAGCAATTTTCTAAAGATGATTAAGGACCAGACAAAATTTCCAAAGACAATCATTGCAGTCACAAAGAAGACCCAGCGATAACCTAGACCTGTCGCAACTGCTGACCCAACAAAGGGACCTAAAACCTGTCCAATATATGAAAAGCTTTGATTAAAGCTAAATATTCTTGAGATTCCTTCCTTGGGTGTCATCTTGGTCAATAAAGAATTGACACTAGGCATAAGAGCACCTACACCGAAGCCATAGGCAAAGCGTAAGATACCCAGTTGCAAGGCTGAACCGGCAAAACCACAGAGGAAATACAAGAGGAAGCTATAAAATAGTCCTATTAAAAGCAAGCGATGATTCCCAATACGGTCTCCTAATTTTCCCAGAAAAGGGGTACTCAAGAGACTAGAGAAGCCCATAGCAGAAACAATTAAACCTGAGTAAAACAGGATATTGTCCCTCTGACCTAAATAACGAATATAAAGTGCCAACATAGGCGCAATCGATTGGGCAGAAATCTGGATAATCATACTGGTCACAAAAAGGCCAATTAAGATAGATTTGCTGGGAATTTTCGCAAAAACCTGAGAAAGGGTCATCATCTCTCCCTTTTCGACAGGCTGGAAATCCTCTCGCAAGCCAAAAATAGTTAAGAGGCAGCAGATAAATAGAATAAGGCCCACCAATAAAAAGGTCCCTCTCATACCAAACGCCTCAGACAAGGTACCACCTAACAAAGGGCCAATCAGAACACCTGCCGTTAGACCCGTAGACAAGGTCCCCAAGGCATAGCCAGAACGGTTCTGAGGAACCTGACTAGCAATTAATGCTGTGGCATTTGGGACATAGCCCGCAAACAAACCATTCAGCGTTCTCAAGAAAAGTAGCCAGAAAACATTTGGGACTAAGGCAAGACCTCCCATTGTAAAAGTCATCACCATGCTGGCTCTAATCATCATGGGCTTTCGGCCATAACGGTCAGCTAAGCGTCCCCAAACAGGAGAAACCAGAGCTGAGGCTAAGGCAGAGACGGCAACAGACAAACCAGTATACCATTCAACCATGTCTCCTTTAACACCTAGTTCCTCAATGTAGAGGGCCATGAAAGGCATAACAATGGAGAAACTAGCGCCAGTAAAAAAGGTTCCTATCCATGCAATTTTAAGGTTACGTTGCCAATCAGTACTTTTAAGCTCTT
>OIFW01000246.1_pt1 | contig 12810 bp, 8 predicted proteins | sample 1582111 | NCBI WGS metagenome assembly OIFW01 (sample SAMN07501063, study PRJEB24779) | human gut metagenome | isolation source: stool | host: human infant | place: USA: Pittsburgh, PA | reverse complement strand
ACTTTGGAACGTGCCCTTCCATTCTGGGAAGATAAAATCGCTCCAGCTCTTAAAGATGGTAAAAACGTATTCGTAGGTGCACACGGTAACTCAATCCGTGCCCTCGTTAAACACATCAAACAATTGTCAGACGACGAAATCATGGATGTTGAAATTCCAAACTTCCCACCATTGGTATTCGAATTTGACGAAAAATTGAACGTTGTTAACGAATACTATCTCGGAAAATAAGCTGAGATAAGTAGTTATCATTAACAATAAAAAAAGTTGACTTCGGTCAGCTTTTTTTCTTTTACTGAAAATAAATGTAAATTATGGTCAGAAAAGTCAGTCAATTCAGTAATTTTTCCTTGACTTTCAAGTTGGAAAGATGTATCATATTAACCAAGATACATCGAAAGGAAATGAGTCAAATGACATTCGCAACTACAACTGTTTTGCTATTGCGTAATGAGGGCTAGTGCAAAAGCATTAGTCCTGTTTGGCTTACCAAGCGGGAGGTAAAAACATCTCGCTTGGGTTTCCGAGTGAGATGTTTTTTTACTACTATCGTTTTTACTTTTAGAAAGAGGATTGTCTATGCGTAAAGTTGAATTTTTTGATACAAGTCTTCGTGATGGGGAACAAACACCAGGTGTTAACTTTTCAATCAAAGAAAAAGTTGCCATTGCTAAGCAACTTGAAAAATGGGGAATTTCTGTAATCGAAGCAGGTTTCCCTGCAGCTAGCCCAGATTCATTTGAGGCAGTAAAACAAATTGCGGAAGCTATGACAACAACTTCTGTTACTGGTTTGGCTCGTTCAGTAAAATCTGATATTGATGCTTGTTATGAGGCTTTGAAAGATGCTAAGTATCCACAAATTCATGTCTTTATCGCAACAAGTCCGATTCATCGTGAGTTTAAATTGAAGAAATCAAAAGAAGAAATTCTTGAAGCTGTAAAAGAACATGTGTCATATGCACGTTCAAAATTTGAAGTTGTTGAGTTTTCTCCTGAAGATGCTACTCGTACTGAGCTTGATTTCTTGACTGAAGTTGTTCAAACAGCAGTTGATGCTGGTGCCTCATATATTAATATTCCTGATACAGTTGGCTTTACGACTCCAGAAGAGTTTGCACGTATTTTTGATCACTTGACTGAAAATATTAAATCAGATCATAAAGTTGTCTTTGGTGTTCACTGCCACGATGACCTTGGTATGGCAACTGCAAATACTTTGACAGCAATTAAACATGGTGCTGGACGTGTTCAGGGAACAGTCAATGGTATTGGTGAGCGTGCGGGTAATGTTGCTCTTGAAGAAGTAGCTGTTGCTTTGAAAATTCGTGAAGACTTCTTCCAAGCAACAAGTGATATTGTTCTTAATGAAACAATGAATACTTCAGAGCTTGTTTCTCGCTTCTCTGGAATTCCTGTTCCTAAAAATAAAGCTGTTGTTGGTGGAAATGCCTTCTCTCATGAATCAGGTATCCACCAAGATGGTGTTCTTAAGAACCCACAAACTTATGAAATCTTCACACCAGAATTGGTAGGTGTGAAGAGTAACAGTCTTCCTCTTGGTAAATTGTCAGGACGTCATGCCTTTGTTGAAAAATTGAAAGAACTTGAGCTTGACTTTGTTGAAGAAGATATCAAACCACTCTTTGCCAAATTTAAAGTCTTGGCTGGGAAAAAACATGATATCACAGATGCAGACATTCGTGCACTTGTTGCTGGTACTAGTGTAGATAATCCAGAAGGTTTCCACTTCGAAGATCTTCGCTTGACTACTAATGCTGATGAAACAATCACTGCTACAGTAAGCTTGGCTAATGAAGACGGTGAATCTGTAGAATTTTTGGCCAATGGTCAAGGGTCAGTTGAAGCTATCTTCAATGCTATTGACAAATTCTTCAACCAAACAGTTCGCTTGACTTCTTATAATATTGACGCTGTAACTGATGGTATTGATGCGCAAGCGCGTGTACTTGTAACTGTTGAAAATGTAGATACAGATACTATTTTCAATGCATCTGGTTTGGACTTTGATGTCTTGAAAGCATCAGCAATTGCCTATATCAATGCTAATACATTGGTTCAAAAAGAAAATGCCGGTGAGATGGCACGTAAGGTTTCTTATCGTGACCTTCCATAAGCCAAAGAGGAGTTAAACATGACAAAGAAAATTGTAACACTTTCAGGTGATGGAATTGGACCTGAGATTATGGCAGCGGGTCTTGAAGTTCTTGAAAAAGTAGCTTCAAAAATTGGATTTGATTATGACATCGATGCCAAACCATTTGGTGGTGCTGGTATTGATGCTGAAGGTCATCCACTTCCTAAGTCAACTTTGGATGCTGCTAAATCAGCAGATGCTATCCTCTTGGCTGCAATTGGTGGACCAAAATATGACAATGCGCCAGTTCGTCCTGAACAAGGACTTTTGGCCATTCGTAAAGAGCTAAATCTCTTTGCTAATATCCGTCCTGTCCGCATCTTTGATGCTTTGAAACACTTGTCACCTCTTAAACCAGAGCGTATCGAGGGCGTAGATTTTGTCGTTGTTCGTGAGCTTACAGGTGGGATTTACTTTGGTGAGCATATTCTCGAAGAAGATAAGGCTCGTGATATCAATGATTATTCAGCAGATGAGATTCGTCGTATCATGCGTCGTGCTTTCAAGATTGCCCAAGGTCGTGGCAAAAAGGTCACTAGCATTGATAAACAAAATGTTTTGGCAACTTCTAAATTGTGGCGTAAGATTGCTGATGAAGTTTCTTTGGAGTTTCCAGATGTAACTCTTGAACACCAACTCGTTGATAGTGCCGCAATGATTATGATTACCAACCCAGCTCGTTTTGATGTGGTTGTGACAGAAAATCTTTTTGGAGATATCTTGTCTGATGAATCAAGTGTCCTTCCAGGAACTTTAGGTGTTATGCCATCTGCTAGTCATTCTGAAAATGGTCCGAGTCTTTATGAACCAATCCATGGTTCAGCACCAGACATTGCCGGTCAAGGTATTGCCAACCCAATTTCAATGATTTTATCAGTAGCTATGATGTTGCGTGAAAGTTTCAATGAAACTGAAGGGGCTGAATTGATTGAAAATGCTGTTGATAAGACCTTGAACCAAGGCATCTTGACACGTGATTTGGGTGGTCAGGCTTCGACTGCTGAAATGACAGCAGCTATTATTAGCAATCTCTAAACTCATGACACTAAAACTAGTGTTACTCAGTGTTTTGTTGGTATGGAATCTCCTTGTTTTATGTGCTTATGGACTTGATAAAAGCAAGGCTATTCGACATAAGAGACGGATTTCTGAGAAGGCATTATTATTGCAGACTCTGATTTTCGGTGGTATTGGTGCTTTTCTAGTGGAAAACTTTTTAGACATAAAATTAACAAATGGTATTTTAAGCTATGTTGGCTTATGGGAATTGTTATTGATGTCGTTATTTTATACCTTATTCTAACAAGACTTTCGGATTAGCTAATCCTTAGATTATATTTGGAGTATTTTATGAGCGGAAAATCAATTTTTGATAAACTTTGGGAACGCCACGTCGTTACTGGAAACGAGGGCGAACCACAATTGATGTATGTGGATCAGCATTATATTCACGAGGTTACAAGTCCACAGGCCTTTCAAGGACTTCGTGATGCTGGACGTAAAGTTCGTCGCCCAGATTTAACTTTCGGTACGACAGACCACAACGTTCCTACAGTTGATATTTTTAACATTCGTGACCTTATTTCTAAAAACCAAATTGATACTTTGGCGAAAAACGTTGAAGAATTTGGTATTGATGCGGCTACCCACGGTACTGCTCGTCAGGGGATTGTCCATATGGTTGGTCCTGAAACAGGTCGTAGTCAACCCGGAAAATTTGTAGTTTGTGGGGATAGTCATACGGCTACGCACGGTGCCTTTGGTGCCATTGCCTTTGGTATTGGTACATCTGAGGTAGAACATGTCTTTGCGACACAATGTTTGTGGCAAGTAAAACCTAAGAAAATGAAGGTTGAATTTGTTGGTAAACCACAGCCAGGTGTTTATTCAAAAGACTTTATTCTTGCACTTATTGCACGCTATGGCGTTGATGCTGGTGTAGGATACGCGGTTGAATATTGTGGTGAAGCTATTGATGCCCTTTCAATGGATGAACGCATGACTATCTGTAACATGTCTATTGAATTTGGTGCTAAGATGGGTCTTATGAATCCAGACCAAAAAACTTATGATTATGTTGAGGGGCGTCCATGCGCACCTAAGGGTGAGAAGTTTGAAGAAGCAGTAGCTGACTGGAAAACCTTGGTCTCAGATCCAGATGCTGAATACGATAAAGTAATCACTATTGATGTTTCAGAATTGGCACCTATGGTTACATGGGGAACTAACCCTGAAATGGGTGTTGAGTTTGATCAACCATTCCCAGAAATCAAAGACTTTAATGATGAACGTGCCTACGAGTATATGGATGTTAAGCCTGGCGAATATGCTAAAGATATTGATCTTGGCTATGTCTTTATCGGTTCTTGTACTAACGCACGTCTTAGCGACCTTGAGTTAGCTGCTAAATTCGTTAAAGGAAAACATATCGCACCAACATTGACAGCTATTGTTGTTCCAGGTTCACGTCCAGTTAAGAAAGAAGCTGAACGTCTTGGTTTGGATAAAATTTTCTTGGATGCAGGATTTGAATGGCGTGATCCAGGTTGCTCAATGTGTCTTGGTATGAACCCAGACCATGTTCCAGAAGGCGTTCACTGTGCATCTACAAGTAACCGTAACTTTGAGGGACGTCAAGGATATGGAGCTCGTACTCACCTTTGTAGTCCAGCAATGGCAGCAGCTGCGGCAATCGCTGGTAAATTTGTAGATGTACGCTATATGCCAGAAGTTCAAGCATAAGGGAGAAGATAATGGAAAAATTTACCGTCTATACAGGGAAATCAGTACCTTTGATGAATGATAACATCGATACGGACCAACTCATTCCCAAACAATTCTTGAAAGCTGTTGATAAAAAAGGTTTTGGTAAGAATTTGATGTTTGAATGGCGTTATCTTAATGATGACTACGAAGAAAATCCTGATTTTGTCTTCAATAAATCTGAGTATCGTGATGCGACTATTTTGGTTACTGGTGATAACTTTGGTTCAGGATCATCTCGTGAACACGCTGCATGGGCATTGGAAGACTATGGTTTCCGCTGTGTTATCGCTGGATCATTTTCAGATATCCACTATAACAACGAATTGAAGAATGGTATGTTGCCAATCGTTCAACCCCTGGAAGTACGTCAAAAATTGGCTGCTCTTCCTGCAGGTGAGGAAATCACGATTGACCTTCCAAACCAAGTCATTAAATCTTCAGCAGGAGAGTTTCCATTTGATATCGATCATGAGTGGAAACGTAAATTGGTTGAAGGGCTTGACGATATTGGAATCACTCTTCAATATGAAGATTTGATTGCTGCCTATGAAAAACAACGCCCATCATATTGGCAATAAGGGACTAAGTTGTTTTTCTAAACTTTGATATTCAATCTTGCTATCAGAAGCAATGATGTGTTAGTAAAAAAATAATGATCACTTAAAAGAATGGGATAAGGACAATGTCTAAAATGTTGTTCTATCTCATTCTTTTTGTTTGAAACAGTTAATATGGTAGAGGCGTTTTTACTAGTAGCGTATGCTATAATAGAAAGATAGAAAGGAGGCCTTCATGTTTGCACAATTGGATACAAAATCCGTCTATAGTTTCATGGATAGTGTCGTAGATTTGAACAGCTACGTTGCGCGTGCCAAAGAGCTTGGCTATCAAGCCCTTGGTTTGATGGATCGTGACAATCTCTATGCTGCTTATCATTTTGCCCAGCTTGCAAGTAGAAACGGTTTACGTCCTTTGATTGGTATGGAAGCTAATCTATTTTACGAGGGAAGAAAAATTCCTTTTCGTCTATTAGCAAAAAATAATCAGGGCTATAAAAATTTGATGAAGTTGGCAACAGAGCTTTCCTCAGGACAACGTGAACTTACAGCTTTTTCGGACTATCTGAATGCTATTGCCCTCATCCTTCCGAGTGAAGACTGGGAGTCAGGGATGACACTTGGTTCAGAGGTTTTCATTGGGGTAAGGCCAGAAGATGCTGGCAAAGAGTTTGATTATCCTGTGGTTCCCTTGCATACAGTGCGTTATTTTGAGAATGCAGACCGCTCGACGATACAGATGTTGCATGCCATCTCACAAAACGTTTCCTTGTCAGAGGCCTCTATTTGTCCTATGAATCAACTTCTTTTCTCGCCTCAAGAAATGGAAAGTGCGTATAGTGATATTCCAGAGGCTTTGAACAATTTGGAGCAACTTGTTTCAGACATTACCTATCAATTTGATACGGATTTGAAGCTTCCACGTTTTAATCGAGATATGCCAGCAGTTGACCAATTACGTCAATTAGCTCAATCTGGATTGGAGTCTAAAAAGTTAACCTCAGCAGTTTATCAGGAACGTTTAGACAAAGAATTGTCTATCATTCATCAGATGGGCTTTGATGATTATTTCTTGATTGTCTGGGATTTGTTACGCTTTGGGCGTAGCCGTGGTTATTATATGGGAATGGGACGTGGATCTGCTGCAGGAAGCTTGGTGGCCTATGTTCTTGACATTACTGGAATTGATCCCGTTAAAAATGACTTGCTTTTCGAGCGTTTCCTAAATGAAGAGCGTTATAGCATGCCTGATATTGATATCGACTTGCCTGATATCTATCGAAGCGAGTTTCTTCATTATGTTAGGGACCGTTATGGTAGTAAGCACTCTGCTCAGATTGTTACCTTTTCAACCTTTGGAGCCAAGCAGGCTATTCGAGATGTTTTTAAGCGTTTTGGTGCTAAGGAATTTGAACTGTCCCAACTAAGTAAAAAGATTTCTTTTCGTGATAACTTGACCTCTGTCTATGAGAAGAATATGTCATTCAGACAGCTGATTAATCAGAGACAGGAATTTCAGAGGGCATTTGAAATTGCTAAGGCTATTGAAGGCCAGCCAAGACAAACCTCAATTCATGCTGCCGGTATAGTGATGAGTGATGATGACCTGACTAATCATATTCCTCTAAAAGCTGGTGAGGATATGATGGTTACTCAGTACGATGCCTCCGCAGTTGAGGCCAATGGCTTGCTTAAGATGGATTTCTTGGGTCTCCGTAATTTGACCTTTGTTCAAAAAATGAAGGAGAAGCTTGAAGAAGAGCAGGGCATCACTATTGATATCAAATCCATTGACTTGGAAGATCCACAGACCCTAGCACTTTTTGCCAGTGGTAAGACAAAGGGGATTTTTCAGTTTGAGCAGGCGGGTGCCATAAACCTCCTTAAACGAATTAAACCTGCTAAGTTCGAAGAAGTCGTAGCGACAACCTCTCTTAACCGTCCTGGAGCCAGCGATTATACAGATAATTTCATTGCTCGTAAGTATGGTAAGGAAAAAGTAGATCTGATTGATCCAGTAGTTGCACCAATCCTTGAGCCTACTTATGGCATCATGCTCTATCAGGAGCAGGTTATGCAGATTGCCCAAGTATTTGCGGGCTTTACACTTGGAAAAGCCGATTTGCTTCGTCGAGCGATGTCTAAAAAAGATGCCAATGAAATGTCCAAGATGTCCGAACAATTCATGGAAGGAAGTCGTCAGTTAGGACGTGACCCACAGATTGCTGAAAGACTCTTTAGTATGATGGCTAAGTTTGCGGGTTATGGCTTTAATAGAAGTCATGCCTATGCCTACTCAGCTTTGGCCTTTCAGTTAGCCTATTTCAAAACGCACTACCCACAGATATTCTATGACGTTATGTTGAATTATTCGTCTAGTGATTACATTAAGGATGCAATTGAAAATGGCTTCTCCCTAGCTAGTCTCGATATTAATAGGATTCCCTATCTGGACAAGATTTCAGATGGCAAGATCGTATTAGGCCTTAAGACTATCAAAGGCTTGCCAAGAGATTTTTCCCTTTGGATTATTGAGGATCGCAAACAAAATGGCAAATACATTTCTATAGAAGACTTTTTGACACGTATTCCTAGTAAATATCAGAAAGTCGATATTTTGACACCTCTTATTCAAATTGGTTTGTTTGATATTTTTGAACCAAACCGTCAGAAAATCATTGGCAATTTAAACAACCTCTTTACTTTTGTCAATGAGTTAGGAAGTTTGTTTGCAGAGTCCTCTTATTCTTGGGTTGATTATGAAGACTATAGCCAGACGGATCGTTATAATTTAGAACAGGAGTTACTAGGAGTTGGGCTTAGTCCTCATCCTTTACACCTAGCTCAAAAAATGGCCTCTCGTCCCTATCAACCAATTTCTGATTTGACGGTTAATACTAAGGCGACGGTTTTGGTTCAGCTAGAGTCCGTTCGAATTATCAGAACTAAAAAAGGTGATCAGATGGCCTTTCTGAACGTAACTGATGGGATCAATAAACTTGATGTTACTCTATTCCCAGAAACTTATTTCTATCATAAGGATAAATTAAGTGAAGGTGGTCTCTTTTATCTTGATGGGCGGACCCAGGAGCGTGATGGACGCATTCAGTTAATTTTGTCCAACATGGAGGAAGCTAGTACGGAGCGTTTCTGGATTTTACTTGAGAATCATGATCAGGACTTAGACGTTTCTCAAATCTTAGCTAAGTATCCTGGAAACATCCCTGTCATTATTCGTTATCAAGGAAGTAAGGAAACCATCGTTAGTCAAAGATATAGAGTATCCAAGAACGAGGAACTTAATCAGGAATTAGCACCTTATGTGTTGAAAACGGTTTTACGATAAAAAAAACAATAAATCTTTTCAAATTTAAAGCCATTTAGAATTCTTTGTGTTATAATGAAAATGTTAAATATATAAAAGGAGTATCAGGAATAATGAAACGTATTGCTGTTTTGACTAGTGGTGGAGATGCCCCTGGTATGAACGCTGCCGCTCGCGCAGTTGTTCTCAAAGCAATTTCTGAAGGAATTGAAGTATTCGGCATTAACCGTGGATACGCTGGTATGGTTGAAGGAGATATCTTCCAACTTGATGCCAAAGGCGTAGACAACATCCTCAGCCGTGGTGGTACTTTCCTTCAGTCTGCTCGCTATCCTGAGTTTGCCCAACTTGAGGGTCAACTTAAAGGTATTGAGCAACTTAAAAAACATGGAATCGAAGGTGTAGTAGTTATTGGTGGAGATGGTTCTTACCATGGTGCTATGCGTTTGACTGAACATGGTTTCCCAGCTGTTGGTCTTCCAGGAACTATCGATAACGATATCGTTGGTACAGACTATACAATTGGTTTTGATACTGCTGTTGCAACTGCAACAGAAGCTATCGATAAGATTCAAGACACTGCTTTCAGTCACGGACGTACTTTTGTCGTTGAAGTTATGGGACGTAACGCTGGTGATATCGCTCTTTGGGCTGGTATTGCTTCTGGTGCAGACCAAATTATCGTACCTGAAGAAGAGTACGACATCAACGAAGTTGTCCGTAAAGTTAAAGAAGGTTACGAATCAGGTGCTAAAACTCACCACGTAATCGTACTTGCTGAAGGTGTTATGGGTGCTGACGAATTCGCAGCTAAAATGAAAGAAGCTGGAGATACTTCAGATCTTCGTGCAACAAACATTGGACACGTGGTTCGTGGTGGTTCACCAACTGCGCGTGACCGTGTTCTTGCTTCATGGATGGGTGCACATGCGGTTGACCTCCTTAAACAAGGTATTGGTGGTGTAGCTGTTGGTATCCACAATGAAGAGCTTGTTGAAAGCCCAATCCTTGGTACAGCAGAAGAAGGCGCTTTGTTCAGTCTTACTGAAGACGGTAAAATTATCGTTAACAATCCACACAAAGCTCGTCTTGACTTTGCAGACCTTAACCGTTCATTGGCTAACTTGAGCTAATCTCGGTTATTTAAATTATTGTTAATCCGTCGCTAGGGCGACAAAAAATATAAGGGAGTTTTTATTTATCATGAATAAACGCGTAAAAATCGTTGCAACACTTGGTCCTGCGGTTGAAATCCGTGGCGGCAAAAAATTTGGTGAAGATGGTTACTGGGGTGAAAAACTTGACCGTGAAGCATCTGCTAAAAACATTGCTCAATTGATCAAGGAAGGTGCCAACGTTTTCCGTTTCAACTTCTCACATGGTGACCACGCTGAACAAGGTGAACGTATGGATGTCGTTCGTATGGCAGAAGACCTTGCTGGTCAAAAAGTAGGTTTCCTTCTTGATACAAAAGGACCTGAAATGCGTACTGAATTGTTCGAAGGTGATGCTAAAGAGTATGCATACAAAACTGGTGAACAAATTCGTGTTGCTACTAAACAAGGTATCAAATCAACTCGCGACGTTATCGCTTTGAACGTTGCAGGTGCACTTGACGTTTTTGACGATGTAGAAGTTGGTAAACAAGTTCTTGTCGATGATGGTAAACTTGGTCTTCGTGTTGTAGACAAAGATGCTGAAAAACGTGAATTCATCGTTGAAGTTGAAAATGATGGTATCATCGCTAAACAAAAAGGTGTAAACATCCCTTACACTAAAATTCCTTTCCCAGCACTTGCTGAACGTGATAACGCTGATATCCGTTTTGGTCTTGAACAAGGTCTTAACTTTATCGCTATCTCATTCGTACGTACTGCAAAAGACGTACAAGAAGTTCGTGCTATCTGTGAAGAAACTGGTAACGGTCACGTTCAATTGTTGGCTAAAATCGAAAACCAACAAGGTATCGATAACATCGATGAAATCATCGAAGCTGCTGACGGTATCATGATCGCTCGTGGTGACATGGGTATCGAAGTACCATTCGAAATGGTTCCAGTTTACCAAAAAATGATCATCACTAAAGTAAACGCTGCTGGTAAAGTTGTTGTTACAGCTACTAACATGCTTGAAACAATGACAGAAAAACCACGTGCAACTCGTTCTGAAGTATCTGACGTATTTAACGCAGTTATCGATGGTACAGATGCTACAATGCTTTCTGGTGAGTCTGCAAATGGTAAATACCCAGTTGAATCAGTTCGTACAATGGCTACAATTGATAAAAACGCTCAAACTCTTCTTAAAGAGTATGGTCGTCTTGATTCATCAACATTTGACCGTTCAACTAAGACTGAAGTAGTTGCGTCTGCAGTTAAAGATGCTACTAACTCAATGGATATCAAACTTGTTGTTGCTCTTACTGAATCAGGTAACACTGCTCGTTTGATTTCTAAATACCGTCCAGAAGCTGATATCTTGGCTGTAACATTCGATGAAATTACTCAAAAATCATTGATGCTTAACTGGGGGGTTATTCCAGTAGTTACTGAAAAACCAAGCTCAACTGATGATATGTTTGATGTTGCTGAAAAAGTTGCATTGGAATCAGGTCTTGTAGAATCTGGTGATAACATTGTTATCGTTGCTGGTGTTCCAGTAGGTACAGGTGGTACAAACACTATGCGTATCCGCACAGTAAAATAATTTAAGTAGAACTTAAATTGAAAGAAGGTCTTTGGATCTTCTTTTTTTGGCTCTATAATCGATTTAGTAGGTTAAACTATTGAAGAGATTATAGAGCTTTTTTCGTAGGTAGCTAAATCAATTGGATAATAATAACAAGTGAAAAAGTGAAGAATATCATACTTATTCCAAATGGTTTAAAGCAAGATGGCTGATTTGGTTTGTATTTTCAACAGATTTAGTTCTAAGTGTCATATGACTTAGAAAGTATTTAGCGAAGTGGGAAATTATCTTTTCAAAGAAATTTTGCTTTTCTTGAAAACAACAGGATAAAAAATGTCGTTAAATAGGCTTCTAAACTATAGTTAAGATGGTTATAAGCTATCTTTTTTAGAAGGACTGAGTTGATAACCAACCATTTTTATTTCAATAATGACTTACTAATTTAAAAGTTCTAATGAATTATTAATTCTGAAAATCGATTTTTGAAAAAAATGAAATCATAAGTTTCTTTTTACTGACAATTCTAAAAGTAAATAATTATAAAATTATTAATTGAAACGTTTATAAAAATAGTGATATCTATAATCATTCTATTGTTTACATGATTATTTTTAAGTGAACCTTATAAAAAAATTGAAAATAAGAGCATTTCTTTTCACAAATATTAGGAATTTTGTTAGAATATTTAACGATTAGTATTTTTAAATACTTTTAATCTCATTGAGGGGTGAGATACTTAATAGTATAAGTGTGGAGGATTACCAAAGTGGGTAAAGATTTATTTAATGATCGTATAAGTCGATTTTCGATTCGTAAGCTGAATGTAGGGGTTTGCTCCGTTCTTCTTGGGACTCTGGTTATGGTTGGTACTGCTAGTCAAGTATCTGCCGATGAAACAGCTAACCAAGTCCAAGCAGGAGATGTAGCTAGCACTACTGCTACAGTGAGTGATGAGACATCTTCTCAGAATGCTGTTGCTGCTCAAGCTTCGACGGAAGTCGCAAATATTTTATCTAGTACTGAGACTAATAGTCAGTCTCAAACTGTTTCAAATGCTAGCTCAGCTACTTCTGAAACGTCTACAACACAAGCTTCTAGTGAGACTACATCTCAAGCAGCTACATCAACGTCAGCAACTACTGCAGCATCTACCACTAGTGTTGCTGGCTCTACAAGTGTAGGCAATACTACGGGAGTTTCAACGACAGCCTCTGTTACACCAGCATCATCTGAGACAACTGCTTCAGAAACAGCATCTGAAGCACAAGGTGTGGACGTTCAAGCAGAAGCTTCTACAACGAATGCTCTTTCAAGTGG
>OIFW01000226.1_pt1 | contig 15272 bp, 12 predicted proteins | sample 1582111 | NCBI WGS metagenome assembly OIFW01 (sample SAMN07501063, study PRJEB24779) | human gut metagenome | isolation source: stool | host: human infant | place: USA: Pittsburgh, PA | reverse complement strand
TGTATCAATGTCAAGACTGAGCAAGAAATTTGTTCAGTCTTTTTTTAAACTCGGTGATGTTCTCCTAAAAAATATATGTATTTAGGCATTCTAAAAAATTCTACCGCATACAATGTTCGTTTTCTACTTGACTTTTTTTAGCTGAAAGAGTATACTAGTAAAAATTTAACCTTTAAGGGGAGTCCAGAGAGACTCACAAGGTGTCAGATAAAAGAATAGTGCAATTTTCTAGAGGAGACTTTTTGAGTGTGCTCTCTTGTGTTGTACGATTTTAACTGAGGCCTTGCACTAGCAAGGTCTTTTCTTTGTCTGGTCCCCTTAAAATTTAAGGAGGAAAAGTCATGAATCCCACATGTAAGAAACGTTTGGGTGCCATTCGTTTGGAAACCATGAAGGTGGTTGCACAGGAGGAAATCGCGCCAGCAATCTTTGAACTAGTCCTAGAAGGAGAAATGGTTGAAGCTATGCGAGCAGGCCAATTTCTTCATCTTCGTGTGCCTGATGATGCCCATCTTTTGCGTCGTCCTATTTCAATTTCGTCTATTGATAAGGTAAAGAAGCAGTGTCATCTCATTTATAGGATTGAGGGAGCTGGGACAGCTATTTTTTCAACCTTAAGTCAGGGAGATACTCTTGATGTGATGGGACCTCAGGGGAATGGATTTGACTTGTCTGATCTGGATGAGCAGAGCCAGATTCTCTTAGTTGGAGGGGGGATTGGTGTACCTCCTTTACTTGAGGTGGCCAAGGAATTGCATGCGCGTGGAGTAAAAGTAGTGACAGTCCTTGGTTTTGCCACTAAGGATGCTGTTATTTTAGAGACGGAATTAGCTCAATATGGTCAAGTCTTTGTAACGACAGATGATGGTTCTTATGGTATCAAGGGAAATGTTTCCGTTGTTATCAAGGATTTAGACAATCAATTTGATGCTGTTTACTCATGTGGGGCGCCTGGAATGATGAAGTATATCAATCAAACCTTTTATAATCACCCAAGAGCCTATCTATCTCTGGAATCTCGTATGGCTTGTGGGATGGGTGCTTGCTATGCCTGCGTCCTAAAAGTGCCAGAAAGCGAGACGGTCAGCCAACGCGTCTGTGAAGATGGGCCTGTTTTCCGCACAGGAACAGTTGTATTATAAGGAGAAAATCATGACTACAAATCGTTTACAAGTTTCTCTACCAGGCTTGGATTTGAAAAATCCGATTATTCCAGCATCAGGCTGTTTTGGTTTTGGTCAAGAGTATGCCAAGTACTATGATTTAGACCTTTTAGGTTCTATTATGATCAAGGCGACAACTCTTGAACCCCGTTTTGGCAATCTAACTCCAAGGGTGGCAGAAACACCCGCTGGTATGCTTAATGCAATCGGCTTGCAAAATCCTGGTTTGGAGGTTGTTTTGGCTGAAAAGTTGCCTTGGCTGGAAAGAGAGTATCCAAATCTTCCTATTATCGCCAATGTGGCTGGTTTTTCAAAACAAGAGTATGCGGCTGTTTCTCATGGTATTTCCAAGGCAGCTAATGTGAAGGCTATTGAGCTCAATATTTCTTGCCCCAATGTAGATCACTGTAATCACGGACTTTTGATAGGTCAAGATCCAGATTTAGCTTATGATGTGGTGAAAGCAGCTGTAGAAGCCTCTGATGTGCCAGTTTATGTCAAACTAACTCCTAGTGTGACCGATATCGTAACAGTCGCAAAGGCAGCAGAGGATGCAGGAGCAAGTGGCTTAACCATGATCAATACTTTAGTCGGTATGCGCTTTGACCTCAAAACTCGCAAACCAATCTTGGCAAATGGAACGGGTGGAATGTCAGGTCCAGCAGTCTTTCCAGTAGCCCTCAAACTCATCCGCCAAGTTGCCCAAACAACAGACCTGCCTATCATTGGAATGGGGGGAGTGGATTCGGCTGAAGCTGCCCTAGAAATGTATCTGGCTGGTGCCTCTGCTATCGGAGTTGGAACAGCCAATTTTACCAATCCATATGCCTGTCCTGATATCATCGAAAATCTACCAAAGGTTATGGATAAATATGGCATCAGCAGTCTAGAAAATCTACGCAAGGAAGTAAAAGAGTCTATGAGATAAACTGCAATCAATCTGTTCTTGATGAACAAAGTTGTCAAGGAAGTAAGTTATAGTTGATTGAATCTAGAATAGTACGCTGTGACTGCTAAAATATTTCTAGAAATTAATTTGACTTTCCTAATTGATTTGTTTATATCTTATTGCAATCTACTATAAAAATCCTGATTTCAAGTAAAATCAGGATTTTTTCATGGATGCGATTTTTTCTGGATCTGGTGTGACACGGAGGGTCTTTTGTCCTGTGTAAGTAACAAAGCCTGGTTTTCCACCAGTTGGTTTGTTGAGTTTCTTGACTTCAATCATATCTACCTGAACCAGATTTGACAGGCGACCTTGAGAGAAGTAAGCGGCCAACTCTGCTGCATCTGTTTTGACTTCATCAGATGGGTCAAGATTGCCTGAGATGACAACGTGGCTTCCAGGAATGTCCTTGGCATGGAACCAAAGTTCCTCCTTGCGGGCCATTTTAAAGGTCAATTCCTCATTTTGCAGGTTATTGCGTCCGACATAGATGATGGTTTTGCCATCGCTTGCTAGATATTGTTCTGGTTTTTTGCGTTTCTGGATTTTCTCCCGTTGTCTTCTGCGGATAAAGCCTGTTTGGATCAATTCTTCACGGATTTCAGCGATTTCTTCCAGTCCAGCTTGGTTGAGGACAGTTTCCACACTTTCTAGATAGAGAATGGTTGCCTTGGTTTCTTCAATCAGATCAGTTAAGTATTTGACAGCTTCTTTGAGTTTCTGATACCGTTTAAAATAGCGTTGGGCATTCTGGTTGGGAGTCAGAGCCTTATCAAGCGCAATCGTGATAGGTTGGTTGGTGTAGTAGTTGTCTAGAATAACCTGGTCTTGGTCGTTAGGCACTTGGTGGAGGAAGGTTGTTAGCAATTCCCCTTTTTGACGAAATTCTTCAGCATTGTCTGTCGCTAGTAACTCTTTTTCTTGTTTTTTAAGCTTATGTCGATTTTTTTGAAGTTCATTTTCAACACGACGAATGAGTTCACTGGCTTGTTGTTTGACGCGGTCGCGCTCAGCCTTGTCCTTATAGTAGGTGTCTAACAAATCAGAAAGACTGGCAAAAGGCTCTCCCACTTGATTTGCAAAAGGAACTGGACTGAAGGAAGTCTCAGTCAAGCATGGCTTGGTTTCTTGATTGAAAAAGTTTCGGAAAGTGGCTAGTTTATCACTAACCAGAATCTTTTCCAATTCATTTGCCGTATCGCGTCCCAGACCTTGAAAGAGGCTTTGAAGGTTTTTAGCTGTCGTTTCCTGTGTTTGTAGGATTTCAAAGAGCTTTTCATCCTTGATCGTAAAAGGATTGAGAGCTTCCGTACTTGGCGGAGCGATATAGGTCGATCCAGGCAACAAGGTACGGTAGCTATTTTGTGAAAAACCGACGTGTTTGATAACTTCGAGGATTTTATGACTGCTTTTATCAACCAGTAGAATATTACTGTGTTTACCCATAATTTCGATAATCAAGGTAGCCTGGATATGGTCTCCAATTTCGTTTTTGTTGGAAACCGTAATTTCCACAATACGGTCATTTTCCACTTGCTCAATCGACTCAATCAGGGCACCCTGCAAATACTTTCTCAAAACCATGATAAAGGTAGAAGGTTGGGCTGGATTTTCAAAAGTCGTTTGGGTCAGCTGGATGCGTCCAAAAACAGGATGGGCAGAAAGGAGCAGGCGATGGCTTTGGCGATTGCTGCGGATTTGCAAGACTAATTCTTGTTCAAAAGGCTGATTGATTTTCTGAATGCGACCATTCACTAACTCTCTTCGCAATTCCTCAACCATGTGGTGTAAAAAAAATCCGTCAAATGACATCGTTCTCTCCTTGTGATTGTATTCCATAGTATTATATCAAAAAGGTAGAATAAAATCATGGAAATGTGGTATAATAAAGCCAAGTAAAGAGAAACGAGAAGCACATGTATATTGAAATGGTAGATGAAACTGGTCAAGTTTCAAAAGAAATGTTGCAACAAACCCAAGAAATTTTGGAATTTGCAGCCCAAAAATTAGGCAAAGAAGACAAGGAGATGGCGGTTACCTTTGTGACCAATGAACGTAGTCATGAACTCAATCTGGAGTACCGTGACACGGACCGCCCGACAGATGTTATCAGTCTTGAATATAAACCAGAGTTGGAAATTGCCTTTGACGAAGAGGATTTGCTTGAAAATCCTGAATTGGCAGAGATGATGTCTGAGTTTGATGCCTATATTGGGGAACTTTTCATCTCTATCGATAAGGCACATGAGCAGGCCGAGGAATATGGCCATAGCTTTGAGCGTGAGATGGGCTTCTTGGCAGTACACGGCTTTTTACATATCAATGGCTATGATCACTACACTCCAGAAGAAGAAGCGGAGATGTTCGGTTTACAAGAAGAAATTTTGACAGCCTATGGACTCACAAGACAATAAACGAAAATGGAAAAATCGTGACCTGATATCTAGTTTAGAATTTGCTCTCACAGGAATTTTTACTGCAATCAAGGAAGAACGCAATATGCGAAAACATGCAGTGACGGCTCTTGTAGTCATTCTTGCAGGTTTTGTTTTTCAGGTGTCACGAATCGAATGGCTCTTTCTCCTATTGAGCATTTTCTTGGTAGTAGCCTTTGAAATTATCAATTCTGCTATCGAAAATGTGGTGGATTTGGCTAGTCACTATCACTTTTCCATGCTGGCTAAAAATGCCAAAGATATGGCGGCTGGCGCGGTATTGGTGGTTTCTCTTTTCGCAGCCTTAACAGGCGCATTGATTTTTCTCCCACGAATCTGGGATTTATTATTTTAAACAGTAAGAGGAAATTATGACTTTTAAATCAGGCTTTGTAGCCATTTTAGGACGTCCCAACGTTGGGAAGTCAACCTTTTTAAATCACGTCATGGGGCAAAAGATTGCCATCATGAGTGACAAGGCGCAGACAACGCGCAACAAAATCATGGGAATTTACACGACTGATAAGGAACAAATCGTCTTTATCGACACACCAGGAATTCACAAGCCAAAGACAGCCCTTGGAGATTTCATGGTTGAATCCGCCTACAGCACCCTTCGTGAAGTAGATACAGTTCTCTTTATGGTTCCAGCTGATGAAGCGCGTGGCAAAGGGGACGATATGATTATCGAACGCCTCAAGGCTGCCAAGGTTCCTGTGATTTTGGTTGTGAACAAGATCGATAAGGTTCACCCAGACCAGCTTTTGTCTCAGATTGATGATTTCCGTAATCAAATGGACTTTAAGGAAATCGTTCCAATCTCAGCTCTTCAAGGGAATAACGTTTCTCGTCTAGTGGATATTTTGAGTGAAAATCTGGACGAAGGTTTCCAATATTTCCCGTCTGATCAAATCACAGACCATCCAGAGCGTTTCTTGGTTTCAGAAATGGTTCGCGAGAAAGTCTTGCACCTAACTCGTGAAGAGATTCCGCATTCTGTCGCAGTAGTTGTGGATTCTATGAAACGAGACGAAGAGACAGACAAGGTTCACATCCGTGCAACTATCATGGTCGAGCGTGATAGTCAAAAAGGGATTATCATCGGTAAAGGTGGTGCTATGCTCAAGAAAATTGGGACTATGGCCCGTCGTGATATCGAACTCATGCTAGGAGACAAGGTTTTCCTAGAAACTTGGGTCAAGGTTAAGAAAAACTGGCGCGATAAAAAGCTAGATTTAGCTGACTTTGGCTATAATGAAAAGGAATATTAAGTAGAGGTGGGCTCATGCCTGCTTCTTGTTTTTACAGAAGGAGGATTTATGCCTGAATTACCTGAGGTTGAAACCGTTCGTCGTGGCTTAGAAAAATTGATTTTGGGAAAGAAGATTTCGAGTGTAGAAATTCGCTATCCCAAGATGATTAAGACAGATTTGGACGAGTTTCAAAAGGAAGTGCCTGGTCAAGTTGTTGAGTCAATGGGACGTCGTGGAAAATATTTGCTTTTCTATCTTACAGACAAGGTCTTGATTTCTCATCTGCGAATGGAGGGCAAGTATTTTTACTATCCAGACCAAGCACCCGAACGCAAGCATGCCCATGTTTTCTTTCAGTTTGAAGATGGGAGCACGCTTGTTTATGAGGATGTACGCAAGTTTGGTACTATGGAACTCTTGGCTCCTGACCTTTTAGACGCCTACTTTATTTCTAAAAAATTAGGTCCTGAACCAAGCGAACAAGAATTTGATTTGCAGGTCTTTAAAGCTGCTCTTGCCAAGTCCAAAAAGCCTATCAAATCCCACCTTTTAGACCAGACCTTGGTAGCTGGCCTTGGCAATATCTATGTGGATGAGGTTCTCTGGCGAGCTCAGGTTCATCCAGCTAGACCTTCCCAGACTTTGACAGCAGAAGAAGCGACTGCCATTCATGACCAGACCATTGCTGTTTTGAGCCAGGCTGTTGAAAAAGGTGGTTCCACCATTCGGACCTATACCAATGCCTTTGGGGAAGATGGAACCATGCAGGATTTTCATCAGGTCTATGACAAGGCTGGTCAAGAATGTTCACGTTGTGGCACTGTGATTGAGAAAATCCAACTAGGTGGACGAGGAACTCACTTTTGTCCTCAGTGCCAAAGGAGGGGTTGATGGGAAAAATCATTGGAATCACTGGGGGAATTGCCTCTGGTAAGTCAACTGTGACAAATTTTCTAAGAAAGCAAGGCTTTCAAGTAGTGGATGCCGACGCAGTCGTCCACCAACTACAGAAACCTGGTGGTCGTCTGTTTCAGGCTCTAGTCCAGCACTTTGGGCAAGAAATCATCCTTGAAAACGGAAAACTTAAACGCCCTCTCCTAGCTAGTCTCATCTTTTCAAATCCTGAAGAACGAGAATGGTCTAGGATAACTCAAGGGGAGATTATTCGTGAAGAGTTGGCTACTTTGAGAGATCAGTTAGCCCAGATGGAAGCTATCTTTTTCATGGATATTCCCCTGCTTTTTGAACAAGACTATGTCTCTTGGTTTGATGATACTTGGTTGGTCTATGTGGACCGAGATGTCCAAGTAGAACGCTTAATGAAAAGGGATCAGCTGTCCAAGGATGAAGCCGAGTCTCGTCTGGCAGCCCAGTGGCCTTTAGAAAAAAAGAAAGATTTAGCCAGCCATATTCTTGACAACAATGGCAATCAGGAACAGCTTCTCACTCAGGTGCTTATCCTTCTTGAGGGAGGTAGGCAAGATGACAGAGATTAACTGGAAGGATAATCTGCGCATTGCCTGGTTTGGTAATTTTCTGACAGGAGCCAGTATTTCCTTAGTTGTGCCTTTTATGCCCATCTTTGTGGAAAGTCTAGGTGTAGGGGGAGAGCAAGTTGCTTTTTTGCAGGTTTAGCTATTTCTGTCTCTGCTATTTCCGCGGCGCTCTTTTCTCCTATCTGGGGTATTCTTGCTGATAAATACGGCCGAAAACCCATGATGATTCGTGCTGGTATGGCCATGACTATTACTATGGGAGGCTTGGCCTTTGTCCCAAATATTTATTGGTTAATCTTTCTTCGTTTATTAAACGGGGTATTTGCAGGATTTGTTCCTAATGCAACGGCCTTGATAGCCAGTCAGGTTCCTAAGGAGAAATCAGGCTCTGCCTTAGGTACTTTGTCTACAGGCGTAGTTGCAGGCACTCTAACTGGTCCCTTTATCGGTGGCTTTATTGCAGAATTATTTGGCATTCGTACTGTTTTCTTACTGGTTGGTAGTTTTCTATTCTTAGCTGCTGTTTTGACTATTTGCTTTATCAAGGAAGATTTTCAACCAGTAGCCAAGGAAAAGGCCATCCCAACAAAGGAATTATTTACATCAGTTAAATATCCCTATCTTTTGGTCAATCTCTTTCTGACCAGTTTTGTCATCCAATTTTCAGCCCAATCAATCGGCCCTATCTTAGCTCTGTATGTACGCGACTTAGGCCAGACAGAGAATCTTCTTTTTGTCTCTGGTTTGATTGTATCCAGTATGGGCTTTTCCAGCATGATGAGTGCAGGAGTCATGGGCAAGCTAGGTGACAAGGTGGGCAATCATCGCCTCTTGGTTGTAGCCCAGTTTTATTCAGTCATTATCTATCTCCTCTGTGCCAATGCCTCTAGCCCCCTTCAACTAGGACTCTATCGTTTCCTCTTTGGCTTGGGGACAGGTGCCTTGATTCCTGGAGTTAATGCTCTTCTCAGTAAGATGACCCCAAAATCAGGTATTTCAAGAGTATTTGCCTTCAATCAGGTATTCTTTTATCTGGGAGGTGTTGTTGGTCCCATGGCAGGTTCTGCAGTAGCAGGAAAATTTGGTTACCATGCTGTCTTTTATGCGACAAGCCTTTGTGTTGCCTTTAGTTGTCTCTTTAACCTGCTTCAATTTCGAACATTATTAAAAGTAAAGGAAATCTAGTGCGAGTAAAAATTAATCTCAAATGCTCCTCTTGTGGCAGTATCAATTATCTAACCAGTAAAAACTCAAAAACTCATCCAGACAAGATTGAGGTTTTAAAGTATTGTCCCAAGGAAAGAAAAGTAACCCTACATCTTGAATCTAAGTAGATTTTATGGTAAAATAATAGGGATTTTAAGGAGTTTGATATGTATAACCTATTATTAACCATTTTATTAGTATTATCTGTTGTGATTGTGATTGCGATTTTCATGCAACCAACTAAAAACCAATCCAGCAATGTATTTGATGCCAGCTCAGGTGATTTGTTTGAACGCAGTAAAGCACGCGGTTTTGAAGCTGTAATGCAGCGTTTGACAGGGATTTTAGTCTTTTTCTGGCTAGCCATTGCCTTAGCATTGACGGTATTATCAAGTAGATAAGAAAATAATGGGCAGGACTAGGTCTTTGCCTCTTTTTATTTTTAAAGGATGTTTAAGAAGGTTTTACAGTAAAAGAAAAGAAAAAATCTAGAAAGAAAATATGAAAGATAGAATAAAAGAATATTTACAAGACAAGGGAAAGGTAACTATCAATGATTTGGCTCAGGCTTTGGGAAAAGACGGTTCCAAGGATTTTCGTGAGTTGATTAAAACCTTGTCCCTAATGGAAAGGAAGCACCAGATTCGTTTTGAAGAAGATGGGAGTCTGACATTAGAAGTTAAGAAAAAACATGAGATTACTCTCAAGGGGATTTTTCATGCCCATAAAAATGGCTTTGGCTTTGTCAGTCTAGAAGGCGAGGAGGACGACCTTTTTGTAGGAAAAAACGATGTCAACTATGCTATTGATGGTGATACCGTCGAGGTAGTGATTAAGAAAGTCGCTGACCGCAAGAAGGGAACAGCAGCCGAAGCCAAAATTATTGATATCTTAGAACACAGTTTGACAACTGTTGTCGGTCAAATCGTTCTAGATCAGGAAAAGCCCAAGTATGCTGGCTACATCCGTTCGAAAAATCAGAAAATCAGTCAACCGATCTATGTTAAGAAACCAGCCCTTAAACTAGAAGGAACAGAAGTTCTCAAGGTCTTTATCGACAAATACCCAAGCAAGAAACATGATTTCTTTGTCGCTAGCGTCCTCGATGTGGTGGGGAACTCGACGGATGTTGGGATTGATGTCCTTGAGGTTTTGGAGTCTATGGACATTGTCTCAGAATTTCCAGAGGCTGTTGTCAAGGAGGCAGAAAGTGTGCCTGATGCTCCATCACAAAAGGATATGGAAGGCCGTCTGGATTTAAGAGATGAGATTACCTTTACCATTGACGGCGCTGACGCCAAGGACTTGGACGATGCGGTGCATATTAAGGCTTTGAAAAATGGCAATCTGGAACTTGGAGTTCACATAGCAGATGTTTCCTACTATGTGACCGAGGGTTCTGCCCTTGACAAGGAAGCACTTAACCGCGCGACTTCTGTCTATGTAACAGACCGAGTGGTTCCAATGCTTCCAGAACGACTGTCAAATGGCATCTGCTCCCTCAATCCCCAAGTTGACCGTCTGACCCAGTCTGCTATTATGGAGATTGATAAACATGGTCGTGTGATCAATTACATTATTACACAAACAGTTATCAAGACAAGCTTCCGTCTGACCTATAGCGATGTCAATGATATCTTAGCGGGCGACGAAGAAAAGAGACAAGAATATCAGAAAATTGTTCCTAGTATCGAACTTATGGCCAAGCTTCATGAAACTTTAGAAAATATGCGTGTGAAACGTGGAGCCCTCAATTTTGATACCAATGAAGCTAAGATTTTAGTTGATAAACAAGGTAAGCCTGTTGATATCGTTCTTCGTCAGCGTGGTGTTGCCGAGCGCATGATTGAGTCCTTTATGTTGATGGCCAATGAAACAGTTGCTGAGCATTTTAGCAAGCTGGATTTGCCTTTTATCTATCGTATTCATGAGGAGCCAAAGGCTGAAAAGGTTCAAAAGTTTATTGATTATGCTTCGAGTTTTGGCTTGCGCATTTATGGGACTGCCAGTGAGATTAGCCAGGAGGCTCTCCAAGACATCATGCGTGCTGTTGAGGGAGAACCTTATGCAGATGTATTGTCCATGATGCTTCTTCGCTCCATGCAGCAGGCTCGTTATTCGGAGCACAATCACGGCCACTATGGCCTTGCTGCTGACTATTACACTCACTTTACCAGCCCGATTCGTCGTTATCCAGACCTTCTTGTTCACCGTATGATTCGTGACTACGGCCGTTCTAAGGAAATAGCAGAGCATTTTGAACAAGTGATTCCAGAGATTGCGACCCAGTCTTCCAACCGTGAGCGTCGTGCTATTGAGGCTGAGCGTGAAGTCGAAGCCATGAAAAAGGCTGAGTATATGGAAGAATACGTGGGTGAAGAGTATGATGCAGTTGTATCAAGTATTGTCAAATTCGGTCTCTTTGTAGAATTGCCAAACACAGTTGAAGGCTTGATTCACATCACTAATCTACCTGAATTTTATCACTTCAATGAGCGTGATTTGACTCTTCGTGGGGAGAAATCGGGTACAACCTTCCGTGTAGGTCAGCAAATCCGTATCCGAGTTGAAAGAGCGGATAAGATGACAGGTGAAATTGACTTCTCTTATATTCCAAGTGAGTTTGATGTGATTGAAAAGGGCTTGAAACAGTCTAATCGCAGTGACAGGGGACGTGGTTCAAGTCGTCGTTCAGATAAGAAGGAAGACAAGAGAAAATCAGGACGCTCAAATGATAAGCGCAAGCATTCACAAAAAGACAAGAAGAAAAAAGGGAAGAAACCTTTTTATAAGGAAGTAGCTAAGAAAGGAGCCAAACATGGCAAAGGGCGAGGGAAAGGTCGTCGCACAAAATAAAAAGGCGCGCCACGACTATACAATCGTAGATACGCTAGAGGCAGGGATGGTCCTGACTGGAACTGAAATCAAGAGTGTACGAGCTGCTCGAATCAATCTCAAGGACGGCTTTGCTCAAGTGAAAAATGGAGAAGTCTGGTTGAGCAATGTTCATATCGCTCCTTACGAAGAGGGCAATATCTGGAACCAGGAACCAGAACGTCGTCGTAAACTCCTGCTCCATAAGAAACAAATCCAAAAATTGGAACAAGAGACCAAAGGGACAGGAATGACCCTGGTTCCTCTTAAGGTTTATATCAAAGATGGTTATGCCAAGCTTCTTTTAGGTTTAGCTAAAGGGAAGCATGACTATGATAAACGGGAGTCAATCAAGCGACGTGAGCAGAATCGCGATATTGCGCGCGTGATGAAAGCAGTCAACCAGCGATAAAAAGAGGAATGAAGATGGAAAAACTAGTTGCTTATAAACTCATGCCCTTGTGGACTAAAGAAACCATGCCAGAGGCGGTTCAGCAGAAACACAATACCAAGGTCGGAACTTGGGGTAAGATTACAGTTGTAAAAGGAGCCCTCAAGTTTATTGAATTGACGGAAGAAGGTCAAGTTCTAGCTGAACACCTCTTTGAAGCAGGAGCTGACAATCCCATGGCACAACCACAAGCCTGGCACCGAGTGGAGGCTGTAACAGACGATGTGGAATGGTACTTGGAGTTTTATTGTAAACCTGAGGATTATTTCCCTAAGAAATACAATACCAATCCTGTTCATTCAGAGGTCTTAGAGGCTATGCAGACAGTAAAACCAGGGAAAGCCTTGGATTTGGGCTGTGGTCAAGGCCGTAATGCACTCTTTCTAGCCCAGCAGGGTTTTGATGTGACAGCTGTGGATCAAAATGAACTGGCCCTTGAAATTTTGCAAAGCATTGTGGAGCAAGAAGACCTGGACATGCCAGTCGGTCTTTACGATATCAATTCAGCTAGTATTAGCCAAGCCTATGATTTCATCGTTTCGACAGTTGTTTTGATGTTTTTGCAAGCAGACTGCATTCCTGCAATTATCAAAAATATGCAGGAGCATACCACTGTTGGTGGCTATAATCTTATCGTCTGTGCCATGGACACGGAAGATTATCCTTGCTCAGTGAACTTCCCATTCACATTTAAAAAGGGAGAATTGGCAGACTATTACAAGGACTGGGAATTGGTTAAGTACAATGAAAATCCTGGTCATCTGCACCGTCGCGATGAGAATGGCAATCGCATTCAACTACGCTTTGCGACCATGCTAGCTAAAAAAATCAAGTAAACACACATGAAGATTAGGAAATTTCCTGATCTTTTTTAAAATGCTAAATGTTATAAAAATGTAATATTTCTGACTATATGATTTTTATTTCAAAAAAATATATAATTATATTAAAAAAGCTCCTTAATATATATATATATATACGAATAAAATTATAATAGATTAAAAAATATGGAAAATGTTCTATTGAATTTTTATAGTAAAAGAGTATCATATAATATGATAAAATGTTTTTTTGGAGGAAATTAAATGTTTCATAAAGGTAAACACAATCGTGAAAAGCAATTACGTTTTTCTATTCGTAAGGTTAGCTTTGGTGCAGCTAGTGTCGCAGTAGCTGCATTGTTCATGTTTTTAGGAAATGGAGCAGTATCTGCTGCAGAGCAAGGAGTGTCTTCAACTAATGGGGAGACTCAAGCACCGCAACCTAAAGATCAGAATGTCCAGAATGGGACCTACGAAGGGAACACAGTAGCCACTAGTCCTGCTGCAACAGTAGAGACAAATACTCAACCTTCAACAGTTGAAAATAGTTCTTCACCAGAATCAGCACCTCAGAAGGTGGAGACTCTAGATAAGAAGGAATTGACAGATTTAATCAAAGAAATTGATGGTAAGCTTTCTCAAGGCACATACGCTAGTAAAACAGAGGAAAGTGTAAACCAATTAAAAGCAGTTTTAGAAGAGGCAAGAACAGCTTTAAATAGTGCGAAAACACAAGCTGAATTATCACAAGCACAAGCTAAATTAGTTACAGCCACAACAAAATTACAAACAAAACCAGAAGAGAAAAAAGAAGCACCAGCGGTAGACACTATAAATGGAAAAGCTACTGTAGGTAAAAAAGCAACAAATACTGAGAAATCTTCAGAATCTAACTCGATTGCAAACTCAGGTTCTAAAGATAAACGTAATGGAAAAGTATTAGATACAAATAATCCATTCCGTACAGATGCAACTCCTAGTACGACAGATGATACGTCAGCAAATCAAACGTATACATTACCAGAAGATAGTGCGAGTGTTGATGAATTAGATAATAAATTAAAGGGATTGGACTCTTCTATAAGAAATGAAACTAAATTAGCTTCTATTGACGAAGTAGGACGTCTTAAGAATGTACAGCCTGGAAAAATACAAGAAATCGATGAATTTGGTGGTTGGTCAGCAATAACAGCAGATGGAAAAAAAGGGAAATTTGCTATTGCACGAAAAACTGATGCGGGAGTATATCCTATTGAGACAGTGAACGTTACCAGAAAAGGAGCAGGTGAGAATGGAAAATATGTAATACACGTTGAAGAAAATGCATTTGATCGTTCAAATGAATATGCTCTATTTCTTTCTAAAGTTAGAACGTATGCAACTAAAGATGAAGAAACAATTGATGGACAGCCATTTAAAGATGTAGATACAGATGGTGGTGTAGGAGAAGCTCTTACAATATCTAGAGGGCTAAAAGGATTCAATGGAATAGAAAAAACTTATAAAGCCTATTCTCCATCAACAGGAACAGGGATAAATATTTCATTTAAAACAGGATTTACAGGAGATATTGACGGTGTCAAAGCTGGATATAAAGTTGAGGTAATTGCAAAATTTAAAGATGGGCGTACAAAATCTATCTATAATGAAAGTTTCCTTCCAACTGATTCTAAAAATGATAGAACAAAGAATGTAGTACCAGTTGATGCAAATGACAAAGTTAAATTTGAAGTTAAAAGATCCCCAAAACCGACAGTTGATACTCTTAACCAACAGTTAGCGACATACAAAAATAGTCAAGTGAATAAAACAGGTAGTTTTACTAGTAAAAATATTGATTTACCTAAAGGAGCTATAGAGTATACAGTTCGAATTAGCGCTTCTGATAATTCTAGATTAGGAATGGGATATCAAACTACATGGTCTCAATATGCATTACCTATAGCAGGAAGAGACTTTTCAATTGAACAAGATACAAAGAATGTTGCGAAGGATTTACTACAGAGAATATATAATAAATTAATAGAACAAAAATCAGAAGATACTAAGTGGTCTACTCTTGAAACTAAGGGTGCTTATGACACAAAATTGACTGAGATTAATGCTTTACTTAATTCAGAAATAAATACTACAAGTAAATATAAAGAATCTGCTAAGTTACTGATTGAAAAGTATAAGTCTCTGAACAATAGAAATGAAATTGTTGCAGCAGCGAAAGCGGACTTAGTCGAAGCAGCGAAAGCAGAAAAAGCAGAAATCGCAGCAGATAAGAGCTTAACAGAAGCTGAGCGTAAAGAAAAAGAAACAGCAGTAGATACTAAGAAAGCAGAAGAAGAAGCTAAGATTACAGCAGCCGAAAACGCTGATAAAGTAGCCGAAGCTAAAACAGCAGGTGAAGCTGCAGTCAAAGCAGTGCACACACCAGGAAACTTAGATACTGTAAAAGAAGCAGCGAAAGCGGACTTAGAAAAAGCAGCGCAAGCCGAAAAAGCAGAAATCGCAGCAGATAAGAGCTTAACAGAAGCTGAGCGTAAAGAAAAAGAAAACGCAGTAGATACTAAGAAAGCAGAAGAAGAAGCTAAGATTACAGCAGCCGAAAACGCTGATAAAGTAGCCGAAGCTAA
>OIFW01000211.1_pt1 | contig 16561 bp, 17 predicted proteins | sample 1582111 | NCBI WGS metagenome assembly OIFW01 (sample SAMN07501063, study PRJEB24779) | human gut metagenome | isolation source: stool | host: human infant | place: USA: Pittsburgh, PA | reverse complement strand
TTCACCCCAGTGAAACCAGACGAGAAAGTTCCAGTTAAAGACAAAGCGCACTTAACTCCAGAAGAGAAAAAACAAGTGGAAGACAAAGTCAAAGCGAAGAACCCAGGTAAGGAAGTCACTGTAGGCGAAGACGGCACCGCAACGTTGAAAGATCCAACAACAGGAATCAGTCACCAAATTCCAGGAACAGACTTAGTGAACCAAGACTTTGGTGTAAACGGTATTCCAGAAGTAACTCCAAGTCAACCAGCCTACACAGATCCAGTAGGAACAAGCAGTACGGATGGCGAGGGCAATGTCATTACGCCACCAACTGTAGATATTCCAGCCTACACAGATCCAGTAGGAACAAGCAGTACGGACGGAGAAGGAAACGTCATTACACCACCAACTGTAGATATTCCAGCCTACACAGATCTAGTGGGCACAAGCAGTACGGATGGCGAGGGCAATGTCATTACACCACCAACTGTAGATATTCCAGCCTATACAGGCAGTGTCAACGGCATTCCAGAAGTTACCCCAGCTAAACCAGACTATGAAGGTAGTGTAAATAGTATTCCAGAAGAAATGCCAGTTCAGCCAGATAAGGACGGCAGTGCTAATGAAATGTCAGAGGGAGCGCCAATATCTGAAACTGCAATAAATAAAGATCGACAACTTCCAAATACAGGAACAGAGAAATCAAATACGTCACTTATTGTAGCTCTTTTAGCAGCTATGACTGGCGGACTTCTCATTTCACGAAAACGGAAGGAAGAGGAGTAGTGACTTGTAGATTATGAGGTCACTAACAAGTGATTTGTATAAAATCAATAAAATGAGTTGATATACAAGTAACTGTGTTAAAATCAGAAAGCAACGTGTTTAGCGTTGCTTTTTGATTGGCTCTTTGTCAACTGTAGTGTGTTGAAGAAAAGTAATACTCAATGAAAATCAAAGAGAAAACTAGGAAGCTAGCCGCAGGTTGCTCAAAACACTGTTTTGAGGCTGTAGATAAGACTGACGAAGTCAGTAACATATATACGGCAAGGTGAAGCTGAAGTAGTTTGAATAGTATAAGATAGTTTGGATTATCCAATGCATGGAGTTGAATATGAAGGCAAAATAGTCGATCGATGTTTAGAGAGAATGCAGATTATTTCTTGCATTTTATATCGAGGTGTGATATATTTTATATAACGAAGTGCGATATATCGAACTGAATAGGAGGTGAATGCAAATGGAATTAACGGATAAGATTCGTCGGGTCTATCTTCCGATGACGGAAACGGGTTTTTATATCTTGTTCTGTCTGCAAAAGGAAGGTCATGGATACAGTATTACGCAAAAGGTCAAGGCGATGACGGATTCGCAAGTCTTGATTAGTCCTGGAACTATGTATGGAACCTTGTCAAAAATGGAAAAGGATGGTTTGATTTCCTTTGTCCGCGAAGAGGAAAAGCGGAAAATCTATCAGATTACAGACTTGGGACGAAAAGTCTTAGATATTGAATTGAAACGTATTGAACGACTCTACAGAAACAGTCTGGAGGAAGTATGATGGAAAAGAAAATTGTTTATCGAATTTTTACAATTGCGGATTATGAGAGGGAGGCTCTATACTTTAGAGAAATGCATGCTAAGGGCTGGAAACTTAGAAAAGTAAGCTACTCTATCTTATTGTTTGCAGTTAAGTATACCTTTGAAAAGTGTCAGCCTGAGCAAGTATCTTATCAGTTGGATTTTTACCCAATGGAAAAATCAGAGAGAACCTCCTATTTACAACTATTTAAAGATTATGGCTGGGAGCATATTACAGACTTTAATAGTTTTTCCTATTTTAGAAAAGCACATTCTAAAGTTGAATCGGCTACAGAGTTTGAAATTTATAACGATGCTACTAACAAGTTGGATATGGTTAATCGCATTTTAATAATGCGGATGCTTCCTATCTTGCTTCTCTTTGCAGCTCTACTACCGATTTTTTCAAAGTTTGTCAGTGGAGTTAGTTCTTTCAGTTGGGCATTGTTTTTGATTTTCATAATAGATGGTGTTTTATTGATAGTTCATGCGATTCAGATTTCTTATATTTTTTGGAAATTGTTTCAAAAGTGGAAAGAATTATCCGATAAATAAAGCCGTATATGTATTCTAATTTGGAGGTTAGACAATGAATAGCAGAGTACAATTTCGGATCTTCACTATTCTTGATTTGGACAAGGAAGAAGAATATTTACATGAGATGCATTTGAAAGGTTGGAGGTATAGAACGAGTCGTTTTGGTTTGTTCTATTTTGACCAATGTCAACCAGATGATGTCATCTACCGTATCTATGATTCTAGATTTCTTAAAAAGCATAAGCATGAACTGCAAGATTTTAGAGATAGAGGTTGGGAATTGATAGAAACAGGTTTTTGTTCAATTCTTCGTAAACCAGCTTCTGATATACTTTCAGAGGATCAAGTCTATATGAGTAAGGGGCTCAGATGGGAAGTTATGCGATCTAGACTTCGTTCATGTACAGCTACTTTTTTAGGTGGTTTGGTTGTTTGTATGAGTTTATTTAAAGAAGAACTTTCTATATCTTTCTTTATTATTTTTCTTTTATATGCTTTTCTGATTTCCTATCTAATCTATGGTTATTTCAGACTAAAAAGGAAATACCGAGTAGATGGAAGGTAAGATTCTAGGTCTTCAGACTGATTTTTAGCACTCTCGATAAAAGAGTGCTAATTTTTTGAGTTTTTATCTTGACATTCTCTTTTAAGGGTGTATAATAGAATCATAAGTTAGCACTTGAGTGTATCGAGTGCTAATCGATCAGACAGAGAGGAGTGATGAGATGGTTACAGAGCGTCAGCAGGATATTTTAAATCTGATTATTGACATCTTTACCAAAACGCACGAACCTGTCGGATCCAAAGCCTTGCAAGAGTCTATTAACTCTAGCAGCGCAACCATTCGTAATGACATGGCGGCTCTAGAAAAGCAAGGTTTGCTTGAGAAGGCTCATACTTCAAGTGGTCGGATGCCAAGTGTTGCTGGTTTTCAGTACTATGTGAAACACTCACTGGATTTTGACCGACTGGCTGAAAATGAGGTTTATGAGATTGTTAAAGCCTTTGATCAGGAATTCTTCAAATTGGAGGATATTCTGCAAGAGGCAGCTAATCTACTGACAGACTTGAGTGGTTGTACGGTAGTAGCACTGGATGTTGAGCCGAGCAGGCAACGGTTGACAGCCTTTGATATCGTTATTTTGGGCCAACATACAGCCTTGGCGGTATTCACCCTAGACGAGTCTCGAACGGTTACCAGTCAGTTTTTGATTCCAAGGAACTTCTTGCAGGAGGATTTGCTGAAACTGAAGAGCATCATTCAGGAACGTTTCCTCGGCCACACCGTTCTAGATATTCACTACAAGATTCGGACAGAGATTCCGCAGATTATCCAGCGTTACTTTACAACAACGGACAATGTTATCGATCTCTTTGAACACATCTTTAAGGAAATGTTCAACGAAAACATTGTGGTGGCGGGCAAGGTCAATCTCTTGAATTTTGCCAATCTGGCAGCCTACCAGTTCTTTGATCAACCACAAAAGGTGGCCTTGGAGATTCGTGAAGGGCTGCATGAAGATCAGATGCAAAACGTCCGTGTTGCAGACAGTCAAGAGTCCTGCCTAGCTGACCTAGCAGTGATTAGTAGCAAGTTCCTCATTCCTTATCGAGGAGTTGGAATTCTAGCCATTATCGGTCCAGTTAATCTGGATTACCAACAGCTAATCAACCAAGTCAATGTGGTCAACCGTGTTTTGACCATGAAGTTGACAGATTTTTACCGCTACCTCAGTAGTAATCATTACGAAGTACATTAAGATTGAAATCATTAAAGGAGGCGAAAATGGCCCAAGATATAAAAAATGAAGAAGTAGAAGAAGTCCAAGAAGAGGAAGTTGTGGAAACGGTAGAAGAAACAACTCCTGAGAAGTCTGAATTGGACTTGGCCAATGAACGTGCGGATGAGTTCGAAAATAAATACCTTCGCGCTCATGCAGAAATGCAAAATATCCAACGCCGTGCCAATGAAGAGCGTCAAAACTTACAACGTTATCGTAGCCAGGACTTGGCAAAAGCAATCTTGCCATCACTCGACAATCTTGAGCGTGCACTCGCAGTTGAAGGTTTGACAGACGATGTTAAAAAAGGATTGGAGATGGTGCAAGAAAGCTTGATTCACGCTTTGAAAGAAGAAGGAATCGAAGAAATCACAGCTGACGGCGAATTTGACCATAACTACCATATGGCCATTCAAACTCTCCCAGCAGACGATGAACACCCAGCAGATACTATCGCCCAAGTTTTCCAAAAAGGCTACAAACTCCATGACCGTATCCTACGCCCAGCAATGGTAGTGGTGTATAACTAAGATACAAAGCCCGTAAAAAGCTCACAGTAAAAATAGGAGATTGACGAAGTGTTCGATGAACACAAGAAAATCTATCTTTTTTACTCAGAGCTTAGGGCGTGTTCGATTAGGCAATTCTGACGGCTGCTGAAGCAACTCGTCAGAAAACGGCAATCGCTATGGCGTTTGCCTAGCCTCCTTACTAACTCGTCGTCGAAATAAAATCGATTTCGACTCCTCGTGTCGCAATTTACATAATAGAAAACTTGTCCGAAACGACAATAAACTATGAAAGAAAGATAAAAAAGTAGTTCAGCTTTGCAATAGTGAGCGAAGCGAACCAAAGACGATACTCTTCGCCGTGGCGCTATCTGCGCAAACTTTGATACTTTAGGCTCAAAGTTTAGTCAAAGAGATTGACGAAGTCAAACTCTGACGGCGCCGCCACTTAAGAAGAGTATCAAAAAGAAAAAAGAAGATAAATTTAAGGAGAAAAACACATGTCTAAAATTATCGGTATTGACTTAGGTACAACAAACTCAGCAGTAGCAGTTCTTGAAGGAACTGAAAGCAAAATCATCGCAAACCCAGAAGGTAACCGTACAACTCCATCTGTAGTCTCATTCAAAAATGGCGAAATCATCGTTGGTGACGCTGCAAAACGTCAAGCAGTTACAAACCCAGATACAGTTATCTCTATCAAATCTAAGATGGGAACTTCTGAAAAAGTTTCTGCTAACGGAAAAGAATACACTCCACAAGAAATCTCAGCTATGATTCTTCAATACTTGAAAGGTTATGCTGAAGACTACCTTGGCGAAAAAGTAACTAAAGCAGTTATCACAGTTCCAGCTTACTTTAACGACGCTCAACGTCAAGCAACAAAAGACGCTGGTAAAATCGCTGGTCTTGAAGTAGAACGTATCGTCAACGAACCAACTGCAGCAGCTCTTGCATATGGTTTGGACAAGACTGACAAAGAAGAAAAAATCTTGGTATTTGACCTTGGTGGTGGTACATTCGACGTCTCTATCCTTGAATTGGGTGATGGTGTCTTCGACGTATTGTCAACTGCAGGGGACAACAAACTTGGTGGTGACGACTTTGACCAAAAAATCATCGACCACTTGGTAGCCGAATTCAAGAAAGAAAACGGTATTGACTTGTCTACTGACAAGATGGCAATGCAACGTTTGAAAGATGCAGCTGAAAAAGCGAAGAAAGACCTTTCTGGTGTAACTTCAACTCAAATCAGCTTGCCATTTATCACTGCTGGTGAAGCTGGACCTCTTCACTTGGAAATGACCTTGACTCGTGCGAAATTTGACGATTTGACTCGTGACCTTGTAGAACGTACAAAAGTTCCAGTTCGTCAAGCCCTCTCAGATGCAGGTTTGAGCTTGTCAGAAATCGATGAAGTTATCCTTGTTGGTGGTTCAACTCGTATCCCAGCCGTTGTAGAAGCAGTTAAAGCTGAAACTGGTAAAGAACCAAACAAATCAGTAAACCCTGACGAAGTAGTTGCTATGGGTGCGGCAATCCAAGGTGGTGTCATCACTGGTGATGTCAAAGACGTTGTCCTTCTTGATGTAACACCATTGTCACTTGGTATTGAAACAATGGGTGGTGTCTTCACAAAACTCATTGACCGTAACACAACAATCCCAACATCTAAATCACAAGTCTTCTCAACTGCGGCAGACAACCAACCAGCCGTTGATATCCACGTTCTTCAAGGTGAACGCCCAATGGCAGCAGATAACAAGACTCTTGGACGCTTCCAATTGACAGATATCCCAGCTGCACCTCGTGGAATTCCTCAAATCGAAGTAACATTTGATATTGACAAGAACGGTATCGTGTCTGTTAAGGCCAAAGACCTTGGAACTCAAAAAGAACAAACTATTGTGATCCAATCTAACTCAGGTTTGACAGACGAAGAAATCGACCGCATGATGAAAGATGCAGAAGCAAACGCTGAAGCAGATAAGAAACGTAAAGAAGAAGTTGATCTTCGTAACGAAGTAGACCAAGCCATCTTTGCGACTGAAAAGACAATCAAGGAAACTGAAGGCAAAGGCTTCGACGCAGAACGTGATGCTGCCCAAGCTGCCCTTGATGATCTTAAGAAAGCGCAAGAAGACAACAACTTGGACGAAATGAAAGCAAAACTTGAAGCATTGAACGAAAAAGCTCAAGGGCTTGCTGTTAAACTCTACGAACAAGCTGCAGCAGCCCAACAAGCTCAAGCAGGAGCAGAAGGCGCACAAGCAACAGGAAACGCAGGCGATGACGTCGTAGACGGAGAGTTTACTGAAAAGTAAGATGTTGAGGCGTTAAGAAAACGAAAGAAAAATAGGAAGCCATCGCCTTGTGCGATGCACAAAAGATGGCTTATCTTTTTTCCGAAGTTTTTAGCCGAAACTCAGTTAAACCTAACTCGTTAAGAATGACTAATCACTAAAGTGATTGTCCTTCTACGGCAATCGCTATGGCGACTGACCTAAACGCCTAACTAGTTCAAAAAAGTATAATCGACTTTGTTTTTGAACGTCGTAATGATAGGAAGAAATCCAGAGGTTGCAACCCAGCCTCTGTTTTTCGATAAAAAGGGACTAAACCTGATTTATTTGGGGTTTTGTCTCATCAATATAAAAGAAAGGAATTGAACCCGACCTAAATTCTCGGAAAAAAGATAAATCTGTCTAGGAGCATCGCTCCAGCGTCAGATTTCCTATTTTTCGGTCGAATTTTACGGTCTTGGTATCTTGTATGAACAATACTGAATTTTATGATCGTCTGGGGGTGTCAAAAAACGCTTCGGCAGACGAAATCAAAAAGGCTTATCGTAAGCTTTCAAAAAAATATCACCCAGATATCAACAAGGAGCCTGGTGCTGAGGACAAGTACAAGGAAGTTCAAGAAGCCTATGAGACTTTGAGTGACGACCAAAAACGTGCTGCCTATGACCAATACGGTGCTGCTGGAGCAAACGGTGGTTTTGGTGGCGCTGGTGGTTTCGGAGGTTTCGATGGGGCAGGAGGCTTCGGTGGTTTTGAGGACATCTTCTCAAGTTTCTTCGGCGGAGGCGGTGCTTCGCGCAATCCAAACGCTCCTCGCCAAGGGGATGACCTCCAGTATCGTGTGAACTTGACCTTTGAAGAAGCTATTTTCGGAGCTGAAAAAGAAGTCAAGTACAACCGTGAAGCAAGCTGTCGTACATGTAATGGCTCTGGTGCTAAGCCAGGAACAAGTCCAGTCACTTGTGGACGCTGTCATGGCTCTGGTGTTATTAACGTTGATACGCAGACTCCGCTTGGTATGATGCGTCGCCAAGTAACCTGTGATGTCTGTCATGGTCGCGGAAAAGAAATCAAAGATCCATGTACAACTTGTCACGGAACAGGTCATGAGAAACAAGCCCATAGTGTACATGTAAAAATCCCTGCTGGTGTGGAAACTGGTCAACAAATTCGCCTAGCTGGTCAGGGTGAAGCAGGTTTTAATGGTGGACCTTATGGTGACTTGTATGTAGTAGTTTCTGTGGAAGCCAGCGATAAGTTTGAACGTGAAGGAACCACTATCTTCTATAATCTGAACCTCAACTTTGTCCAAGCGGCTCTTGGTGATACAGTAGATATTCCAACTGTTCATGGTGATGTTGAATTGGTTATCCCAGAGGGTACTCAGACTGGTAAGAAATTCCGTCTACGTGGCAAGGGAGCTCCGAGTCTTCGTGGTGGTGCAGTTGGTGACCAATACGTTACCGTTAATGTCGTAACACCGACAGGCTTGAACGACCGTCAAAAAGCAGCCTTGAAAGAATTCGCAGCTGCAGGTGATTTAAAAGTCAATCCAAAGAAAAAAGGTTTCTTTGACCATATTAAAGATGCCTTTGAAGGAGAATAAAAGTAAAAAGAGCCGTTGGGCTCTTTTTGTTTGTAGATTTTTAAGACTTTCCTTAAGTAATGACGGAGGGTAGCGATCTTCTTCGAAGTTCCATACCTAAACTTTGAGCCTAGGTCTCAAAGTTTCCGAACACCTGAAACCAAACTATTTCAGGTGTTTTCATTACGGTGGAAAGTCTTCGATTTAGTTATGAAACGGTGAATAATACTCTTCAAAAATTTCTTCAAACTACGTCAGCGAAAGAGCCGTCGGGCTCTTTTTACTTATCTTCAATTTCCTGTGTTTCTTTGATGACAGCTAGTCTAGTCTGGATATCTTTTTCCAAGACCTTAAACTTGTAAGTCAGGTCTTCTTGGTATTCCTTGATGAGTTCTTTTTGCTGGTCAATGATTTGTAGGCTGTTTTGGATAATATCCACATCATCCTTGATAGCTTGAACGCGGTCAGTTGTATTCAAGACTTCATCTGTGATGGTTTGGCGATTTTTTGTGACCAGATAACTTCCGGCTGCAGCTCCTGCAAATAGCAGTAAATTGGATAATTTCATAGCAACTCCTTAGGCATTTTTGATAGTTTCAGCTACTTGAGCCAGTTTGTCAAAGTCTGGTTCGTGGGCGATAAAATCAATCTTGAGGTCATCGTCCGCACTGTAGCGAGGCACGAGGTGAACGTGGGTATGAAAGACGGTTTGACCAGCGACTTCTTCACAGTTAGCAATGATATTCATACCAGCAGCCTTAGTGGCTCTCATGACTTTTTGAGCTACTTTTGGCACTTGGGCAAAGAGTTGGCTGGCGCTAGTAGCATCCATTTCCAAAAGATTGCGATAGTGTTCTTTTGGCACGACCAAGGTATGTCCTGGTGTCACTTGAGAGATATCAAGAAAGGCAAGAACCTGCTCATCTTCATATACTTTTGAAGCAGGAATTTCCCCTGCGATGATTTTACAAAAAATGCAATCTGACATAAAATCTACCTCTACTGTATTGAATTTTGATATAATATAGCTACATTATACCAGATTTGGAGAAAATATGTTAGAAATTAAAAACCTGACAGGTGGCTATGTTCATGTCCCTGTCTTGAAAGATGTGTCTTTTACTGTTGAAAGTGGGCAGTTGGTCGGTCTGATTGGTCTCAATGGTGCTGGGAAATCGACGACGATCAATGAGATTATCGGGCTGTTGACACCTTATAGTGGCTCCATTAATATCAATGGTCTGACCCTGCAAGAAGATGCAACGAGCTACCGCAAGCAGATTGGTTACATTCCCGAGACACCTAGCCTGTATGAGGAATTGACCCTCAGAGAGCATATCGAAACGGTTGCTATGGCTTATGGTATTGAGCAGAAAGTAGCTTTTGAGCGAGTGGAGGCTTTGCTAAAAATGTTCCGTCTGGACCAGAAATTAGACTGGTTCCCTGTTCATTTTTCAAAAGGGATGAAGCAAAAGGTCATGATTATCTGTGCTTTTGTGGTGGATCCGAGTCTTTTCATCGTGGATGAGCCTTTCCTTGGTCTTGATCCGCTGGCGATTGCGGACTTGATTCAGCTTTTGGAAGTTGAAAAGCAAAAGGGTAAGTCTATTCTCATGAGTACTCACGTGCTGGATTCGGCTGAGAAGATGTGTGATGCCTTTGTCATTCTTCACAAGGGAGAGGTACGTGCCAAGGGAAATCTCCTGCAACTGCGCGAAGCATTTGATATGCCTGAGGCTAGTTTGAATGATATTTACTTGGCTCTGACCAAAGAGGAGGACCTATGAAAGACTTGTTTTTAAAGAGAAAGCAGGCTTTTCGTAAGGAGTGTCTTGGTTATCTGCGCTATGTTCTAAATGACCACTTTGTCTTGTTCCTGCTTGTTCTGCTGGGATTTTTAGCCTACCAGTACAGTCAACTCTTACAACATTTTCCTGAAAATCATTGGCCTATCCTTTTGTTTGTAGGAATTACCTCTGTTTTACTTTTGCTTTGGGGTGGAATTGCCACCTATATGGAGGCTCCAGACAAGCTCTTTCTCTTGGTCGGAGAAGAGGAAATCAAGCTCCATCTCAAGCGTCAAACTGCCATTTCCCTAGTCTTTTGGCTCTTTGTACAGACCCTTTTCTTGCTGTTATTTGCGCCCTTATTTTTAGCAATGGGCTATGGCTTGCCTGTTTTTCTGGTCTATGTGCTTTTATTGGGGGTAGGAAAATATTTCCTCTTTCGTCAAAAGGCCAGCAAATTTTTTACGGAAACTGGACTGGACTGGGACTATGTTATTTCTCAAGAAAGCAAGCGTAAGCAAGTTTTGCTTCGTTTCTTTGCCCTCTTTACGCAGGTCAAGGGAATTTCAAACAGCGTCAAGCGTCGTGCCTATCTGGACTTTATCCTAAAGGCTGTTCAGAAGGTGCCTGGGAAGATTTGGCAAAATCTCTATCTGCGTTCTTATCTGCGAAATGGAGATCTCTTTGCGCTCAGTCTGCGTCTTCTCTTGCTTTCTTTGCTGGCGCAGATTTTTATCGAGCAAGCTTGGATTGCGACAGCAGTGGTGGTTCTCTTTAACTACCTCTTGCTCTTCCAGTTGCTGGCCCTCTATCATGCCTTTGACTACCAGTATTTGACCCAACTCTTTCCGCTGGACAAGGGGCAAAAGGAAAAAGGCTTACAGGCTGTAGTCCGAGGATTGACCAGTTTTGTTTTACTTGTGGAATTAGTTGTTGGGTTGATTACCTTCCAAGAAAAACTGGCCCTTCTAGCCTTGCTGGGAGCTGGTTTGGTTTTACTAGTCTTGTACTTACCTTATCAGGTAAAACGTCAGATGCAGGACTAACATTGCCTATATCACACTAAAAAAGAAGTTGAGTTCAGTCTGTCTCAGCTTCTTTTATTTTCTACAGGATAATGGTTGGTCCATAGAGGCTCAATTTGGTCTTGACCTGGTCAAAGTGGAAGCGGTCATAGGCCCGCCAAGCGGCGCGAGTAGGAGCATCTGGATTGAGGGCGCTGAGTCCCATGAGAAGACTGGAAGTCTGGTAAAATTTTTCCAGTTCAATCAAGACTCGATTATCCACTGTCTCAGCTTTGGCTAGAAAACCAAGAATAGAGTTTAATTGTTCCTGAAAGCGGATATCGTCAGCGGTTACCTGTTTGCATGCTTGATAGGCTTTGTTCAAGTCAGTAATCAAAGCCTGAGCTCTTTTGATAGGGTCTGTATCTGTCATAAGAATTCCTCCTTTAATCTGGTTACTAGTCTTGTTTCTAGCAACTGTGTTTTGATACTGTTAGTTTATCACTTTTATCTCCTTTTTCGCCTTCAAATCTTTAATTGTCATTGAAATTTCCTGAATGGTACTGTTAAAATTTTATGATAAAATAGTGGTAAGATTATCATGCTTATTTGAGGAACAAGATACCCTTCAGGAGCGTTGAAGGCCTGTTTAGGATTTGGTGGGCTTGTATCAAAGTATTTTTGCTATTCTCTTTTTAGGAAGAAATCGCAACAAGGAGAGTAAAAAGATGAGAATATTTGTTTTAGAGGATGATTTTTCCCAGCAGACTAGGATTGAAGCGACGATTGAGAAACTATTGAAGGAACATCATATCACTCCCAGTTCTTTTGAAGTTTTTGGCAAACCAGACCAGCTGCTGACAGAGGTGCATGAGAAGGGAGCTCATCAGCTATTCTTTTTGGATATTGAGATTCGAAATGAGGAGATGAAGGGGCTGGAAGTGGCTAGAAAAATTCGGGATCGGGATCCTTATGCTCTGATTGTCTTTGTGACGACTCACTCGGAGTTTATGCCCCTGTCCTTTCGCTACCAAGTATCTGCTTTGGACTACATTGATAAGGCCTTGTCAGCAGAGGAATTTGAATCTCGTATCGAAACAGCCCTTCTCTATGCCAATGGTCAAGACAGTAAGAGTCTGGCGGAAGATTGCTTTTACTTTAAATCAAAATTTGCTCAATTCCAGTATCCTTTTAAAGAGGTTTACTATCTCGAAACGTCGCCCAGAGCCCATCGTGTTATTCTCTATACCAAGACAGACAGACTGGAATTTACAGCGAGCTTAGAGGAGGTTTTCAAGCAGGAGCCTCGTCTCTTGCAGTGCCACCGCTCTTTTCTCATCAATCCTGCCAATGTGGTTCGTTTGGATAAGAAAGAAAAACTCCTTTTCTTTCCCAATGGTGGAAGCTGTATGATAGCGCGTTATAAGGTCAGGGAAGTGTCTGAAGCTATCAATAACTTACACTAAGTGAGGTGATGTAATGGAAATAGTTTGGAAGATAGTATATTCATTTTTGATAGCTGGATTGGAATTGTTTATATTTTTTAAGGTGGATGGAATTGTTCTAACTCTGGAGAGATTTTTTAAAACTTTTCTTTTTAAGTTACTTTTAGCAGTCGTTTTTGTAACGATTAACTATATAGTAGGAAATACTTACCTATCTTATTTTGTGGTACCCTTGTACGGCATCGGCTTATCTTTCTTATTGTTAAGAGGCCTTCCTAAAAAACTCCTTTTCTTTTATGGTCTCTTTCCAATGATATTGGTGAATCTCTTTTATAGAGGTGTTTCTTATTTTGTGCTTCCGTTTTTAGACCAAGGGCAAATAAATGACAAATACTCATTTATTTGGGTGTTTATAATGATTTTCAATTTCTTCATTTCTCTAGCCTTTTTGAAATGGTTGGACTATGATTTTACTAGTTTGAGAAAGGAGATTCTCGATAAAGCTTTTCAAAAGTCCCTGACTAAGATTAACTGGATAATGGGGGCCTACTTTCTAGTCATGGAAAATCTGTCTTACTTTGAATATGCATACGATATCCAATCAAAGACTGTTCGCCATCTCATCCTAGTCTTTTACTTGCTCTTTTTTATGGGGGTTATTAAAAAATTGGATACCTATTTGAAGGACAAACTCCATGAGAGATTGGACCAAGAGCAGGCCTTGCGCTACAGAGATATGGAACGCTATAGTCGGCATATAGAGGAACTTTACAAGGAAGTCCGGAGCTTTCGCCATGACTACACCAACATCTTAACCAGCTTACGTCTGGGCATTGAAGAGGAGGACATGGAGCAGATAAAAGAGGTCTACGACTCCGTCTTAAAGGATTCCAGTCAGAAATTGCAGGACAATAAATATGACCTTGGTCGATTGGTGAATATTCGTGACCGTGCACTCAAAAGTCTTCTAGCAGGGAAATTTCTAAAAGCCAGAGATAAGAAGATTGTCTTTAATGTCGAAGTTCCTGAGGAGATTCAGGTAGAGGGGATGAGCCTGCTTGATTTTCTGACTATTGTGTCTATCCTTTGTGACAATGCTATTGAAGCCAGTGCAGAGGCTAGTCAACCTCATGTTTCAATCGCCTTTTTAAAAAATGGGGCACAGGAGACCTTCATCATAGAAAATTCCATCAAAGAAGAGAGAATAGATATTTCTGAAATCTTCTCCTTTGGAGCAAGCTCTAAAGGAGAGGAGAGAGGAGTTGGTCTCTATACCGTCATGAAGATTGTGGAAAGCCATCCTAATACCAGTCTAAATACCACCTGCCAAAATCAAGTCTTTCGTCAGGTTTTAACAGTTCACTTGCTGCAGGTTGGTCATTAGAAAATTTGTGAAAAATTAGCAGAAGTTAGCAGTTAAAGTTTGTCTTTATCCAGTTTGATTTTTACCATAGTATGCGAGGTATATTAAATGAATAAGAAATCCTTTTTTATCATCTGTTCTACGTTGATTATAGCATCAAATCTTCTCATGATTTCCGCGGTGAACAAGGGAGAAGAAACGGGGAGTAACCTGTTTGTGATTGCTATAGCCTGTGTTTTGCTTCCAGCCTTTTTATATGCGGTTGAAAATCAACTGACTTCATTGGTAAGAGTAGAATCAATACTCCTGATTCAGTTGACAGTTATATCCCTACTCCGTCTTATCAACAGAATAGGGAGTACGCCTGAAATCCTCAACATTATCATTACCCTTATCGCTTTGGCAAGTGGGACAGCTGCTATCCTTGTTGCGATTATGAGAATATATGAGAACATACGGAAGTGAGGGTGAGTAGTTTTCTATTTTGTATTTTCACATTGTCAAGTTCCCCCAGGGCAAGTATGTTTTCCATGCTTGCTTTTTTTTATTTTTACAATTCAAGATGTTTTGATGACCATTTATGATTTGAGTGATCCAAGAATAAAACGAGTGCTATACTAGCAGTGTAAAGATTGAAGCAGGAAGTGTGATAAAACACAAGTTAAGGAAGCGGGGGCTTCGTTCGTGGAAGTAGTAAATTAGAAAAAATATCTTATTAATGAGTTGAAAAAAGGACAAACTATGAAAAAAACGATTTCTATCTTTAAAAAAATAATTACTTGTTTTTTACTTACTTTTGCTATTCAAGTTGTACCATTAACTGTTGTGAGACGATTTTATGACGGAGTGATGGGAGATGTGTTCAGTGTTGGTGCCTTCTTTCTATCTTTCTTTATATGCTTAACCATTCTTGTATATCTTATTAAGAGATGGGGTGATGAGACTACTTTAGATTGCTTGCCAATCAAATGGGTAGAATTGAAATGGATTGTTCTTGCTTATCTGGCTAATCTGGTTTTAGTAGTTGGTTTTATATTTTTCATGACCGTTCTTGGAAAAGTCCATGATAATACAAGTTCTTTAAGCTTTTTTCAACATTTGGAAACAAGTGGTTTCTTGTACATAGTTCTATTCTGGTTGTCAACTACTTTCACTCAACCTCTTTTGGAGGAGATACTCTTTAGAGGAATCATTTTAGGAAGTTTAGAAAAATATTCTCCCATAGTTGCTATTATCCTTTCGGCTGTTCTTTTTGGATTTGCTCATGACGGAGAAATGCTCTCTCAGCATCTAGTGTCAGGAATTGTATTAGGAATTCTCTATATAAAGCGGAGAAATCTATATTCCTGTGTAGTTGTACATGGTTTGATGAATGCTACTGTCACCTGTCTCTTTTTTCTGGCTACTTAGGTTTTGAACCGGTGAGTTTGTGTAGTTCTTCGTCTAATAATATATGAAAGGAGCAAAGAAATGAAAACTTTTCTTGCTAAAAAACGGAACATCTTCCTTGCGAGATTGTTCCTAGGTCAGTTGCCCTTACTTGTCTCTACTTATCTATTTCTATCTCGTCAGTTTTTAAATTTTTCCTTAGTCCTCCAATTTCTTTTAGTGGTTATTAACTTGGCTTCTATTTTGGTCACTGTTTACCTCACTAGGGAAATGAGAATAAGAGAGTTTGAAGATGATGATTTGGTTAGTCCTAGAACCAATCAACTCATGTATATCGGCTTGACAGGTTTTATGTCTATTATCTGTTTGTATAGAGGTATCACAGCAGGAGAATTCTACCAACAATTAATTGCATATATTGGCGCTATTCTCTGCTTGATTATCATGCTTCTACTCATTTGGGGCTTGAAGTATTATAAAAAGTAGCTTTCTTTCCTCTTTTATCAGGATATTTGAGTAGAAGGCTCTATTAAAACGTTCGTGAAATAAAAGAATGGAGGTATTTAATATGAAATACAGATTATTTCTTGTTATTTTCTTGAGTAGTATGTTGGATATTCTTTTAGGTACATTTTTGAAAATCTCTAATGTATCGATTGGGTGGCTTGTTCTCTACAGTGGCTTATTTGAAGCAGTAGTTTTCCTTCTTGCTAATAAAGGGTTGGCGGTAAAAATCAAGGAAGCAGACATTCAAAATCGCTTTAAATTTATTTTCGGAAAAACGCTATGGTTTCAAATCCTTTTGCTCATCTTTTTGATGGTCAAACTGTATCTTGGTTTGGATGCGAGGCTGATTTTATTCTATGGACATATTTTCATTGTCTTTAATGCCTTAATGTATATATTATCTAGTAGTCAGGTTAGCCTTAAAAAGAACAAACTGCCTTCTTAATCTTGCAGTAGTAGAGCCTGACAAGGGGAGATCATAGTGGAAAGGATTTCTATGAAAAAGTATCAACTTCTATTCAAAATAAGTGCAGTTTTCTCTTACTTATTTTTCGTATTTGGTCTTTCTCAGATGACGCTTATTGTTCAAAATTATTGGCAATTTTCTTCCCAGATTGGCAATTTCGTCTGGATTCAAAATCTCTTGAGTTTGCTATTTAGCGGAGTCATGATTTGGATTCTGGTTAAGACAGGTCATGGTTATCTCTTTCACATTCCAAGAAAAAAATGGCTTTGGTATTCGATTTTGACAGTATTAGTGGTAGTGCTCCAGATCTCTTTTAACGTTC
>OIFW01000193.1_pt1 | contig 18563 bp, 13 predicted proteins | sample 1582111 | NCBI WGS metagenome assembly OIFW01 (sample SAMN07501063, study PRJEB24779) | human gut metagenome | isolation source: stool | host: human infant | place: USA: Pittsburgh, PA | reverse complement strand
GGGAAACCATTCGGTAGGCCTTTAGGCCTCGGCCGGTAGCAGAGGCTTTCAGCCGAAGAGCAAGCCACCCGTTCTCACGGGTGGTTTTGACTTTCGCTAATCAAAGTTAATATAACTAAGCTTGTGGCAGAGATTTATGAAAAGAAGATGACTTTTTCCTATTTGTAATTTATCTGAATATATCATAGAGTAGAGACGACAACAGAAAAAAGGATGATTGATATAGATGGAAAATAAGGTACGTTTTAAACTACACAAGGTTAAGAAAAACTGGGTAACTATCGGGGTGACTACTCTCTCAATGGTTGCCTTGGCAGGCGGAAGCCTCCTAGCTCAAGGTAAGGTAGAGGCCGATGAGACAAGCACGCCAAATGGTGATGGCTTGCAGCAACTGAGTGAGGATGGGACTGCCAGTCTAGTGACTACAACAACTGTTACTGAGCAAGCTAGTGCTCAAGCAAGTGTGTTAGCAGTAGAAACAGTTGGAACAAACTCACAGGCGACGACAAGTGCGGTCGCTCAAGAGGCAACTGCTCAAGCACAAAGCAGTCAAGTTATCGATCAAGAAGTGGCAGTTTCTTCGCAAACTCAAGCTAGTGCCCAAGAGACACTGACTACGGAACAGGCCTCACAAGGTCAGGCTACGACTCAAGTAGCTGGGCAAACAAGTGCTCAGTCTACTCCAAGTGTGACAGAACAAGCAAGACCTAGAGTCTTGACCAATGCAGCGCCATCAATTGCCACACGCGCTGCTGATAGCACTATTCGTATCAATGCCAACCGCAACACTAACATCACGATTACGGCCAGCGGTACGACACCAAATGTAACCATCATCACAGGGCCAAACACTCCTAAGCCAAACGTGACGGTGACAAGTCCAAATGGCACAAGACCAAATGTGACCATTGTAACGCAGCCAAATCAACCGTCTCAACCTAACAAGCCAGTACAATCAAATCTTGACTATAAACCAGTAGCTTCCAACTTGAAGACTATTGATGGCAAGCAGTATTATGTTGAAAATGGCGTTGTGAAAAAGAACACAGCGATTGAACTTGATGGTCGTCTTTATTATTTCGATGAGACTGGGGCTATGGTGGATCAAAGTAAACCTTTGTATCGTGCCGATGCCATTCCAAATAACTCTATCTATGCGGTTTATAACCAGGCCTACGACACGTCAAGCAAGAGTTTTGAACACTTGGACAATTTCTTGACGGCTGATAGCTGGTACCGTCCAAAACAGATCTTGAAGGATGGAAAGAAATGGACAGCTTCAACTGAGAAAGATTATCGTCCCCTTTTGATGACTTGGTGGCCAGACAAGGTGACACAGGTTAACTACCTTAACTATATGAGTCAACAAGGGTTTGGTAATAAGACCTATACGACTGATATGATGAGCTATGACTTTGCAGCTGCTGCCGAAACGGTTCAACGAGGAATCGAGGAACGTATCGGTCGTGAGGGCAATACCACTTGGCTTCGCCAGTTGATGTCAGACTTCATCAAAACACAGCCTGGCTGGAACTCTGAGAGTGAAGACAATCTCTTAGTTGGTAAAGACCACTTGCAAGGAGGAGCTCTTACCTTCCTCAATAATAGTACGACCAGTCATGCCAATTCAGACTTCCGCCTCATGAACCGCACACCGACTAACCAAACGGGGACACGCAAATACCATATTGACCGTTCAAATGGTGGCTACGAGTTGCTCTTGGCTAACGATATCGACAACTCTAACCCAGCTGTTCAGGCCGAGCAACTAAACTGGCTCCACTACATCATGAACATTGGTTCTATCCTTGGCAATGATCCAAGTGCCAACTTTGACGGGGTTCGTATCGACGCAGTGGACAATGTGGATGCGGACCTCTTGCAGATTGCTTCTGACTACTTCAAGGAAAAATACCGTGTCGCAGATAATGAAGCAAATGCCATTGCCCACTTGTCGATTCTTGAAGCTTGGTCTTACAACGACCATCAATACAACAAGGATACCAAGGGTGCTCAGTTATCCATTGACAATCCACTACGTGAAACACTTTTGACAACTTTCTTGCGTAAGAGCAATTACCGTGGCAGCTTGGAACGTGTCATTACTAACTCTCTTAACAATCGTTCAAGTGAGCAGAAACACACGCCACGTGATGCCAATTATATTTTCGTGCGTGCCCATGATAGTGAAGTGCAAGCTGTTTTGGCTAATATCATCAGCAAGCAGATTAATCCAAAAACAGATGGTTTCACCTTTACTATGGATGAGCTCAAACAGGCTTTTGAAATCTACAATGCGGACATGCGCAAGGCAGATAAAAAGTACACCCAGTACAATATCCCAGCTGCCTATGCCACAATGTTGACCAACAAGGATAGTATCACTCGTGTTTACTACGGAGATCTCTTTACCGACGATGGCCAATACATGGCTGAAAAATCACCATACTATAATGCCATCGATGCCCTGCTTCGTGCTCGCATTAAATATGTAGCAGGTGGTCAAGACATGAAGGTCACTAAGCTTAATGGCTATGAAATCATGTCATCTGTGCGTTATGGTAAGGGTGCAGAAGAAGCCAACCAGCTTGGTACTGCTGAAACACGCAACCAAGGGATGCTCGTCCTTACAGCCAACCGTCCAGATATGAAGCTGGCAGTTAATGACCGTCTAGTGGTCAATATGGGAGCTGCCCACAAAAATCAGGCCTACCGTCCATTGCTTCTCAGTAAATCGACAGGTCTTGCGACCTACATCAAGGATTCTGATGTGCCAGCTGGATTGGTTCGCTATACTGACAATCAAGGGAACTTGACCTTTACAGCAGATGATATCACTGGTCATTCAACCGTTGAAGTTTCAGGTTATTTGGCAGTTTGGGTGCCAGTCGGTGCTTCTGAAAACCAAGATGCCCGCACCAAGGCTTCTACGACTAAGAAGGGTGAGCAGGTCTTTGAATCATCAGCAGCTCTTGACTCACAAGTCATTTACGAAGGCTTCTCAAACTTCCAAGATTTCGTTAAGACACCAAGTCAGTACACCAACCGTGTTATTGCTCAAAATGCCAAACGCTTCAAAGAGTGGGGAATCACTTCCTTTGAATTTGCGCCACAATATGTGTCTAGCCAAGACGGCACTTTCTTGGATTCTATCATTGAAAATGGCTACGCCTTCGAGGACCGCTACGATATTGCCATGAGCAAGAACAACAAATACGGTTCACTCAAAGACCTCATGAATGCCCTTCGTGCCCTTCACGCAGAAGGTATCTCAGCCATTGCTGACTGGGTTCCAGACCAAATTTATAATCTCCCTGGAAAAGAAGTGGTAACAGCTTCTCGTACCAATAGCTACGGTACACCACGCCCAAATGCTGAAATCTACAATAGCCTCTACGCAGCTAAAACACGTACCTTTGGAAATGACTTCCAAGGCAAGTACGGTGGTGCCTTCCTTGATGAATTGAAGGCAAAATACCCTGCAATCTTTGAGCGCGTGCAGATTTCAAACGGCCGTAAATTGACTACCAATGAGAAAATCACGCAATGGTCAGCCAAGTATTTCAATGGAAGCAATATCCAAGGTACTGGAGCTCGCTATGTCCTACAAGATAACGCTACAAACCAATACTTCAGCCTTAAGGCAGGTCAAACCTTCCTTCCTAAACAAATGACTGAAATCACAGCAACTGGTTTCCGTAGGGTTGGAGATAAGGTCCAATACTTCTCAACGAGTGGTTACCTTGCCAAGAACACCTTCATTCAAGTCGGTGCCAACCAGTGGTATTACTTTGATAAGAATGGCAACATGGTCACAGGTGAACAGGTCATTGATGGTAAGAAATACTTCTTCCTAGACAATGGTCTCCAGCTACGTCATGTCCTTCGCCAAGGTAGTGATGGTCACGTCTATTACTACGATCCTAAAGGGGTTCAGGCCTTTAACGGATTCTATGACTTTGCGGGTCCTCGCCAAGACGTTCGCTATTTCGATGGCAACGGTCAAATGTATCGTGGCCTCCACGACATGTATGGCACAACCTTCTATTTCGATGAAAAGACTGGTATTCAAGCCAAAGACAAGTTCATCCGTTTTGCGGACGGACGCACGCGTTACTTCATCCCAGATACAGGAAATCTCGCAGTCAACCGTTTTGCGCAAAATCCTGAGAACAAGGCTTGGTATTACCTCGATAGTAACGGTTATGCCGTGACTGGACTACAAACCATTAACGGTAAGCAGTATTACTTTGACAATGAAGGCCGTCAGGTTAAGGGACACTTTGTCACAATCAATAACCAACGCTACTTCCTTGATGGCGATAGCGGTGAAATTGCTCGCTCACGCTTTGTGACGGAAAACAACAAGTGGTACTATGTCGATGGCAATGGTAAACTGGTTAAAGGTGCTCAAGTCATCAATGGTAATCACTACTATTTCAACAATGATTATAGCCAAGTCAAGGGTGCCTGGGCCAACGGCCGTTACTATGATGGTGACTCAGGTCAGGCCGTAAGCAACCGCTTTGTCCAAATCGGTACCAATAAATGGGTTTATCTCAACCAAAATGGTCAAAAGGTAGTTGGTCTCCAACATATCAATGGTAAACTTTACTACTTTGAAGGCAACGGTGTCCAAGCTAAAGGGAAACTTCTGACATACAGAGGCAAGAAATACTACTTTGATGCCAATAGTGGTGAAGCCGTAACCAATCGCTTTATCCAAGTTTCTCGTGGTGTTTGGTATTACTTTAACGTCTCAGGCCAAGCTGTAACAGGAGAACAAGTCATCAACGGTCAACACCTCTACTTTGACGCTTCTGGCCGTCAGGTTAAAGGCCGTTACGTCTGGGTTAAAGGCCAACGTCGTTACTATGACGCCAATACTGGAGCTTGGGTCAGAAAACGATAAGAGAAGACGTTTATCCTAACTAGGAGCATAAAAACTTTTAAGCGCATGAAACATTAGTGTTTCATGCGTTTTTCTTATCCACAAATCCTAATAATTTTGTTGCTCTCATATTCAAAAGAAAGCGCTCTATCCATGTTATAATGGAAATTATAGTTTTTATTCAGAATATTTTGTAAATACTTTTCAGTTTTCGTTGATGCTGATGGGGTCTTGAATGAAAATGTTGTATCTGTAATGTATAAATTTGTCAGATTTACAAGAAAGTGAGGGCTGAGCCTGTGAAGAAGAATTCAAAACGAAATATAGTAGTGTCACTTATCGCTCTAATAACTATTTTAGGTGGTCTTATATATTTGGGGCACAAACAAGAACAACAAAAACAAATAGCTAAAGAGTACGCTTTGTATAAACATGGTTTTAGACTTTTGGAAGAGCAACTGGCTGTCTATATCAAAGAACACTATGAGGGTGTGAGTAAGATTGAGTTTTCGCCTATTTATGAAGATGGCGGAGACGGTTATAGTATGCATACAGTAAGAGTTGTACCTATTATCTCTGATAATCATGGACATAAAGCAATGTTAGGCACACAAATTGGAAGAATTACTTATGGTTCATATGGGCTTGGTGGTGAGCTTTATTTGGACTTTGATCGTGTAGATGATAGCGAGATTATCATTTTAAAAGATTTGGACACGCAAAAAGAACTCGATTTATCAAGTGAAGAACATCTTCCTGAGAAGGCAAAGTTAGAGAGTAATTCTGCAATAGAGGAAAATATTCTTGCATTAGTAGAAGATAATCAATTGCAAGACGTCAAAAAGTCAGGTGAAGGTAGTCCTAAGGCAAAAATTAGCTATAATTTAGAAATAAAGAAGGGAACATTGTAGAAAATGGCATTAACTGATGGAACTCTCAGATTTACAAGAAAGTGAGGGCTGAGCCTGTGAAGAAGAATTCAAAACGGAAGAAATTAGTGTTAGTTTTTGCAGTACTTTTTATTGCATGGTTTCTCGTATCTATTTGTATAGGTGGTAAACATCAAGAGCAACGTTTGTACAAACATGGTTTCAGGCTCTTAGAAGAGCAGGTTGGGACTTATGTCATTGAACATTATTCAGGAGTTGAAAAGGTTGAATTTTCACCCATTTTTATTGATACTGATGGGATGTTTACTGCAAAAGTTGTGCCTGTAATCTATGATTTGCATGGAAATAAAGCCTACCTTGGTCGACCAGTCAAAGGTGGAAAAAAATGGCTATAAATCTTATGGTTTACGAAATGGTCTTGAGTGGGATAGCGGTACTGGGAGCGGAGATGAAGTCATTTATTTGGTAGATTTTGATTTAGATAAGCAATACGATGTTTCAAAATACAAAAAACTCCCAGACTTTGCTAAGTTAAAGTCTGATGAAACGATAGATGCAAATATCAATGAAATTGTAGAAAAGGGCATACTTAAAGACGTTAAGAAAGATTCCAAGGGTAGCCCAAAAGCTTCAATTATTTATAATTTGAAGGTTAAAAAAGGCGATTACACGAAATGGCGTTAACAGTTAAACAATGTCAGGATTTACAAGAAAGCGAGGGCTGAGCCTGTGAAGATGAATTCAAAGCGGAAGAAATTAGTGTTAGTTTTTGCAGTACTTTTTATTGCATGGTTTCTCGTATCTATTTATATAGGTGGTAAACATCAAGAGCAACGTTTGTACAAACATGGTTTTAGGCTTTTAGAAGAACAGATAGCTGTTTATATCAAGGAAAATTATTCAGGTGTCAGCAAGGTAGAATTTACTGATATTTACAAATATGGTAGCTCTGGACTTTATGTTTATCCCATTATCACGGATAATCATGGAAATCGGACATTGTTAAATGACAGTATAAATGGTGCCTACGGAACGTCAAGAGGTTTTATGCACTTGAATTTCACCCCACCACTAAAAGTGAGATTATTTATTTAGATAACTCAGCTAATGGTACAAACATTGATGTTTCTGACTATCAGACCTTACCAGACAAAGCGAAAGTGAAAGAAAGTTATATTACTGATAGGAATTTTGAAAGATTATTGAAAGCTGGAAGTATAAAGGGAGTGGAAAAAAGCGACAAGGGTAGCCCAGACATGAAAATTGTTTATAACTTGAAGATTAAGGAGAAATAGATTTTGAAAAAATTTAGACTAGCTCTTGTAATACTATTATCTTTATCCATCCTTTCTGGATGTTTTCTGATGAAAAATAATAGACTTTGGCTTGAGAGTAAAATAGGTCCAGCAGCTGAGAAAGTGTACCCTACTAAGAATTTATACGAGTTGTTCGATACCTTTCCCAAAGGGTTTACCATTCGTGTAAGTGACAGTTATGAACAGGATGGGGTTTTTATGTATCGTCGAATAGAGTTATATGGAAAACCAAAGAATAAGCGTATAGAGGGATATGTTTCCTTAAGTAATGAAGACAAAGAACTTGAACGTGCTAACCTTGTTTATTCACCAAATGGGAAGTTAAGTGCAGATAACTCAAATTACTCAGATGAGTTACTGCCTTATAAGGAATTTTTATTTCAAAAGTTAACCTTGAATAAAAAAGTCTTTTCTAAACTAAAAGTGATTTCTAAATCTTATAATTGGGATACAGGAAAAGGTGAAATAGAATACAGTATCAAGGATAAGGATATTAATAAATTCTTACACCTAGATAAGGACGAGGAGGTAACAATGTCCGTTACCGCAGATAGTGGTTTGTTATCAGATGGGGAGTTTTTCTTACCAATTATGTTTTATCAGAATCAACTGAAATCTTGGCACGCAGAAGGGATTATAGGTAGTCTGGAGGAAAAAAATAATGACTAATACAACATCAAGTACGTCATATTCTATACGTCTATATGAAACAACCAAGTTTTTGACAACGTGGCAGCACCTCTTCATCACGAACCTCTAGGCAGATTCATTCTGCTTAGAGGTTTTTTGGTTTGAACTGATGGAAGTAAGCTTACTCTTTACTATGATTGTAAGCAAAAAATGAGTTTGATTAATAGAATCCTCAATAAACTGCTTACTTTCGTTTTAAACTATACTCACTCCATTAATGAATGGGGAGCTAAAACGGCTAAACATCGGAATTTCTGTGTGAATTTAAGAAAATTCGAACTCTTTTTGGTAACGTTTTCTAACATATAAAAGCCATTGCTATATATCTTAGGCTTGTTTTTTCAAATGGATTATGGGTATAAGGTTAGTCTTATGAGACTAGAGTTATGCATCTGTAATTGTATTCGTTCCCAAAATCCCTTAACATAGAATAGAGAAATAAAGTTATATTGAAAGGTGTATGTTATGGAAAAGAAAGTTGGATTTAAGTTACACAAGGTCAAGAAAAATTGGGTAACCATTGGAGTTAGTACGCTGTCTATGGTTGCACTTGCGGGTGGAGCCTTTTTGTCAGACCAATCGGCACAAGCAGATGAAGTGTCACTACCTAATGGAGATGGTTTTGAACAAACAGATGCTGGGATTGAATCAAGTGCATCATTGATTAATGAAAGCTATTCACCAACCTTAACAGAAGGTGCTACTTATGTGTCAGCAGTGCCATCTAACTATGCAAGTCAAACGAGTACAGGCTACGAGTCTTCATCATCTGTTTCAACAGGAGGCTCATCACAGACTGTGGTAGGTGGTGGATCTGGTCAAGTCAGTTCGTCACAATCTTCTCAAGTAGTAGGAACACAAAACTCTAATTCATCACAAACGGGTTCTGCTTACCAATCAAGTAGCAGTTCGTCATCAGTAAGTGCTAGTGCGTCAAGTTCTTCAAGCTCATCAAGCTCAGCTTGGTATTCTTATTCGTCTTCATCATCATGGTCTTCATCATCGTCAGCTAGCGGTTTTGCGACAATTACGACGAGTTCGTCTGACTCAAACGGCATTCATTGGAATGGTGGTCGAAACACAACTATCACCATCACGGCCTCAGGAACTACGCCGAATGTTACTATCGTTTCGAATTCTAATAAACTGTTTCCAAACATATCAGTAGGGCATTCGAATGGTTCAAATGCTAATGTCACTATCATTTCACAAGGTAACCAGCAAAATAACTCAGGTTACCAAATCATCACAGGTGAGACTAAACCAAGTGTTGATTCGAACAATGCCAAGTCTTCATTTGTCCGTGTAGGCGAAAATCAATGGTATTATTACGATCAATATGGTCAAAAGGTCAAAGGCGAAAAGGTTATCGATGGTAAGGCTTATTACTTCCTTGAAAATGGTCTTCAAGCTCGTGACTCACTTGTTAAAGGTAGTGATGGCTATACCTATTACTACGATAAAAATGGCGTGAAAGCTATCAACGGCTTCTATGATTTTGCAGGTTACCGTAAGGATGTACGCTATTTCGATTGTTATGGTCACATGGCTACTGGTCTCCTTGAAATGGGTAGCACAACCTTCTACTTTGATACACAAACAGGTATCCAAGCTAAAGACAAATTTATTCGCTTCTCAGATGGCCGTATCCGTTACTTTATCCCTGATACTGGTAATATGGCTGTAAATACCTTTGTTCAAAATAAAGAAAACCAAGCTTGGTACTACCTTGATGAACATGGTTACGCTGTGACAGGAAAACGTATCATCAATGGTAAAGAATACTGCTTTGACTCAGAAGGCCGTCAAATCAAAGGTCAGATGATGCAACAAGGCAACAAGCAATACTACATTTCAGCTCAAACAGGTGAAATGGCTGTTTCACGCTTTATCTTTGAAAACAACAACTGGTATTATGCGGATGCTTTTGGTTGCCTCGTTCAAGGTGCAAAAGTGATTGATGGTAAACTCTATTACTTCAATAAAGATCACAGCCAATTAAAAGGTGGCTGGGCTGAAGGACGCTATTATGATGCCGTTACTGGCCAAGCAGTCATCAACCAATTCATTCAAATTGCGGCTAATCAATGGGCTTACCTTAACCAAGATGGTCACAAAGTGACAGGTCTTCAAAACATTAACAATAAAGTTTACTACTTTGGTAGCAATGGTGCTCAAGTCAAAGGTAAGTTGCTCACTGTCCAAGGTAAGAAATGCTACTTTGATGCCCACACTGGTGAACAAGTGGTGAATCGCTTTGTCGAAGCTGGACGTGGTTGCTGGTATTACTTCAACGCAGCAGGTCAAGCAGTGACTGGAAAACAGGTCATCAATGGCAAACAGCTTTACTTTGACGGTTCAGGTCGTCAAGTTAAAGGGCGTTATGTCTATGTTGGTGGGAAACGCCTCTTCTGCGATGCCAAAACTGGTGAATTGAGACAGCGTCGCTAATTACTATGTACTTTAAAAATCTAGAGCGAATTTTTCCTTTTCCTATCTAAATTATTATTATTTTCCTATCATAACTCTAGATGATTAAATAGATAAAAAAACCAGCGTTTGCTGGTTTTTTGAGTTGTTTTAGAGAAACTGTCAGTGTACACCCAGATGCTTTTTCATGCTTAAATCCTAATAATTTTGTCCCTCTCATATTCAAAAGAAGGAGCTATAGCCGTGTTATAATGGGTATTATATTTGTATGTAGAAAATAGAGTTAGAGGTAGTTATGGGGAACCATCTTCGTTAAGCTCTAGGTGTAACTGACTTCTTAAAGGAGAGAAATTATGGTTATTTTGGCTTGGATTATCATTGTCATATTATTTCTTTTAATTTCGAATTATTACTTTTATAAAACAGATTTCAGACCACGAAAATCCCCATTACTCTATGCAATTATTGAAACTATAGGTGCTTTTTTCACTAGGTGGTAGTACATGGAAAATGAGTAAAAAATAGCAATCAAGAGTTTTGTGGACTACTAAATATGGAAAGCATCGCGACCTCCTAACCCATAAACCACGCATACTTTCGCAGGATTTTGCTAGTCCCTGTAACCAAACCTTCTCTTTCATCTTAGAAATGAAGGTTTTTTTATTTAAATTTACATTAATTTTGTAGGATGATTCTATCGTCTAAAAAAGTCTAAATCCTAAGGATTTTAGCTGGTTTTATGTTATCCTTAGTGCATTTGTTCACAAGGGGCATTTATTAGGCAGATTATTAAAGGACGTTTTCTGAGAAAACGAAGGTAGATACATTAAACTGATATTACAGTTGTGTAATTGTATTCCCTTGTCAAATAGCTTATGATAGAAGTAATATAAGGGAAAAAGGTAAATATTATGGAACAAAAAGTACGCTTTAAACTGCATAAAGTGAAGAAGAATTGGGTGACTATTGGGGTGACAGCACTCTCAATGGTTACTGTTGCTGGTGGAACTTTGTTGGCGGATCAACAGGTTCAGGCCGATGAGCAAAATCCTGCCAATCAGTCGGGTGATAGCAGTCAGAATCTACTTCAAGAAACGCCAGCTACAACTAATGATGCAGCAACTACAGTAGCACCAACTATCTCAGCAGATGCTAATACTGCGAGCGTGGCTATTCCTGTCGCAGATGCGACTAGCACGACAACCGATGTTACAGATAGGGCAGCGGCACCTACTACAACTGCAGCGACAGTTGATACTAACTCAGGTCAAGCTGCACCAAGTACAAATGTGCAAGCAGCTGCAGCTGATACGAGTGCTACAACGACAGATACAAATAATGCGACTACAACAGCCACTACAGACCGTGCAGCAACAACGGATACGGAAAATACAGAAGCCCGTACACGTAGTCGTCGTGCCTTGGCAGAAACTCGTGAAGCCAACACCAACACAGCGACTGGAATCCAATGGATCAACGGCAAACAATACTATGTCAATAGTGACGGTAGTGTGCGTAAGAACTTCGTTTTTGAGCAAGACGGTAAGTCTTATTACTTTGATGCTGAAACAGGGGCTCTTGCGACCAAGTCACAGTATGAATTTTCAACAGAACCTATCAAGGCAACAGTCGATTTTTCATCTGGAAACCAGCTCTACAAAAACGATGACAAATCTTTGGACCAGCTCGACACCTTCATCACAGCCGATGCTTGGTATCGTCCAAAGAGCATTCTCAAGGATGGTAAGACTTGGACAGCTTCAACTGAAGCTGACAAACGTCCTCTCTTGATGGTTTGGTGGCCTGACAAGTCTACTCAGGTCAACTACCTTAACTACATGCAAAATCTAGGTCTTGGTGCAGGGTCATTTTCAACCAACTCTAGCCAGGAAAGTCTAGACCAAGCTGCTAAAACGGTTCAGACTAAGATTGAAGAACGTATCGCGCGTGAAGGCAATACTAACTGGTTGCGTACAAGTATTGACCAATTTATCAAGACGCAGCCAGGTTGGAATAGCAGTACTGAAAATAGTTCATATGACCACTTACAAGGCGGACAATTACTCTTTAACAACAGTAAGGGTGATACAGGAAACCGTACTAGCCACGCCAATTCTGATTATCGTCTCCTAAACCGCACACCGACAAACCAGACTGGGACACGTAAGTATTTCAAGGACAATTCTATCGGTGGTCTTGAGTTCTTGCTTGCCAACGATATTGACAACTCAAACCCAGCTGTTCAAGCGGAGCAACTTAACTGGCTCCACTTCATGATGAATATCGGAAGTATCATGGCCAATGACCCAACAGCCAACTTTGACGGTTTGCGTGTCGATGCCGTAGACGATGTGGATGCTGACCTTCTCCAGATCGCTTCAGATTACTTCAAAGCAGCCTATGGTGTTGACAAGTCTGAAGCCAATGCCATTAAGCACTTGTCATACTTGGAAGCTTGGTCTTACAACGACCCATATTACAACAAGGACACTAAGGGGGCACAACTACCGATTGATAATGCCCTTCGTAATGCTCTTACCAACCTTTTGATGCGTGATAAAAATACACGTATGCAGCTTGGGGACATGACTGCTTTTATGAATAGTAGTTTGAATCCACGAGGTGCTAACGATAAGAACGGTGAACGTATGGCCAACTATATTTTCACCCGTGCCCACGATACTGAAGCACAAACCATTATCCAACGTATCATTCACGATCGTATCAATCCAAATGTGTTTGGCTACAATTTCACTCGTGATGAAATCAAGAAAGCCTTCGAGATTTACAATGAGGATATTGATAAGGCTCACAAGACTTATGCGTCATACAACTTACCATCTGTCTATGCTCTCATGTTGACCAATAAGGATTCTGTAACACGTGTTTATTACGGAGACCTCTATCGTGAGGATGGTCACTACATGGCTAAAAAGACACCTTACTTTGATGCCATCGACACCCTCTTGCGTGCTCGTATCAAGTATGTAGCTGGTGGTCAAGACATGGAAGTGAAGAAAGTCGGAAATGACGGACTTTTGACTTCTGTTCGTTATGGTAAAGGTGCCAATAACAGAACTGATTGGGGAACTGCTGAAACCCGTACGCAAGGGATGGGTGTCATCATGACCAACAACTATGATTTCCGCTTGGGTAGCAATGAAACTGTAACGATGAACATGGGTAGAGCTCACCGTAATCAGCTTTATCGCCCATTGCTTTTGACGACTAAGGATGGTATAGCAACCTACCTCAACGATTCTGATGTGCCTAAAAACCTTCTTAAACGAACTGACTGGAATGGGAACTTGACCTTCAATGCCAATGATATTTTTGGTGTGGAAAATGTGCAAGTATCAGGTTACCTCGGTGTCTGGGTACCAGTCGGGGCTAAGGCTAACCAAGACGCACGTACACAACCAAGTAACCGTGCCAATAGCGATGGTCAAGTTTACAAGTCTTCAGCAGCCCTTGATTCGCAAGTCATGTATGAAGCCTTCTCAAACTTCCAAGCTTTTGCGGACGATCAGCCAGAACTCTACATGAACCGTGTCTTGGCTAAGCACACTGACTTGCTCAAAGCTTGGGGTGTTACGTCTGTTGGACTTCCACCACAGTACGTTTCAAGTAAGGATGGTAGCTTCCTTGATTCAACAATTGACAATGGTTATGCCTTTGATGACCGTTATGACATGGCCTTGAGTCAAAATAACAAGTATGGCTCACTTGAGGACCTCCTTAACGTCCTTCGTGCCCTCCACAAAGACGGTATTCAAGCCATTGCTGACTGGGTGCCAGACCAAATCTATAACCTCCCAGGAAAAGAAGTGGTAAATGCGACTCGTGTTAATGGTTATGGTAACCACCAAGTAGGCTACCAAATCATTGACCAAGCCTATGTGGCTAATACTCGTACAGATGGTACAGACTATCAAGGTAAATACGGTGGTGCCTTCCTTGATGAGCTTAAAGCTAAGTACCCATCTATTTTCAACCGTGTGCAAATCTCAAATGGTAAGCAGTTGCCTACGAATGAAAAGATTACCAAATGGTCTGCTAAGTACTTCAACGGAACTAACATCCTTGGACGAGGCATCAACTATGTCCTTCGTGATGACAAGACCAACCAGTACTTTAATACCTCAGCTAACAGTCAACTCTTGCCAACACCACTTCGTGACACAGGTGCCATCACAAGCACTCAAGTCTTCCAACGTCGTGGACAAGATGTTTACTTCCTACGTGATAACCAAACCGTTAAGAATGAATTTGTTCAAGACGGTAACGGTAACTGGTATTACTTCGGTGGTGACGGTAAGATGACTAAGGGTGTTCAAAGCATCAATAATAAGGATTACTATTTCTTTGACAATGGTATCCAATTGCGTAACGCCCTTCGTCGTGCTAGCAACGGCTATACCTACTATTACGGTCTAGACGGTGCCATGGTTAAGAATGCCTTCGTTGATTTTGATGACAAACATAAGCAGGTTCGTGCCTTTACGACTCAAGGAACAATGGTAGTAGGTAACCTTCATTGGAGTGGCCACCATTTCTACTTTGACCGTGAAACTGGTATCCAGGCTAAGGATCGCATTGTCCGTACAGATGATGGCAAATTGCATTACTATGTTGCTGAAACTGGTGATATGGGACGTAACGTCTTTGCGACAGACAGCAGCACAGGTAAACGTTATTACTTTGACGCTGACGGAAATACTGTGACCGGCTCACGTGTCATTGATGGTAAGACTTATTACTTTAACCAAGACGGTAGTGTTGGTACGGCCTACAGCAATCGTGCAGATTCTATTATCTTTGAAAATGGTAAGGCTCGCTACATCACACCAGCAGGTGAAATCGGACGCAGCATCTTTGTCTACAACCCAGCAACTAAGGCATGGAACTACTTTGATAAAGAAGGTAACCGTGTCACAGGACGTCAATACATTGATGGTCACCTCTATTACTTCAAGGAAGATGGTAGTCAAGCTAAGGGTGAAATTATCGAGGAAAACGGCATTAAGTATTACTATGAGCCAGAATCAGGTATTCTTGCTAGCGGACGCTACCTCCAAGTTGGTGATGACCAGTGGATGTACTTCAAACAAGACGGTTCACTGGCTATCGGCCAAGTTCGTGCTGATCATGGATACCTTAAGTACTTTGATAAAAATGGTATCCAAGTTAAGGGGAAAACTGTTGTCGAAGATGGTAAGACTTATTACTATGATGCCAATAGTGGAGCCCTTGTCACAAGCAGCTTTGCTGAGATTGCGCCAAACCAATGGTCTTACTTCAATACTGATGGCCAAGCCCTTAAAGGCAAGTGGACTATCAATGGCAAGGAATACTACTTTGACGAAAATGGTATCCAATACAAAGGCAAGGCCATTAAGGTCGGCAGTCGTTACAAGTACTATGACGAAAACGACGGTCAACCTGTAACCAACCGCTTTGCTCAAATCGAGCCTAACGTCTGGGCTTATTTCGGAGCTGATGGCTATGCCGTGACAGGGGAACAAGTCATCAATGGCCAACACCTTTACTTTGACCAATCAGGTCGCCAAGTTAAAGGTGCCTACGTCACAGTCAACGGCCAACGTCGTTACTACGATGCCAACACTGGCGAATATGTCCCAGGAAGATAAGCAGTAGTAGCTCATGTGACTGACCAGAGAACACACAGCCGAGAATGAGGGAAAATTCTCAAGAAAAAAGATCGTGAAAACGGTCTTTTTTTGTATCTCTATTTCGATTTTTTCGAAATAGTCTTGACAGTAGTCTATGAAAAGCGTAGAATATTTTTCAAAAAAAGAAAATAGGTGTGCTCACCAAGATAGCATTTCTTTCCGAATTCGATGATAGTATAAATCAAATGTTTACCTTGAGAAAAGCAGGATCTATTTAGGGAGTGTTCTAGTTGACAAAAAGTAATAATATCCAAATTGAAGATATCTTAAACAATATCTATAATCTGATTCTAAATCCAGAAACAACTGAAGAAGAGAGAAACTTGCTCGTAACGTTTAAAAACGAAATAGAAGTTGGAAAGAAGGATAATGGTGAACTTCTTGCAGAGTTACGCAGAGCTATTCAAGTTCTAGCTGTCGACAATCTTTCTAAAGGGATTTCACTGAGTTCAGGATTGAGTGAATTGAGTAAGACACTCACAGAATTCCAAAATCAATCAGAACGTAACGCTAATCTAGCAATAGGATTGTCATCAATCGCCATGTTTTTGAGATGATTTATCTGTTTGTGATGCTTAATAATTAAAATGACAAAAAAGATCGTGAAAACGGTCTTTTTTGTGCTCCTATTTAGATTATTTTCGAAATAGTCTTGACAGTGCTTTCAGAAAAGCGTAGAATCTATTTCGAAAAGTATGGAAATAGGTATTCTGACTCAAGTCGTATTGATGCTCCGTTTCAATGAAAGGATAAATCAAATGGAAACATTCCTTTTTATGACAATTCTTACCATGTTAGTTATCGCCGTAATTGGTTTTATCATTCTGAAGAAAAGATGGCAATTTTCAATCAAGCTCTTCTTAGTAGGTCTGATTGGTTTTGCCTTACCTGTCATGATGATTGAAGGACCTATCAATGCTGTGGCTCTTTCTGGTCTTGCTCACTCTTCTAAATGGTTGCCCATTCTTTATGGAGGATTTATGGCTGGCCTTGTTGAAGAAACCACTCGCTATTTGGTTTTTAAGGTACTTGCAAAGAAAAGAAGTTTGATAACGTCTGATATTGTAGCCTACGGTTTTGGACATGGTCTTAGTGAATTTATCTTCCTTGGAGTGATGGGCTTACTCACTAACATCATTGTTTTACAGGCCATCCATTCAGGACAGGCCGGTGAGTTACCTTCAACTCTTGTAAGTCAGGTCAACCATTTAACGGGCTTTGCTGTGGTTATGTCTCTCTTTGAAAGATTAGTTGCCTTGGTGTTACAAGTCTTGCTTACAGCTTGGGATTTTCTAGCAGTCACTAAGCATAAGCTTTCATTCTATTTCTGGGCGATTATACTCCACGCTGCCATTGATTTTTTGGCAGGTGCTTATCAACAAGGAATAGTTAGCAATCTCTTACTAATCGAAGCCATTTTAGCTATTTATGTTCTAGGTGTAGGACTCCTGACAAGCAAAATTTGGAAGAAGGAGGGAAGTCATGGGATTATCAGAAACACTTAAAGCTATCTCTGCCCCTGTGAGGAGAGAAATTTTAGACTATCTAAAGTCTGGGCCCAAGTCTGCAGGTGAAATCAGCCAGCAGTTTGACTTGGCTCCCGCAACAGTTTCTCATCATTTGTCTACCTTGAGAAAAGCAGGACTTATTGAAGAAGAAAAGCAGAAGAATTTTATTTACTATAGTTTGAACTTAACCGTTTTTGAAGAAATTTTAACGTGGATTCAGTCACTTGGAGGAAAAGAAGATGAAAAATAATATGCAAAGAGTCATTGGCAATCTAGTAATACTCACACCGGTTATTGTCGGACTAGTCTTTTACAATCAACTCCCAAATCGGGTGGCTATCCACTTTAATGTGGAAGAACAAGCCAATGGTTTTATGAATCGCAATCTAGCAATAGTTGTCCTTCCTTTTATTGCTCTTGCCATTTATAATCTCTTATTTTCATATTTTAAACAAATAACCATTTCATTCTTAAAAGAGTTTATGTTATGGTTAGTCCCAATTTCTGCTGTGCTTATCCAAGGTCTTATATTGATTGTTGCCTTAGGAGGCCATATTCAAGTTCGATTGACTGTTATCTGGTTGGTGGCACTCATTTTTCTAGTAATAGGAAATTATCTTCCTAAAAGTATTGGTCTAGCTACTAAAAATCACAGTGAGAGCAGTAACTCAGTAGCGAGAAAGTTAGGTTATCTAATGGTTGCAATGAGTCTTGCCTTGTTAATCAGCCTATACTTTAATCCCTATACTACAATTATTATTTTAGGTGTTTTTGTAGTTCTAATCTTGAGTATCTTGTTACCCAATTTTCGCTATTTAAGAAAATAATGAGAAATTCATCTCAGCTTTCTTTGTGATAGTCAAAGCGAATGACTTGCTCCGTTGCATCTACATACGCGTGAACTCCAAAGGGAACAATTGCTCTTGGTGTGGCATGGCCGACATTCAGATTATAGACAATCGGGATATTGCTATCAATGATGTCCATTAAAGCCTCCTTATAGTCGTCATAGAAGGTTTCATCCATAGGTTTCCCGACCAAGAGTCCACTGATGACCTCAAATATCCTAGTTTCTTTTAAAGTTTGCAACATTTTTTTGAAATCATCAGGTTCAGGCTTTTCTTCACTTGTTTCTAGCAATAGAA
>OIFW01000191.1_pt1 | contig 18881 bp, 13 predicted proteins | sample 1582111 | NCBI WGS metagenome assembly OIFW01 (sample SAMN07501063, study PRJEB24779) | human gut metagenome | isolation source: stool | host: human infant | place: USA: Pittsburgh, PA | reverse complement strand
AACTAGGAAGCTAGCCGCAGGTTGCTCAAAACAGTGTTTTGAGGTTGTGGATAGAACTGACGAAGTCAGTAACCATAGCTACGGTAAGGCGACGCTGACGTGGTTTGAATTTGATTTTCGAAAAGTATGACTAGAAAAAACAAAGGAGAAACCATGTCTCAACTCTATGATATTACCATTGTAGGTGGTGGTCCCGTCGGGCTTTTTGCAGCCTTCTATGCCCACCTACGCCAAGCCAAGGTTCAAATCATCGACTCTCTTCCCCAACTAGGTGGACAACCTGCTATTCTCTACCCTGAAAAGGAAATTTTAGACGTTCCAGGTTTCCCAAACCTGACTGGAGAAGAATTGACCAACCGCTTAATTGAACAGCTAAACGGCTTTGATACCCCAATTCATCTCAACGAAACGGTTCTTGAGATTGAAAAACAAGAAGATGGCTTTGCCATCACAACTTCTAAAGGAAGTCACCTGACTAAAACAGTTATCATCGCTATGGGTGGCGGTGCCTTCAAACCACGTCCGCTGGAACTAGAAGGCGTTGAAGGCTATGAAAATATCCACTACCACGTTTCTAACATCCAGCAATATGCTGGTAAGAAAGTGACCATTCTTGGTGGGGGAGACTCAGCTGTTGATTGGGCTTTGGCTTTTGAAAAAATTTCACCGACTACCCTTGTTCACCGCAGAGATAATTTCCGCGCCTTGGAGCATAGTGTCCAAGCTTTGCAGGAATCATCTGTGACCATCAAAACACTATTCGTCCCTAGCCAACTCCTTGGAGATGGAAAAACGCTTGACAAGCTGGAAATCACAAAAGTCAAATCTGATGAAACCGAAACGATTGACCTAGACCACCTCTTTATCAACTATGGTTTCAAATCTTCTGTCGGCAACCTTAAAAACTGGGGTTTGGAACTCAACCGACACAAGATTATCGTCAACAGCAAACAGGAATCCAGCCAAGCAGGTATCTATGCTATCGGAGACTGCTGCTACTATGACGGAAAAATTGACCTGATTGCGACAGGCCTCGGAGAAGCTCCAACCGCTGTTAACAACGCCATCAATTACATCGACCCTGAGCAAAAAGTGCAACCAAAACACTCAACCAGTTTATAAGAAAAGAACCACGAGTCACATAGGATTCGTGGTTTTATAGTTCATCTACAATCTTGTTAGCTCATATCTTTCCCTTTTTTAGCAAAAATAAAAATGCTTATCAAACTGATAAAACATGTGATATAATAGGAACGGCACTAACAATACACCTTGGAAAAGGAGGTATTACAGATGCTAGAACTTCTCAAAATAGTACTTATCGCAGTCATCGAGAGTATTATCTCATGGCTGGTGACTCGTTGGTTAGACGATCACTTCGACAAGTAACCTTCATGGTTAGTGCTATCTAACCCAGAAAAAATCCCCTCGGTATTGCAGTACCGAGGGGATTTCTGTTAGCACTAAAATGCTAGAACTTCTCAATTCCCCTTTATTATCTCACATACTCTATTTAGTTGTCAAGAAACAGGTTGATATTTTGTAAGTTAGCAATATCAGGCCATTAGAAAAATAGAATCAGCCAATCACACTGATAATTCAAGGGGTTGCTTTATATCGTTATAATTCTTCCGCTATCTTATTGATTTTTCTAAGTCTGTGGTTGACACCACTTTTGCTCAGAGGGGTGCTGAGACTATCTGCTAACTGCTGGATAGAGTAGTCTGGGTGCTGAATCCGCAACTGCGCTACCTCCTGTAAATCCACTGGCAAGTTTTCTAAGCCCATGATATCTTTGATTTTGCTGATATTGTTGATAGTCTTCATGCTGGCAGAAACTGTCCGTGCGATATTAGCTGTCTCGGCATTATTGGCCCGATTGAGGTCGTTACGAGTTTCTCGCAAAATCTTAACCCTCTCAAAATCATCACGCGCCTGCATGGCTCCGATGACAATCAAGAAGTCCATAATGTCTTCGGCGCGCTGGAGATAGGTCACAGCACCCTTCTTACGCTCAAGCACCTTGGCATCCAGTAAAAACTGCTGAAGAAGGGAGGCAAGCCCTTGCGCGTGGTCCAAATAAACAGAACTGATTTCCAACTGGTACTTGCCTGACTCAGGGTCACGAATGCTCCCATTTGCTAAGAAGGCACCACAAAGATAGGCACGCCCTGCTTCCTCGTCTGATAAAATCGCCCCATCAATACCTGTTTCCAGACCAAAAAAGGAGTCTGCCAAGTGCAAATCACTCAGCAGGTCCTGCACCTTTTCATCTGTAAAAACGGTATAGACCCGATTCTTACGAAGATTACTTCTTTGGTGGTGTCGGATTTCCGATTTGATTTCATAGAAATGGAGAAAGGACTCATAGAGGTGACGAGCCAGTTTGGCATTTTCTGTCACGACGGACAAGGTCAAGCCCGAAGTCGAGAGACCGATGCTACCAGACATCTTGATAATGGCAGATAATTCATGCCGGCTTAGATGGTGCTGACCTAGGATTTCTTCTTTTACTGCTACTGTGAAACTCATTTTCTCACCTGTATGATGCGCATCAATTCGTCCACAATCAAATCCCCATCGTGGAAGGCACCTCCATTTTCCAGACGAAGAAAGTTAGATGAAATCACACGCGGAACTTGCTTACAAAGACCAGAAAAATCATGTTCCACCTGCACCAAGTATTCATCAAAACGGTTGGAATTCATGTATTCCTGAGGCACTTTTTCGATATTCACCAAGACAGTATCGATAAAAGGTCGGCCAAGGTGACGATGCAAGACCTCCACGTGGTCACTATCTGTAAAGTGTTCCGTCTCCCCACGTTGGGTCATGATATTGCAGACATAGGCGATTTCTGCCTTGGTTTCCAAAAGCGCCTGCCCGATTTCCTTAATCACGATATTAGGTAAAATAGAGGTAAATAGAGAACCAGGTCCGAGGACAATCATGTCACTTTCAAGAATAGTCTGCACTACTCGACGGCTGGCCAGAGGCGTATCATCGTTAAGGGTATTGGTCACATAGACATGATCAATCATGCCTGGATGGTCTGCAATATGACTCTCTCCAGCCACCTCTGTCCCATCCTGGAAGACTGCATGCAAAGTCAACGGATGGTCACTGGAAGGATAAATCTTCCCTGTTGTATGGAAAAATTTGCTCAATAACTGCATGGCATTATAGGTCGAACCCTGCATTTCTGACAGGCCAGCAATGATGAGATTACCCAATGGATGGCCAGCAAAGGCTCCCGCATCCTCAGAAAAACGATACTGAAAGACTTTCTCATAAAACTTAGGCATATCCGACATGGCCACAAGGACATTACGAAGATCACCTGGCGGTGTCAATTGTTGCATATTTTTTCGGAGTTCACCTGATGAACCACCATCATCTGCCACCGTTACGATAGCAGCAATTTCCACATCTTTTTCACGCAGACTTTTAAGAATGACGGGGATCCCAGTCCCTCCACCAATTACCGTTATCTTCGGTTTTCTCATGAACGGTTTACCGTTTCCTTTCTTCGGTCTTTGTCACGATGTCCTTCATTGATAGGCCAATTCTTAGATAAGTCCTGGGCCAAGCGTTTAGCAAAGGCCACACTACGGTGTTGTCCACCTGTACAACCCATGGCAATGGTCAAAACGGACTTCCCTTCCTTTTGGTAACTTGGCAAAATCGGCTCAATCAAGGACAACAAATGCTGATAAAAATCTTCTGACTCAGGATGATTCATGACATAGTCATAAACTGGTTCATCCACACCCGTTTGATTACGCAGTTCTGGTAGGTAGTAGGGATTTGGCAAGAATCGGACATCAAAGACCAAATCCGCATCAATCGGGATTCCATATTTAAAGCCAAAAGACATGACTTCGATACGGAAAGACTGGGCTTGTTCTTGATCTGAAAATTGCTCTGCAAGGGTTTTACGCAGCTCACGTGGAGTAAGTTCAGTTGTATCCACCACATTTTGACTCATATTTTTCAAAGGCGCCAAAAGTTCACGTTCCAGCTTTATTCCATCCAAAATCCGTCCATCTGCAGCTAGAGGGTGGCTTCGTCTAGTTTCCTTGTAACGAGCAACCAATTCTTTATCAGCTGCATCCAAAAAGAGAATTTTAAAGTCTAGTTCTTCCTTGTTTTCCAACTCATCCAAAACAGCTTGAATCTCTGAGAAGAAAGAACGGCTACGCATATCTACTACCAAGGCCAACTTATGGTCGTCTTCCTTTGTTTCCACCAACTGCAAAAACTTAGGCAAGAGAGCTGGCGGCATATTATCAATAGTGAAATATCCCAGGTCCTCAAAAGACTGAATGGCAACAGTTTTGCCTGCCCCACTCATTCCTGTCACAATCACCAAGTGAAGTTGTTTCTTTGTCATCTTTTTCTCCTTATATCAAAAGAAGTTTGGCAACACCAAACTTCAACTAGCTTATCCAATCTCTGCGATGACTTCGATTTCGACTTTTACATCACGAGGAAGACGAGCTACCTCTACTGCTGAACGAGCTGGAAAGTCCTCTTTAAAGGCCGTTTGGTAAACCTCGTTAAAAGGAACGAAGTCGTTCATATCGCTCAAGAAGCAAGTTGTTTTGACAACATGGTCAAAGTCTGTTCCTGCTTCTGCTAAAATAGCACCGATGTTTTTCAAGACTTGTTCTGTCTGTTCTTGGATCGTTTCTCCAACGATTTCCCCAGTTTCAGGAGATAAGGGAACTTGACCACTAGCAAACAAAAGATTGCCAACGATTTTTCCTTGAACATAAGGCCCGATAGCCTTTGGAGCTTTATCTGTATGAATTGTTTTTGCCATTTCTTTTCCTCACAATTTTTCTAAGATTGCATCCCAAGCCTCATCCATCCCTGCCTTGCTGACAGATGAAAAGAGGATAAAGTCGTCACTTGGGTCAAAGTTTAATTTCTTTTTGATTGCTGATTCGTGCTTGTTCCATTTACCACGAGGAATCTTGTCCGCCTTGGTCGCAACGATGATGACCGGAATCTCATAGTACTTGAGAAATTCGTACATCTGCACATCATCTGCTGATGGATCATGACGGAGGTCAACTAGACTGACAACCGCACGAAGATTTTCCCGAGTCGTTAGATACTCTTCAATCATGCGCCCCCACTTTTCACGTTCCTTTTTAGAAACACGGGCATAACCATAACCAGGTACATCCACAAAGCGCATCTTGTCATCAATGTTAAAGAAGTTGAGTAACTGGGTTTTACCAGGTTTCCCTGATGTACGAGCCAGATTCTTACGGTTCAGCATGGTGTTGATAAAGCTGGATTTACCAACATTTGAACGCCCTGCAAGAGCGATCTCTGGCAGTTCATCCTGCGGATAGTGGGACTTGTTAGCCGCACTGAGCAAGATTTCAGCATTGTGTGTATTAAGTTCCATAGTCACCTCTAGGCTGTTTCTAGGATTGGTTTATCCGTTCCATCGACAGCTTCTTTTGTGATGCGAACCAATTTCACATTTTCTTGACTCGGTACTTCAAACATAACGTCCAGCATGGTTTCTTCGATGATCGAGCGAAGACCACGCGCCCCAGTCTTCCGTTCGATTGCCTTATTGGCAATTTCCTGAAGGGCTTCATCATCAAATTCCAACTCAACATCATCATAGGAAAGCAAGGTTTGGTATTGTTTCACCAAGGCATTTCTTGGTTCTTTCAAGATGCGAACCAAGTCATCAACCGTCAATTGTTCAAGAGCTGCAAAGACTGGCAAGCGTCCTATCAACTCAGGAATAATCCCGAATTTTTGAATATCTTCCGCGATGATTTCTTGCATGTAAGAGCTATTTTCGTCAATCGCCTTGTTATTTTGACCAAAACCGATAACCTTTTCACCCAGACGTTGTTTGACGATTTCTTCGATGCCATCAAAAGCACCACCCACAATGAAGAGAATATTTTTGGTATCCACTTGAATCATCTCTTGTTGTGGATGTTTACGTCCACCTTGAGGCGGTACGCTAGCAACAGTTCCTTCGATAATCTTGAGAAGGGCTTGTTGCACCCCTTCACCAGAAACGTCACGTGTTATCGATACGTTCTCGCTCTTCTTAGCAATCTTGTCAATTTCATCCACGTAGATAATCCCGCGCTCTGCACGTTCGATGTTAAAGTCAGCAGCCTGCAAGAGTTTGAGGAGGATATTTTCCACGTCCTCACCCACATAACCAGCCTCAGTAAGAGCAGTCGCATCTGCAATAGCAAAAGGCACATTCAAGCTCTTAGCCAAGGTCTGAGCAAGGAATGTTTTCCCTGAACCAGTTGGGCCAATCATCAAGATGTTTGACTTCTGCAAATCCACATCTTCTGACTCTTCACGCGTATCGTGAAAATTGATGCGTTTGTAGTGGTTGTAAACCGCCACAGCCAAGGCACGCTTGGCACGATCTTGACCGATTACATAGTGGTTCAAGATATGGAGAAGTTCGATTGGTTTTGGAACTTCAGACAAGTCTGCCAAGACTTCCTCAGCCAACTCCTCCCGAATAATTTCCTGGGCCAACTCCACACATTCATTACAGATAAAGGCGTTGTTGCCTGCGATTATTTTTTGTACTTCTTCTTGGCTTTTGCCACAAAATGAGCAATAAACCATCATATCATTATTCCTAGTTGTAGGCATGATTTCCTTCCGTTCTATTCTATACTATCATTCTATCTAAAATAAGGTCATGTAAAAGGCATGAACACTATTGACCAAATTGGTAAAGGCATTTAACCAGAGCAGGACAGAAAGTCCATAACGCTTTTTACGAAAAGCCTGTGCTCCAGCAAGCAAACAGACCAAACACAGCATGGCTGTGAAAAAACCAAATATACTACGTTCCATCAGACTTCCTTTCTCTTGCGGTATTGGATGGTAAAATCATAAGGATTTTTCTCATCTTTGGCGTAAAATTTGCTTGAAACTGTCTCAAAAAGAGACAAGTCAAACTCTTCAGGAAAATAGGTATCTCCCTCCACCCGAGCATGGATTTGAGTGACAATTACTTCATCCAAATAGGGTTCAAAAGCCTGAAAAATTTGTCTGCCACCGATAATATAGAGATTCTTGTCTTGACCCTGATACCAGTCGAGAACAGACTGGACATCATGAAAAGTAGCAACTCCATCTATCTTTTCTGCAAAATTACGAGTCAAAATCAGTGTCTCCCGTTTTGGAAGCAAGCGACTCCCCATTCCATCAAAGGTCACACGCCCCATCAAGATAGCATGATTCAGAGTTGTTTCTTTGAAGTGTTGCAATTCCGCTGGTAAATGCCAAGGCATACGATTGTCCTTACCAATCACACCCTCTTCATCCTGGGCCCATATAGCTATGATTTTCTTAGTTATGCTTCCATCATTTTTACTCATGATACCATTTTATCAAAAAACTCAAAAAAAGACTGGTTTGGAATAGCTTACAGAATAGAAAAAATCTGTAAGAAATTTCCTACAGATTTTTATATGATTATTCTATTTCTTACAAACCAGGTGCTTGTCCAAGTTCTGCAGCAAGCATCCAGACTGTTTTTTCAAGGTCAGCCTTAGCTCCAACAAAGATATCATTGGTTACATCATCGCCTTCTTTATCTGTCACATCCAAAGCTTCTTGGAAAAGAGTGATGAGGTAACGATAAATTTCAAGGACACGTTCCAAACTTTCTTCTACATTGCGGAACTCTCCAACTTCTTCTTCGATTTCACTGTTTTGAAGGAATTCTGTCAATGTAGAGAATGGGCTTCCACCAAGTGTAATCAAGCGTTCGCTGATTTCATCCAAGTGACCATCAAGAGCATCCATGTACTCATCCATTTTTGGATGCCATACAAGGAAACCACGACCACGCATGTACCAGTGTACTTGGTGCAAAGCCACGTGAGCCACGTATAAATCAGCAACAGCTTGATTCAATACTTCCTTTGTTTTTGCCAATGCTACTGGCGCTGATTTTGTTAATGATGCTACATCTTTTACTGCTTCTTTTTTCAATTCTACCATTTTCTTTACCTCGTTCATTATTTTTTGTAACCACTTCTTAATGATTACTACTTTAGTATACCACTAAGAAAAACCAATAGCAAGCCAAATGACCCACATGAGAAAAGTTGCAATAGACTGATAATTTAAGAATTTTTTAGAGAATATTAGAGTCAATTTCATGTCTATTTACTTTAATAAAGAAAAGAAAAAGAATATACAAACTTCTAGCAAACTGAATAAGAACTATTAAATTGTACAGTGTATTATTGAACTACGATATTTCTTAAATAGACTGTCAACAAAAAATATATTTTTATTTTATAGAAACTTAAAAGTAGGGGAAGTGTCTTCAACTACGACATTATCATCTTGATCAGCATCTTATACTCAATGAAAATCAAAGAGTAAACTAGGAAACTAGCCGAAGGCTGCTCAAAGTACATCTTTGGGGTTGCAGATAAAACTGACGAAGTCAGCTCAAAACACTGTTTTGAGGTTGTGGATAGAACTGACGAAGTCAGTAACCATACGCACGGCAAGACTACGTTGACGTGGTTTGAAGAGATTTTTGGAGAGTATTAGCTCAGGAAACGAATACTAACAAAGTGTTAAACAGCACAAGAACGACCTTACCCCTCTTGAAATGAGGGACAAGGCCGTTGCTTAATTTTTTATTATTTCATCATTCACTTGATAGAAAACTGTTTTCTTCTAGAGATTTCATTTTTAAGAAACTGTCTAGCTAATACTTTTTCTCATTAGTCATTCCATGATGATCTTATCAAGTATTTTCGCGATAGATATCAGATACTCATCACTTAAAAACTGAGAAAACTACCATAAAATTTAATTGAAGAAATATAAAATTCCTTATTTCTTAAATATAGACTGTCTGAAATCATCTGTCTCACGAAGATAAGCGTTGTAAATCTTCTTCTTGAGCAAGTTGACCCAACTAGATTCGACACGGCTAGTCGCATTAGTAATGTTACCTACATCCTCTGCTACTGCTTCATCCATCAGTTTCTGCATCTGTGCGTAAGAACGAATAGTTACTTTCTTAGTACTATTTGGATTTCTAAGTTCGTACTCAATAGTGATTGGCTTAAGCTTTGTCAGCTGATCAATTCGTTCCTTATACATGGCCTTCTTGAAAGCTACCCAAGAGTCATATTCGCCCTTAAATACATTTTCCAAAACTTTTTGGTCTGTCACTAGACCTACATCCCTTCCAGACCATCCGTCCCACGTTTTCTTACCTTCATCAAAGGCTTCCTTAGAGTACTTACCAGAAACATAAGGAACAAATCCTTCATGATATCCCTTGGCTGCCAGTAACTCATAAGCCGTACGTCGGAACATAACATCCCCTGGCGCCCCTTTAGGATTGCTCAAGGCTGAGTAGATTGGTGAGAAGAGGCTAAGACTGAGGTAGCCATTCCGTCCATATTTACCACTATCCCTATTCTCTAGACGCGTAATCACATCATTCTCAATCAAAGAGTAGAAACTAGTTAGCTGCTTAATTTCCTCTGCAGTGAAGGTTCGTGTCTGGTTACCAGCATGGGTTTCCTTACCATACTTATCTGTAATGTAGTAATTTTCCATCTTTCTGAACCACTGAAGCTTAGCATCATCACTCTGCTTAAGCATAGAAGTACCTTCTAAGTAATCGAGTGTATAGATCATATCAAACATACCATGAACATAGTGTTGCAAGTCTGCTGCGTTTTGAACACGCTCTTTGAAATTATAGGTATGCATCCGTGTCTTAGAATCTTTATCCACCTTGAAGAGGGTATTAAGAGTAATAGTTGGTTCGTCAGGGGTTGGAGTAGATTGCAAGAGTCCTCGAGCATAGAGTTCAGCTCCCAGACCTTCACGACGACCATTGCCCTCAAAGTAGATGCCACCATCAGAGTTATGGGTCATTTCATGCGTATAAACAGAGTTACCATAGTCTTCCAATAAACGAGCAGCGTCAAAGTGGGTTACACTTCCTGTAGCATAGGCATTGTAGCCCTTGCTTGGATACCACTTGCCGGCTGGTCCGAAGAACTCCTGCATAGCCAGAGATTTTTTGTCATTAGCTGGAGCCCAATATTTTTGACCATTCTTGTCAACCAATGAGAATCCATCGTAAACCAGAACTGAACGGAAAAGTTTGTCCTTGCTTTCTGGACTGAGAATCTTATACCAGAAATCATAGTGATCACGTTGCCATTCAGTAGACTTTCTAACACGGTCTTCGACATATTCAACTAGTTCTGCATCTGTGCGGACCCTGTTATTAGCATCAAGACGATAGCGATCATAAGCCCCCATAGAGATAGTGGACATATTGGAGATGACATAGACACCTTTCTCACTCATAGTCAAGAGCGGTAGAAGCATGCCCTTATATTCCCAATTATCAGCAGTAATCTTATCATAAACGCCGACCGAATACTTGCTCTTGCCCTCAGCTGTATCCTGAATCTTTCTAGCCTCTGCTATATCTGACTTAGACTCTACGATATAAGCTTTTGTATTGGTCTTGAGCCATTCATTATTGGTCTTGTATGGTAAGAAGAGCTGACGGTAATTTTCCAAATAATTGAAAAGTCCACGCTTACCAGTCGCTTCAGAGAGCGAAGCATCATAAGCTAAATGATTGTTCTTAGCTTTAAGATTATTCATTCCTGACTGACCTAATGAAATAATGGTATCTATCGTTGAAGCACTATGATTGCCAAAGAAATCAAACTTATAAGCAGATAAATCTTTGACATTAATATTATCATAATTAATATTATACCAACGGTTAAGATAGGTAAGCCCAAGCAAGAAGGCTTCCTTATTGGCTGTAATCTTGTGAGCTACATAGTCAGCCACAACATTGCCTTCAGTATTGATTGACTTATCCATAGCCAGAACTTTGCGTAACTCTTCTGAGAGCTTGGTCTTGACTTGTTCAAAAGCCCCATCAAGATAAAGATCATCCAAGGAAGTGTCAGCATTTACACCTAAAACAGTTCGCATGGCTGGTGAGTCAAGAACTACCTTATTCAACTCTGGCAGTACTTGATTCAGAACTCTGCTATAGTCTGATAAGAAAGCTTCAGGTGTATAAAGGAGATCTAAGCCGTTTACACTGTATTCTGCAATTGCTTGATTCTTAAACTCTCCCTTATAAGTCAAATTCAGGTAATCAACCGTATTATCCTCGAAGTGTAACATCAAACGGTCAATAGATGCCTTATTACTATTAATATCAGTGATAATCTGGTCACCTTTCATTGGAACAACATCCAACAAATATTCTGTATTGAGCTTATGATGATCTGGGAGTTTATTTCCATAGCTAATGATTGTCTCCTTGTTATAGAACGGAAGGAGTTTTTCCATATTGGAATAAGCTATCAAACGATTTTCTCGAGCATTCTTCTCTTGAGCATAGTTAACAGAATAAAGGTTAAGATTCGTGTCCTCTAGATTTGTCGTAATATCTAAACTAGCTAGCTTCTCTTCTGCCTCGTTCAGAGTCAGTGTTGAAGTGACAAACTTGTCATTTTCCAGCGTTTGATTTCCTTCAACAGCATAAGCTTCTGTGATACGATCATTATTGTAGGCTTGATCTCCAGAAATACTATAAACATTCGTACCACTAATATTACTGATCACATTGTCAACCAAACCATTAAAGTAATTGGACCCTACGATACCGCCAATCTGACCATTCTTAGTAGTATTTTGAATCTTTCCAGTTACATAAGAACGGCTAATACGGGCATTGTTTTCCAAACGACCAACCAAACCGCCGAATCGTTGGTTGTTGGCTCTAGCACCTGCTAGGATGGTCACATCTGCTCTGCTTTGACTGAGCAAGGAATCTCCTCCCTTAAGATTAGCAACCAAACCACCAACATTATATTCTTTGCCCTGTTTCTCGTTTGCCTGGATGACACCAGTGAAGGAACTGTTGGAAATTTGTGTGTTTGTTGCACTAACAACCAGCCCCGCCACATTAGAAGCATTGCCTATCACCGATACTTTACCTTGGACAGAAACGTCTGTAATTCGAGCATTTTCTGCACTCCGAGCTAAGGCAGCAGAGTCATAGCTACCCACAATATTGACATCCTTCAAATCCATACCAGAAACAGAAGAACCGCTCTTGAGGTTTTCGAACAAAGGCTTAGCTAGATTATAGATAGCATACTGCTTACCATTATGATTGCCAGTCAGACTGCCTGTGAAGTTCCCTCTGAGATAGACATAATCCGCAGGTGCCAGACTAACCTCACTAGCATCCAAATCAGCTCCCAAAACATAATTACTAGCCATATTTTTCTTCATAGCATCTATCAATCCAGCAAAGCTAGTGTAGACATTTTGCTGACTAGGAACTGTCTTACTGATATAGAAGTCGTAGCCAGACTTGTAGCCTGTCTCACCTTCTTGAACAAGCTCAGGCAACGAGACTGTTACCCTATAAACATCTTTTCCGTCTTTTTGGATTTCAGAAATACTGTGAACTGGGAGAAGCATTTCCTTAGCTTCACTTGATTTGACTTTTACAAAGTAGTTTGACAGATCTTTAGGCATGGAACTCATTGATACCAGTCGCTTGTATTGGTCATTATCTTTACTGTAAAACTCAACTGAATCAACATCTCGGAAGGAGATCTTCTTATATTCGAGTTCAAATTCACGACTGTCTGTTTCAAATTCAGTGACACTACCATTGTCCAGTTCATATGTCAGCTTGGTTTTCAAAGTATAAGCTGTGTAGTAATCCAACTCTCCAATCTTTAGACTGTCATCGAAATTAGTGATTGGAAGAGTACGAACAAGCTTATCCCCCTGATATAATTCTGCAGTAGCTGAACGGAAGGATTTTGTTTGGTCTTCCAAGCCATATTGGATCGCAACAGACTTATCATCTGCATTTTCAGTCAGGCTTAGAATCGAAACTATTGGCTTGACTTTTGACACTCCATTGAGTGCTTCTTTGGCAGCTTGCAGACTAGCAAGAGCTTGATTGACTTGTACTTGTGTAACCGTTTGACTGTTCAGAACTATTTCTGACTTGGCCAATTGGTCTGTATAAACTGTCTTCTTATCCGAATCAGCATTCTTATATTTAGCAGAAGTTTTAACAGTGACATTTAAATCGTACTCAGTCTGAAGAGCCGTTTTGACAACCTCAAGACCACTTAATTGCGCCTTAGCCTGTTTGATTTGTTCCACCAGTTGATTGATTTCTGCTTGACTGGCTTGGGATTGAGTAAGAATCGCCTGAGCTGCCATCAATGCAGAATCATAGTTAGATTGATGACTTTGATCATCATTGAAATAACGTGCCTCTGCTTTAATCTGAGTTGCTTCTGTCAATAAATTATGCAGTGTAATTAAGTCGAACTCTTCTAAAGATTCTGCTGTCGGTGATTCATTCGGAACCATCGTCGGCTTAGCTGTGCCAACTTTAACAACCTGGGTAACTGGGGATAGGGTCTCCTCATTTGACAACTCTTGACGGTCAATTTCCTGGCCATTAGAGCTGTAGATACGTGTCTTAATCGTACGTTCACCTTGAACTCCCGGTATTACAATGTTACGACTGCCTTGGACAAGTTCGTCCGTTTCTTCTTCACGAACTGCGAAGTTGATTTTATCTACTCGAATTTCGTCGGTGAAGGTTAACGGGTACTCTGGAAGAGATTCTGCTGTCGGTGATTCATTCGGAACCATCGTCGGCTTAGCTGTGCCAACTTTAACAACCTGGGTAACTGGAGATAAGGTCTCCTCATTTGACAACTCTTGACGGTCAATTTCCTGACCATTAGAGCTGTAGATACGTGTCTTAATCGTACGTTCACCTTGAACTCCCAGGGTTACAATGTTACGACTACCTTCTGTAATCTCATCTGTATACAGCTCGACGGTAGAAAAATCTATCTTTTCTATTCTTATAATGTCATTTATACTGAATTTCAACTCCGGAACTTCGTGAACTGGAGCTGTATCTGGACTTGTGCCGTACTCATCTAACTCTGGAACTTCGTGAACTGGAGCTGTAGCCGGACTTGTGCCATACTCATCTAACTCTGGAGCTTCGTGAACTGGAGCTGTAGCCGGACTTGTGCCATACTCAGCTAACTCTGGAATTTCGTCAACTGGGGCTGTAGTCGGACTTGTGCCATACTCAGCTAACTCTGGAGCTTCGTGAACTGGAGACGTGGGAGGATTGGTACCATAGTCTACTAACTCTGGAATTTCGTGAACTGGAGCTGTATCTGGACGTGTGCCATACTCAGCTAACTCTGGAACTTCGTGAACTGGAGCTGTATCTGGACTTGTACCATACTCAGCTAACTCTGGAATTTCGTGAACTGGAGCTGTATCTGGACTTGTGCCATACTCAGCTAACTCTGGAGCCTCGTGAACTGGAGCTGTATCTGGATTGGTGCCATACTCAGCTAACTCTGGAATTTCGTGAACTGGAGCTATATCTGGACTTGTGCCATACTCAGCTAACTCTGGAATTTCGTGAACTGGAGCTGTATCTGGACTTGTGCCATACTCAGCTAACTCTGGAACCTCGTGAACTGGAGCTGTATCTGGACTTGTACCATACTCAACTAACTCTGGAACTTCATGAACTGGAGCTGTATCTGGATTGGTGCCATAGTCTACTAATGATTTATTCTTATGAGAAGAAGAAAGGCTATTTCTCTTTTTATCCTCATTCTTTAGATAACCAATATATTCAAAGCCATCAATCTGCAAAGGTTTTGGAAGAGATTCTCCAACACCTAAATTTATACTTTGATTATACGCAGCAAGCTCAAGGTTGGTCACAGCCAAGGCAGTCGGAGATAGTAACACAGACCCCATTCCTGTCACCAATAAGATAGACGATAAATATCTCTTACCACTCTTAGCCCTAGCAAATATTAACACCAAGAATGTAAAACCCGCAACTGCAAAAATTGACTCCCAGACCCCAGAGTAGCCGGTCTGAGGTAATGCTCCATATCCTAATTTTTGATCTTTGGGACGATAAACTAAGTAATAGCTTTCTGATATCTCTTCAACATGCTTTGGAATATCTCTGATCAAGATAGACTTCTCTGCTTCAGTTAATTCAGATTCCATTACATAATAGTAGCTCACTTGAGCTGACTGTTCATGTGAAATCTCTGTAGCTTTAACAGGGGATAAATTTCCAGCTATTAGACTGCTAAAAAAGAAGCTTCCAATAGTAGCCGAGACTAATCCAACTGACAATTTTCTAAAAGAAAAACGCTGACGTTTTTCTCCATAAAACCATTGTTTCATTTTAATTTTTTCCTCTTAAATATAATATGCCATACTATCTATTTTACCCAATTATAGTTAATTATTCAAATTTTTGGTCAATTTTTTCAGTTTGAAAATACTTTTAAACAACATAATACCAGGTTACAAGCTTTTTAAATTTTCTTAATATAATTGTGAAAATATACAAAATAATGAACTTCTCCACATTGTACAATTTACACTGAATAAACAGAAAAATAAAAAATATATTATATTTTCTTAGTTTTAAACAAGGAGCATTCAATTACATCAAATAGGGACACAGCCCTGTCAAAGCAGCTAAAGTTTTTGATGTTGGCGTCAGAGCTCTCTTCACGTGGGAAAAAAATTACGTGAACAAGAACACTTAGAGCGGAAAAAACGAGTCGTCAAAAAGCGGAAGATTCCTTTAGAGGAATTGAACGCCTTTCTTAAGTGAAATCCCAAATATTTTTGAATGTTTAGAATGCTTTTTTAAAACTATAGTAGAGTTAATCCAGAACGCTACAATGCTGCTTCTAAAGCATTTTTCGAAATTATATAGTATATTGAATCTAGAATAGTACGTCCTTATTGTTATAGTCAATTGAAACAAGAACAAGACGAAAGAGCCTCAAACAAAGTATTGCAACTTGGTAATACTTTGTTTGAGGTTCTTTTTGATATGAGCCCATGTTTTCTCAATAGGATTGTAGTCAGGTGAGTAGGGAGACAGAGGTAAAAGTTTATGCCCAAACTCTTCACATAAAATCTCCTAGCTTAGCTATTCTATGGAATCTTGCATTATCCATAATAATAACTGATGGTGTGTTTAACGTTGGTAAGAGAAACTTCTGAAACCAAGCTTCAAAAAAGTCGCTCGTCATCGTCTCTTCGTAAGTCATTGGAGCGATTAACTCACCATTTGTTAGCCCTGTAACCAAAGAAATCCTCTGATATCTTCTTACAGATACTTTATCTATTATTAACTGACCTTTTAATGAGCGACCATATTCTCGATAAAAATAAGTATCGAATCCTGTTTCATCAATATAAACAGGAGCTAAGTGTTTTAAACTATTAAAACTCTTAAGAAATAAAGCTACTTTTTCTGGGGGCTTGTTCATAGTAGGTGTGGTTCTTTTTTTCGAGTGTAGCCCATAGCTTTGAGAGCATAGTGGATAGTAGTTGGATGACAACCAAATTCAGAAACTATTTCAGTAAAATAATCATCTGGACTGTCAGTAAGATAGTTTTTGAGTCTATCTCTATCAACCTTTCTTGGTTTTGTTCCTTTTACTTGATGGTTTAGCTCTCCTGTTTTCTCTTTTAGGTTTAACCAGTCATAAATGGTATTACGTGAGATTTGGAAAATGTGTGATGCTTCTGTTATACTACCTGTTCGCTCACAATAAGCGAGAACTTTTTTACGAAATCTATTGAATATACCATAAGAATATTATGCCACATTGTGTACTATTTTTGGTTCAGTTTGCTATATTATGAAAAATCAGTTTGAATTTCTCAATCAACTTGCTCACATTCTATTTCAATCTACTATAGAAAACGAGCATCTCCAAATGTGGAAATACTCGCTTGCTTTATGTTTAGAGGTCAGTTTTTCCCAGCTTCCAATACTTTTACAGTTGACAAAGATCTTTATATCGAAATCTCCATCATAAAAAATTGTATCAATAGGTAGCATAAAATACTTTGACTACAAATAGGTGGTAAAATTTCTTTTAGCTAGTTAACTTGAAACCTCACTTTCTTAAACCTACATCTTAATACCAAACACTGACATCAACACGACCTCGGATTCCTTTTAAGTATTCAGATGAAGTATATTGCCAACCTTTTGAACCTGAATAATGAGGATTATTCCAATCAAGCGCATCCGTATAGGCTGCAACCCAGTTGACATGTTGTAAAATATCTGGATGGTTCAAACGAGTTTGCAAGAGTTGACGATAGCTATAAACTTTCACATTTTGATAACCAGCCTGCTTCATTGTTGCCATATACTTATTGATAATCTTGACCCAGATTCCAGTATCACTTGAAGCTCTCTTGGTTTTATTGACATATTCCCAGTTCTCAACATCATAGTAGATAGGATAAGACAAGTTCATATTGTATTTCTTCAAGAGTTCAATAGTTTGTTTTGCATCATTCTCAGCATCAGTCTCATTTTCAGCATAAGTATAGAGATAAACCCCATAAGGAATTCCAAGACGGTTTAACTCCTTGATATTATAAGGCAATTCCTTATCTTCTACACCGCTATAACCCAAACGAACAATAACACCATCAACCCCGTTTTCCTGGATAACCTTTTGCCAGTCAGTAATACGGCCATTGTGCTCACTGACATCGATGACCTTTTTAACTTGATCAGTCCCAACTTGTTCTTCACGATGGTTAAAGAAGTAACGGTGGCCATTTCGATAAACCCAACCAACATTCAAGGCTTTCTTTTCTTTCAGTTCCCCTGAATCAGCAAAAGTATAGCGAGTATCATCCATGATTAACTCACCTGTTGCCATAGCACCACTTTCTGTCAAATAGTAGTTACCCTGCCACTCATCTTTGGCCATGTAACCCCACTTCTTGAAATAATACCACTTTCCGTCTACCTTTTGCCACTCTTGATTTGCATAAGAACCATCAGACTTGAGATAGAAGTAAGACGAATAGGCTGGATCATAAAGCCATTCATTTTGCATCATGGCACCTTGACCATTCAAGAAATAATTTCCCTGCCATTGGCTTTTAGCTAAATAGCCCCATTTCTTAAAATAGTGCCATTTACCTCCAACAGCGTGCCATTCCTGGTTAGCATAAGAACCATCGGACTTCAAATAAAACCAATTCTTATAGGCGTCATCATAAACCCATTCATTTTTGGCCATATAACCGCCTGATTTCAAGTAGTAATTACCCTGCCACTCATTTTGAGCATAACGACCGTCTGACTTAATATAAAACCAAGCCTTATAGTAGTTATCAAAAATCCACTCACTCTTGGCTTTAGAACCATCAGCCTTTACATAATAATCCCCATCCCAGTGGGCAGACGAATTGGTTTTTACTCCTTCGCTCGTTTGAGTTTTATTAGAAGACTGATGTTGCTCTGAACTACTTGAAACTGTCGTTGTATCCTGCGAAGTTTTTGAAACTTCGGTTTCATTCGCAGCGACATGGTTAGTTGCCAACCCGAGTAAACAGAGACTTGCTAATCCAATTTTTCCAATCTTTGTTTTCAATCTTTTCTCTCCTATAAAAAATGGAACAGACATCTGAATGCTGTTCCACCTAGCTTTTGCTACTGATTATTTTACAAAGTCAAGCAAAGCCAAGAAGCTTTCTGCTTCAAGTGACGCACCACCTACAAGGGCACCGTCAACGTCTGGGCAAGCCATGTATGAAGCAACGTTTTCAGGTTTAACAGAACCACCGTATTGAACACGAACCTTGTCTGCAACTTCTTGACCGAAGTCAGCAGCTACAACGTCACGAACAACTTTACACATTTTTTGTGCGTCGTCTTGTGAAGCTGATTTACCAGTACC
>OIFW01000184.1_pt1 | contig 19700 bp, 41 predicted proteins | sample 1582111 | NCBI WGS metagenome assembly OIFW01 (sample SAMN07501063, study PRJEB24779) | human gut metagenome | isolation source: stool | host: human infant | place: USA: Pittsburgh, PA | reverse complement strand
ATACCCCTTTCATTATTCTTGTTTATATGGTATAATAATTCAAAAGGTGGAGCATGAGAACCATGCTCCTAGTAACTCAATTACTTTTTAAAACGTTTCGCATTACCGTGCTTAACGTTTTTCTTTTTGCTTTTTTTCTTTAGAAATAAAGGTACTATTAAAATTGTATATATAAAATATAATTCTTTTATATTTGATACAATGTACTTGATTATTTCTAAACTAGCATCAAGAATATTAAAGCATCTCATTTTGTTACCCCCTTTCTTTTAATCGAAAAGGTTTAACCTCTTAAATTATATATTTTTGTAAGCTTTAACTAACTTACACATTTATTATATCAAATAAACGGATGTCCGTCAATAGAATATTTACTTTTTTTTCAAATTATTTTAAAATTATATTAGAAATACTATTGTAGCAACGTTCACGACCGTTATTAAATTTTTTCTTCTATTATATAAGAAAAATCAACGTTTAATGCTATTTCTATTTCTAAAATTATATAGAAATTTTATAGTTTTAGAAATCTTAAATATTCTGTATATTTTCTCATCGACTTCGAAAGAATTTGTCCGAAATTTCCAACCGTTTTTCACTTACTGCCTTGCTTGCTGCAGGAAGAAAACCTCCTTATTTTGGGGGTATATATGATGATGATGAAAAAAATAAAAAAAATAATTCAGTTCAGTTATCAATTTATTTGATAGCTTTTTTTTGTTATTGAGACAAAATAAAAAAGAGTTAGCTGTTAAACTAACTCTTAATACAAAGAAGGAAATTATATGTTATGCCAACATATTAACAAAAAAATTATAATAATATTAAATAAGGAGGGTTGACTATTTGTCAACTTGATACACTTCTTGCTCTATCTTACGTATTCTTAAAGTCAACTCACTCTTAATCGACTTTAAATAGTTATAGATAGTGCTTTTCCCATAGTGGACTTCATAACCTACTCTTTCAGGAGAATATCCTGCTCTGTAGTGTAGAGTCCATATATCTTGCTCTAAATGTGAGCACTCGTTGAAATAGTCTTCTAAACATTGTAAGCAACGCTTTCTGAATATGTAGTTCTTATTAGTTATCTTTCTAATAAGTTTATTCTCTGTTTCTCTACCAGTTTTGCTAGTAGTTACTCCTAGATTTTCGGTTGCATCTTCATTTTCAGTAAGCAAATACAAGTTAAGTCTATTTCTAACACGATTTTCATTTTTAAGAAGATAGTTTACCCACTTATCTTCGTTTCTATTTTTATATGCCAAAATAATACCTCTCAAAAAGTATTTTTATAAAAAAACCACCAAAAAAATAAATATGTTTGAAATTTCCGTGAAAAACTCGATTCTGAAAAATGAATAGGGGGGATTTTTTTCTAAGTTTAGCAAATAAAAATATAGTGCTGGGGGGTTAAAATCGTTATTACCGTAAGTCTACATGAAAAAATTCGAAAGGAGCTTAATACAGCGAAATGTATTAAATATACTATGTACCCCTCCAGCTATAGATATATTATATCACGATACATATCTAAACACCTAGAAAACGGCAGAAAAAAAACACGCTATAGGGAGCTAGCGTGCTTTTGAGGTATAAAATGTACTTATATACACTGAATATACATAGTTTATCAAAAATAATATAAAGAATTTATTTATATATATATTATATCATAGCAGGTATCTAAATACCTAGAAAATGGCAGAAAAAAATACCCACCTGTAAAAAGGTGGGTTGCTTATGAATTTATGCAATCATTTTAGAACTGAATATTGAATATATATCAAAGGCGATATACATATATTATACCATTCTGACTATAAAAAAGTCTACGTTTTGGCAGAAAAAAACTTCCACTTTATTTAGTGGAAGTCAAAAGGGGGTTACATTACCCAAAAGAAAATTAATAAGCTCTATAATTATTATATCACTATCTAGCTTAAAAAGTCTATGTTTTGGCAGAAATTATTATTCACTAACTTCTTTATACTCTCTAATTAGCTTTCTAGCTTCGTTAGAAGCAGCTTGTATATCTATCGGACGTTCACTAGCTAATTCTACTATTTTTTCGTTTAGGGTTATATTTGTTTTATTTCCGTTATCTTGCATTATTTTTTCAAAACCTTTTGCAATTTTTTCTCCGTCTATTTCTATTTTAGTTAGTCCTAGCGTTTCTTTTAGCTTCTCAATCACTTTTTCTTTATCCTCTCCATCTTTAATATCATCTGTATAATTATAAAGTGCATCAGTAATATTTCCTAAAAAAATATCCTCTGGAAAATCTACTTTAACAATCTTCACACGACCTAATACTTTATACACAACAACTCCTGCTGCAGCAAGTAATAATAATTTATTTAATTTCATCTTTTAACCTCGTTTCTTTCTCTACATATCTAGCTATTTTTTCTACAACTTTATTCGTTCCTATAAGTAGGTTAGCTACCATGATTTCTCCATGGAATACACAACCTTTATGCCAGTACAACTCCAGTTTAATCTTTCCATTTTCAACTTCTAGCGTTTTCTCTACGTAAGAAAGTATATAACCTATGTTATGCTTAACACTAAGTCTTCTAGCTATATCATACATAATATCGCATTCTTCCTTATCTGATAGTACTTTTAGTTCATAAGTATTATCTAATAAACCAACCTTACCTATATAATTCCTTAAATCAATGTCTAACAGGTACTCTATTTTTCTCAAATGTTTCATCAAAATAAATTTCTTTTGTTTATTATCAAGGATATATACAACTTGTTCTCTTAACGATTTCTTTTGTCTATTAGCTTTACCTAACACATAGTCTATCATTTCATATTTGAATTTAACTACATACTTTTCTTCCTTTTGTGAATTAAGGTAATACTCTATGAAGTCATCTGCATACTCATCATATTCTCTTAATATATCAAAATACTTTTCCTCAACTATTTGATTTTTAGTACGTCTACAAACCTTTAACACCTCTTCTAAATCTTCTCTTTTCCTTCCCTTCATTCGCTTGCAGCGTTCTTCTAGTCTAAATATCAAACCTCTTTTAAACTTAATATATCTCACTAAAATTTCTCCTAATACCTATTTATATAATCTTTCAATAAAAAGTAGATGAAGGTTATCAATGTAGATAATACTCCAACTAAAAATGTAATTACTATTGCACCGAACAAATATTTAATTATCTCTAACATTTAATTTCTCCTTTACCTTGTCTACACATTTCATTAATATGATAGGGAACACTTCCGAAAAAGCAAAAATTGCTATAGTAAGTAGTGCCCAAAGTATCATTAATGCAATAAATTCTAAACCGTTCATTAGATACTCCATCTAATCTTCCCACCATCTTGATGGACTTCTACCGAAAATAATTCTTCTAATACGTCTAATTAATTTTTCAATCATTAGCAAAGCACCTCTTTAATTTCATCTCCAAACTCTTCGACAAATAGTTTTGCTATTCCTTTTGATATGAAATAAGGTAGTTTAGAGAATGCACTTTCATACCAACTATCTTTTATAAGAAATTCATGTTCATCAAAATCAAACGTTACACTAAATTTATATTCATCAAAATCTCTCCAATTCGGTGTCCATCCTCCATTATATTCCTCTGCCCACTTATGAAGTTTAAACAGTAATATACGTTCCTTATCGTATTTCTCTGCTTTTTCTCTAGTTTTGAAAGCTATACCACGTTGAAATACTTCTTTCGTCCATTTTTCATGAATACTATATATATTTCCAGTACGTCCATTTTCATTTAAAAACACGTATTCTTCTATATCATCAGGTAATTCCACTTCATAAGGTTTCTTTTCTACCTTCTCTTCCAACGCTTCAAAACGCTGTACAATAGTTTCATCTACTGCCTCTTGTTTCATCTCTTCATACATTTTCTTAACTTTATTATAGTTATCTAAATTCGGTTTTCTACCTTCTCTCCAGCCTTTAATAGTTTGCTGCATGATACCTAAATCACTAGCTAATAATGTATCGTTTAAATTGTAATATTCCTTAATCTCATCTACCATTTTTATAATTCTACTCATTTTTATTTCTCCTTAATTTATCCATTTTACAATAGTATCTTCTTTACTTCCCTTTTCCCACACAAACCATGCATAGCAAACTGCACTAGATTTATATTTATCAAAATCTCCGTTTTTAGCACAATTTAATCTTGAACTTGCTACATAGATTATTTTAGGTGGGTGTTCTTTAAAGAACTCTTTCCTTGCTTTACCTTCTAAAAACTGTATTTTTAAAAACATAGCTACCTTGTTACCATCATTAATAATCTCTAAACTATGCTTTATAAATTCTAAAGCTGTTTTATAGGGAGGGTTTGTCACTATATCTCCATCCCATTTTGTTATATCGAAAAAATCTATAACTTCACAATTCACATCTCTATCAATTAAATCTGAACTTGTAACATTATAATTATGTTTTTCTAATTCTTTAGTTATATGCAGCTTTCCACAACATGGTTCTAAAATATTATCGTTAAAACTTTCTTTTTCAAGTAACAACTTTACTGCTTTTGGTTCTGTAGCATAAAAGTCATTCGGTTCTCGTTCTTCTAAAGCGTGAGTGCTTGTAGCTAACGTTCTAAAGGTATTAGTTACTTTTACCATCTGCACCTCCTAATCGTTGTATAAAACAATATCACTTGAATGTCCTAAATATTGTTTCCCGTTTTTTAATTTAACTTTTACAGTATCTTTATTATCGTAAGTAGTCCATTCTTCTACTTCTCCAGTCACTACTTCATTGTTAGGGAGCTTAATTACTGCTTTTTTAAAATCATAGTCTGCTTGCCATAAGTCTTTATTACTGTTCATAGCTTTATATCCTTTAACCACTCCAAAAACTATAGCAGCAGCAAGTAATAATATACCTATAATTGCTAATACATCGTCTATACCTATTCTAAATCTTCTCATTACCTACCCTCCAGCAATTCTTTATTCTCATATATATTCCCGATTACTAAATAATCATCATCCATACTTGATAATCTACATCTATATCCTTTGTTATTTGTTAAATAATAAAATTCTTCTTCTCTTTTCTTATTTGCTATATATCTTAAATTATTATGCACTACTATATTTCCTGTATAGATATAATTATCGTTTTTATCCTTATATCCACTGTTGTAAATGAAAGTCACTTCATCAAATTTATAAGATACGTTATCTGCATTATCATTAAAATAAACTTCTACTATTTTTTCATGGAAATTAATAACTTCTGCAGGTAGCACCATATCTAAACTCTTAATATATACTTTTGGTTGTTTCATCCTTACTTTCCTCCTTCTCTATATTCATGAGCTAAATTTAATAACCACGAAAATAAATCATCTATTTCTTCAAACGGAGGTTCATCACGTTGATTTAACCAGTGTGAAAAGTTAATGATATTTCCTATATATATTTCTGTGCAGTCGCCCCATTCCCACTCTGATAAATTTATTTCTTCTTGTCTATTCAATTCATCTTCAACTACTAAATACCCTTCTTCTGCATAACCTGTATGGAAACATAATTCACAAGTTCCAAACTCTACTTCTTGTATCTTTGATACATAATCAATTACTTTATATTTCATCCTTACTCCTCCGTCACACCTAATTCTTTTAATTCTCTAGCTAATTCACCTCTAATTCCTAATAGTACTTGTATAACTTTAACTCTGTGTTCTTTTATTAATGTTACTTCGTTAAAGTTAGTGCATACTTTTAAAGTTCTTTCAGGAGATTGAACATCTATTATAAAACTATCAATTTTTTTTAATTCATCTATTAAGTCGTTGGCTTTTCTTATTTCTCTAAAATTCATTATTTCTCTCCTATATGCACAATTGCTATTACAACAGTCTCAAAATCTACTCCTCGACCTTCTACATAAGGTTTAGCACGTGTTCCATTTTTATATACTTAATGTCTATAACGTATTCGTTCTCTCTTAAATAATTTGAGATAAAATCATTAATTACATCACCTATAGACTCAATACCCCTTGGTATTGTTATTACTCTTTTAATCATTTTTATATCTCTACTCCCATCTTCTCTAGTTCTTGAATTATATCTTTTCTGATTTCCTTTACTGTTTCTATAATCTTTTCTTTTCCTCGTTTATACAAATATGTATTTTCATCTAACAAACATACTCCGATATAACAGTTAGGTGCTTTTGATTTTCCCAGTATTCTATCTATTGTTTTCAATTCCATTAATAATTCATTAGCTTTTTTTACATCTTCAATCTTCATTGTTCATCCTCCTAAAGTCTAACTCTTCCACATTTCTTACATTCTCTCCATGTTTGAATATCTATACTCTTACGAAAATATTCATGTATGCAAAATTGTTCTTTCAAAAACTGCTTTATGAATAAGTATATATCTCCTATCATTACCCATATATCTCCTTTTTAAATATATTAGTGCTTGCTACCTTTTCTTAATATAATTATCTTTAAACATAGATTTTCCCTCCTACACAAATATATGCTGCATTATATATTTCTTCTCTTTTCCAGGTTCCTTCTTTTGAATAATAAATTCCTGTTTCTTCAAATCTTTTATTTTCTATAATCTTGATGTCTAAAACATACTCTGAAAACTCTAAACTCATGATGAAATCATTGATTAAATCTTCTAGTTTCTCATCTTTATTTTCTTCGATTTTCACTATTCTTTTAATTCCAGTTACTTTAATTCTTATTCTTTTTTCTTTCTCTTTTTCCCAAAACATAATCAATATATATCCTTACCTTTTATTCTCAAATGTAAGACAAATTCTACATATCGCCCACACAAATGTTATTAAATATACATCCTCTTCAGTAAGTTTAGTATTACACATTATCATTATGAAACCAAACAACAGTATGATGCCGAACCATTCAAGCACATATCTAAGCATTGTATATCTCCTTCAACTGCTTCATATGTTGCAACTCTCTAATTCTTTCTTTTTGCTCCTGTATAGTCCGTTCCTTAACAATATTACTGTTTGCTAACTCCTCCAGTTTCTTACTAGAGGTATAAACTCCTGCAAATAGTCCTATTGTAAATATCGCTACAATAAAGCAAAGTATAGTCAATATCTTTTCTAATCTTCCCATAGCATACCCTCCTTACTTATGATATATTGCACCTAACACTGTTATTACAACTGTAAAAATAAACCATACTATCAAGATTAGTTTTGCTTTTTCTATACTTTCATCTATCATATTCAACCTATTAGCGAAAAACCAACTAAATTCTGTTTTTGTAAATTTCCAGTTTGATTGAACATATAACATCGATTCTTGTAACTCTTTCATATCCTTCTGTATCTTATCAAACTCAACTGCCATATATGATTGACTTTCCGTTAGATTAGCAAGTTTATCTGTAATATTAGTATCTGTTTTAGTCTTCATCGCTTTCTCCTTCTTCTTTAAGTTCTAACCTACATATATACACTTCTGTGCTAGAATTTAAAAACTCTATAGGTATAGATTTCATGTTAGACGGGCTAGACAAATTAGTGATTCCATCTTTATCAAAGCTATAAAGTTTATCTTTGTATTTAACAGTTACTCTCCATACATTTTTAAAATAATAATGTTCTCCACTCAATATTTTTTTAATTGTCAATATAGATTCATACATTCTAAATTTCCTCCATTAGTCCTCTTGAAATGGATTCCATCCCATATTAAAATCAATATTATCTTCAAACGCTCCAAAACCATTATTAGCTTGTTGACTATAACCACTATTTTGCACTTGTCCGTATTGACTAGTATTTCCTTGCTTCTTGCTCTCTAAGAAAGTTACATTCCCAACAACTACCTCTGTAACATAAACAGTTTTACCATCATTACCTTGGAAATTCCTTGTAGAAATTCTACCTTCTACAGCTATTAAACTACCTTGAGTTAAAAATCTTGTCATATTCTCTGCTTGTTTCCCAAAAGCTACACAATTAATAAAATCTGCTGTTTGTTCTCCTTGTTCATTCTTGAAATTTCTATTTACTGCTAAATTAAAATAAGTCATTGACTTACCTGTACTTGTTTGTCTTAATTCTAAATTCTTTGTTAACCTTCCAGTTAAAATTACATTATTAATCATTTAATAATTCTCCTTTGTTTTTTATGATTGATTGACTGATTGACTGACTGATTTATTAAAAAATATGTATCATATCTAATAAAGTGTTACATGCATTACATATCCTTAAATACTATTGCTATCAATATCTAGCGTATATCCGTTATATAGGGATGTAATGTTTTCCTTATTCGTTACATATAACAATTAAATTTTAAGAATGATATTATAAACCGCCCCACTTTTTAACTGCTTTACTCATTTCATCTCGTTCAATTCCAATGTATCGTAAAGTAATACTAGGGTCATGGTGGTTAAATAATTTCATCAGTGTTACTACGTCTTTATTATCTTTATAAAAATGATACCCAAAAGTCTTCCTAAAGCTATGTGTACCTATGTTTTTAATACCACATTCTTTAGCTCCAGTCTTTAATATCCTATATGCTTGTGTTCTTGTAATAGGACGATTAGAGTTCTTATATCGTGTTGATTTAAACAAATATTCTTCATCATCCTTACCTACACAATAATCTTCCAAAACACGCTTTAATTTCGGTAAAATAACCATTTCTCTTAATTTACCTGTTTTCATCTCACGTCTTCTGACTTTATCTCGTCCTCTTACATCTCCTACTTTTAAGCCTAATAAATCACTTATTCTAAATGCAACGTTTATACCCATGTAATATAATAAAAAATCACGTTCACTCCTACTTTTAAAATAATAATTCATTGCATCTAATTCTTCTTGAGTTCTAAGTGGTTCTACAAACTCCATTGATAACCTCCGTTATTGAAAATTATCACTGTACGTCTTCTTGTTCTTTTCCTTTACCCAACTCTTTCATTAATTGAGCATAAGCATCCTCATCCTCTTGAGTTATTACTCTCTCTCCAGTCTTACCACGATTATTAATTCTTTTTTCTAGGTATTCAGGAAAAGGAGCAACAGGTTTATTATAAAATTTACTTCCTGGTTTGCTGCTAGTTGATAAGCTACTCTCATATTGTTCTTTCGCATTATACAAGATAAATAATATATAATTTTTATGATTAGATACTTTAATAGCAGGGTTTAATTTAGACACTACATTATTTATATGTTCATACCTTAATTCTAATAATCTGTCTCTAAGCTCTCCTGCTGTAATATTCAACATACCTATTCGTATTTCCTCGCTAGGTACTTTTAAACATATATCAACTGCATAAGTTATCCACTTATCAACCTCTTCTTGTTTATCTTTACTGACTCGGTTATAACCAAAGCTATCTTTAAAATGTTGTCTATTGTATTTTTCTCTAGAGCTAATATTTTTATTTTCTTTATCATTCAATCGTTCATCAGTCACTTGTTCAGATTCGCTATATATAATATTATTACTTGATGAATGATATGATATATTATTATTTTTTATTATATTTTTATTATTTGGTATAGGTGTGGTCATTTTGTCCACTTCTGAAATGGTCAAATTGTCCACTTGAGAAGTGGTCATTTTGTCTTCTTCCGTGTGGTCATTTTGTCCATCTCGATATTCCTTTTTAAGTAAGTCAAATTTTTCGTAATTCACTCTATACCAACATGTTTTATCAAAATTTAATTTATTGTAATTACTTACTATCAAATAACCATTTTTTTCTAGTTTTTTAAAAACTCTTCTGACTGTTCTAACAGAACCTAATATATCGAAATATTCTTCATGCAATTTTTCCATTGAACCATATGTCCAGTAGTAACCATCTTTATAATTTTTCTTGTGCTTCTTGTTGTATTCTATCCATTGATGAAGTTGAGTAATAACAATAGCTTCCGATAAACCTATAACTCTTGCCAGTCCTCTATCTACTACTACAGGCTGTTCGTCCATAAGCCATATTTTCATTTTTTTCACTCCTTTCTTGCAATTTAAACCGATTTACGATATAATTTAATTAATCATTGAACGTCTTTTTAGACGTTCTTTTCCTTTTTTTAGCAATTCTTTTTTCAATTTTATTTAAGCAAATTACACTTTTATTTTTATCTATAACTTTCTCTAGTAATTTTTTATTTTTATAAACATTCCCGATTATTTCTAAATCATCATTTATTAAACCTAATAAAGCAGGGATATATTCTTTAAAATCGACTTCAAAAGCTCCATCTTTAAAACTAACAATTCCAATATCTTTATCAGAATTTATAACAATATCTCCATTAAAAATTTCATTACCTTTTTTATCTTCAATGCCACTACCTTGCATGATAATTACATCTTTTCTTTTAACATTAATAGATTGAACATATTTACTTTCGAACTTTCTACTTAAAACAATAAAATTCCCGTTCCAACCTACCACTCTATAAATTTTATTATCAACACAAGCTCTAAAATTCGGTATATTCATAACGATTACTCCTTGTTTAAAACTTCAAGCATCCCTTCTATCAGTTTTTTAAGTGCATTTTTTCTCATCTCATCTAATAGTAGTCTTTCCAAAGAACTATCCATTCCATAAATATGTAACATTTCATCTTCTGAAAATACACCTTTATCTTTTGTTCCTTCTAAAAACGATATAATACCTTTAACTATCATAGAGCTACCCATAGTATAAATATCCACTCCTAAGTGTTTACATAGTTTTTCAAATATTTCATGAGTATTTCTTTCAATCTCTAAGTTCTTTAAAATGCTTTTATTTTGTTCATCAGTTCTAATTTCCATCTTATTTATCCTCTTTTCTTTCGTTTAATAAATCATTTCCTTGTTCATCTAATAGTTGTGCTTTATATTCAGTACCTAATAGTGAACTTATCAAGAATGTTGATTCTTGAATTATTTTCTTAATATCAGTTGTTGGTTCATCATGTTTCTTACATAATCTAAAATACCTTTTACCAACGCTCCAGTACCATGCTGCTTGCTCGTGAGTCATATTAGCATCATTTACTATATCTTTTAAAATATGTCTTGTTTCAAACTGTATGCTATCTACTACAACCTCTTGTCCGTTGACAACTGCAGGTACGTTTTTTAGCTCTAATTTGTAGTGTTGGGGGTTCGGTTTATTTATAGTGTCTATCGTCATTTCTTCTCTCCTTCACGTATTCAGTTACTCTCTCCATAATGTTTAATATTTCATCATTAGAAAGCCTTATAAGTCGTTCATACAGTTCTTCAATATCTTGTTCACTACCTCCGTATAACAACTGGTTAACAGTTATACCAGCAAACTTACTTATTTTATAAATTCTATTTTTGCTAGGTAACATCTTACCGTTTTCCCATCTACAAATATTACTGGTATCTGCTTTTAAAATTTCCCCAAAGTCGTCTAACGTTAAACCTTTTGATAATCTAATATTCTTTATACGTCTACCTACTGCTTTCTTATCGATATTCTTCATTTATCATACTCTCCATAATCTTCTTAACTAGCTTCAATCTGTCTTTTTCACTAAGTTTTAATGTTTCCACATATATTCTCTGTATGTCTTTATCAAAACCATATAGCAATTCATTCACTGTGATATTACCATATTCACTAATTAAACCTAACCTTCTTTTATTAGGTAGAGTAAAACCTATTTCCCATTTTTGAACATTTGTTTTTCGTGCTCCAAAAAGCTCTCCAAAACTTTTTAAGGTATGTCCGTTTTTAATTCTAATATTTTTTATACGACTACCTACTGCTTTCTTATCAATCTTCAATTCCTTATCTAACATAACTATTTATCCTTTACAAAACTTCCATCAATCATTTTTCCAGTACGTTTTGAGATAGTGTTGTAAGCATAATCGATGCATTCAACAAAATTTAAATTATAGTTGATAGCTATATCATTTAAATAATTCACATATAAATATAATCTATCCTGTATTTGTTTAAAATCACTTTCTTGTTTAGTAAAAGCAACATACGTTAATGTGTCCATATCTCTCAAGCCTTCAGTATAACAACTCCAAGATATGTCAGCTCTATCCTTATCATCCCAAAAATCGTCAGTCCATAATGGAATTGAATGGAAGGTAAAATATGGTCTCATTCCTTTTAATCTAGCGGCAATTACTAAAGTCACATATACATCACCTATAGCATCCTTAATTTCAATTAAAGCATCTTTATTTCCGTTTTCGTATTTAGTGATAGCTTTAGTCAATTCTGCATTTTCTTCTCTTGATTTCTCAAGTTGCATAGGTAAAAATTCTGTTTTATTTAAACCTCTTTCATTTGCCCACTCTACAATCGGTATTACATAATTAAAATGTTTCTTACTCATTCTCTTCCTCCATATCAGGAAATGCTACTTTCCCTCTTTCATCAAAAATTACAAACGTTAGTGATGTTGCTGCGATAAATAATGCTAAAACTGTTCTCCAGTCGAAAGTACTTACTAGTAACATACATAACGTGATTACTGTATATGTCCAGTATAGGTTGTTAAATTTACGTTGTTTAACTCTATTCATTGTTAAGCTCCTTTTCTTTTCTCTTTTTCTAAAAACAACTCGGGTTGTTCTCTAAATAGTTTAGTAAAGAACTTCTCTAAGTTAGCTATTGCTCTATCAGATAATTCAATACTAGGTTTCACTTTCACTACTACTTGTGTATCTTGCATATGAATTTTCCTCCTCTTTTAGTGCCGTCTTATATGCTTGCCAGTAAGCTGGTGCATCAAATTCCATTTTCGTTGTAGCTACGTATTCTGTATACAGTTCTTCTATCATTTCTAAATACAAAATTCTAAACTGTCCTGTTATTTTTAACGCTCTAACTTTCCACTCTAACTCTGCGATAGTTTTAGCTTCTTTTACTACGTTATAAAAGTCACGGTGTGCTAGACTTCTAATACCAGCTTCTACATGTTCATATACATTTTCTAATTCTTCCAGTTTTGGGTTTACTGTACTAATGCCATAACCATTTATAATTATTAATGTCATTGTTTTCTCCTTACTTCATTTTTATTTCAAATTCAACGTTTAGTTTACCTAACACTTCTCGACTTAAAAACATCTTATCAATGTTCTCTATATAGTCTTGCCATGTATATTTAGGTAATTGTGCTTTTATGTTCCATAAACATTTAAAAAGTTCTTCATTACTAAATTTACTAAAATCAGGTATTGTGTTTTTAATATCCATTGTTTCCTCCTTAGTATTTATTCCAGTATTTACTGACGAAATTTTTTGCTCATGCATAGTGTTATTCAAATATGTTTTGATAATTTCAATCAACTTCATTTTTATTTCGTTTTCATAACATTTTACAAAAGGTCTAATGCGGTCAAATATCGTATCCATTTCTTTATATGTTAAGTCAGGTTCAGTATTAATAAATTCTTTAATTTGTTGGTCTATAACCTCAAACATTTCATCAAGTTTTTTATCTAAATTTTTCGTTTTTCTTATAAATTCTTCTCTTTCCATTGTTTCCTCCTTACTCTTCTACAGCTTCTTTTAAAGATAATGTTAAATTTGAATATTCTGTATATAAAACAGTTAATAACTTATTAACTTTTCTTAAATGCCATATCATCATAGTTAACGATGTTAAAAATGATACTAGGACACAAATTAAAATAATCATCATTTTTTATCTCCTTATTAATTTTCATGTTATAATTACCTTACAGGCTCATTTGCCAAGTAATAATAGGAGGTAATTATAATGTTAGAAATACATTTAAAAAATAATGAAGTTATCTATATCAAAAACTTTTCAAAAGTTAAATGTTACTTCGATAACACTTTAACTAACGTAGAAAAGACAGATATAGCAGAATTAACTTTACATGATGAAGATAACACTTATACATTTTGCGGTGATACAACTGTTGTTCTATCAGGTAAAGAAATTTCTTATTTAGTTATAGAGTAACTTCAATTACAAGAGTGTCATTAGTTTTTAGATGCTCTTGTTTTATTTTTTTAATCAACTCTCTGTATAAGTTCATATTTTCTTTTATATCCTTACCTTTTAACTGAATGTTTATTTTTACATTAAGTTTCATAATTTCTTCTCCTCCTTACTAAATCATTTCATCTTTAAATTTTAGTGAGAATTTCAACTCTTTTATATAAGGTATGTGGTTATGTTTATCACATATCTTTTTTACACTTTCTAAAAGTTCATCTAATTGTGCTATGTGTTTTAATTCAACATCTAGCACTAAAGGTAATTCAGTAATTACATTTCCGTTTGTTTCCATTGTTTCCTCCTTTCTTGTCGCTTTTATGCGACTGTAATATTAAAAAAAATATCATCTACTTTTTTTCTATCTAGATTTAATACTTTAGAAATTTTAATCACTTCTTCTATTGTAAATTTTTTTCCGTTAGATTCTAGTCTTCGATAAAACGTACTTTTATCTATACCGATTTTCTCAGATAATTCCTCTATTGATAAATTTTTTTTCGTTATTTCTTTTTTTAACTTATTTATATTTATCATAATAACCTCCTATTTTATTTGTCGCATTTACGCTACAAATATATTTTATAATAGTTTTTTCAAAAAGTCAATATGTTTTTTCGCATTTTCGCAATTAAATTATTTGCAAATTTGCGAAAATATGTTATTATTATAGTATGAAAGGAGAATACTATGGAAAAAACTATAGGAACACGCATTAAAGAATTAAGAACTAAATTAAATTTATCTGCAGATGATTTGGCACATCTTATTGGAAAAAATAGGTCTACTATATACAGATACGAAAATTCTAATATTGAAAAATTGCCTGTATCTATATTAGAACCTTTAGCTATAGCACTTCAAACTACTCCAGCTTATATAATGGGTATCTCACAAGATACAACAACAAACTCATTATCAGAAAAAATAAATACTACAGTTCAACAATTAAATGAAGAAAACCAAAACAAAACATATAAATATGCTAAAAATCTACTTCAATTTCAAAATAGAACTGTACAGGAAGTTTCTATAAAATATAAACCTAAAGAACTAACAGAAATTTTTGTAACTGAAAAGGTTGCTGCTGGTGTCGGATATTCTTATGGAAATAATGAGGTTACACCTTATTATACCGACCGTGAAGACTTAATGCCTTACGATATGGCAACTTGTGTTTTTGGAGATAGTATGGAGCCAGAGTTTTCAGATGGAGATATTATCTTATTAAAACAAGGTTATGATAATGTAAATGGAGATATTTATGTTGTTGATTACGATGGAAAAAGTTATGTAAAGAAATTATACAACGATGGAAGTCGTTTTGTTTTAAAATCACTAAATAAAAAGTATTCTGATATTATAATTTACAGGTCTGATTTAGAAGGTGGAGATATCTATTTTAATATTATAGGAAAAGTAGTAGATAGTTTTACTCCAGTTGATAAGTAAAGTAAGTTTAAAAGACAAAAGAAAAAAACAGATGCTACGAACATCTGTTTTCACGGTGGGCATAGCCCTATGCTTACTATTTCAAGTAAGCTCGATATTGTAAAAGATTTATATAATAAAAATGCTTTTCTCATTTTTATAAGTTGCGAGAAGTCGAACGCTTGTAAAGAACGTTCTAAAGCCTTGTAGGATAAAAAATGCTAATGAAAAGTACGGACACTTAATATCCAGAGGTATGCTCTTACCCTCAACAGTCATGAATTGTTATTTAAAGTATAGCATACCTCCTTTTTAAAAGTCAATGAAATGGAGGAAAAATAAATGAAACGTGTTGCTTTATACATGAGAGTTTCTACTCAAGAGCAAGCAGAAAATGGAAACTCATTAGAATTTCAAAAAGAAAAATTAGAAGCATACTGTAAGATACATGAATATAAAATAGTTGGTGAATATGTAGATGCTGGTGTAAGTGGTGCTAAATTCAACCGTCCTGCATTAGATAGATTAAAGGATGATGTAGATAAAATAGATGTTGTTTTAATCTATAAACTAGATAGATTATCACGTTCTATTAAAGATACTATGTTGCTTATAGAAGACTTCTTTAAACCTAATAAAATAGATTTAATAAGTCTATCTGAAAACTTTGATACTACTCAAGCTATAGGTATGGCAACTGTTGGTATGTTGTCTACATTCGCACAACTGGAACGTGATACTATCAAACAACGTATGGTAGCTGGAAAAATTCAATCGGTTAAAAATGGTAATTATATAAATAACGTGCCTTTTGGGTATATTAAAGAAAATAAAAAGTTAGTCAAAGATGAAAAAACTAGAGAGTGTGTAGAATTTATATTCGAAAAATTATTAGATGGATATAGCACTACTCAAATTGCTAAACTGCTAGAAATAAATAACTATAGTCATTTAAGAAAAGGTTTATGGCACTTTGCTACTATCAATAAAATAGCTAGAAACAAAGTATATGCAGGTCATACGTTCCTTATGAAAACATTAGTTGAAAATACACATGAGCCATACATTACTGATGAAGAGCAAGAAGATATAATTAATATGTTAGAAAGAAGAAACTTCACACCTTCAAAAACTAGAAGAGATAGCTATGCTTCTCCTTATCGTGGTTTAATTAATTGTCCTACTTGTCATAGGAAATTAGCTTGTTCTCGACAAATTAGAGAGAAAAGCACAACACATAGTTATCGTTGTGTGTATTGTCAAAGAAGTAATGTTATTGCAAGGACGATTACTTCGTCTAAAATAGATAAAGGTCTAATAGAATATTTTAACAACTTTTATTATTCACTTGATTTTTCAGAAGAACAAAGAGAACCTTTAAAAAGAAAAGATTTTAGTAAAGAATATATTAAACTAGAAAATAAAAGAAAAAAATTGCAAAAAGCATGGTTTAATGAGCTGATTACAGATGAAGAATTAAAAGATTATCAAAAACAAATAGACTTTGCATACAAAGAATTAAAAAAAGAAGAAAATAACATATTAGATTTCAAAAATAAATGCAAGATTCAAAAGAAACTACAAGATATAAGTGTTCACTTTTCAGAGATAATTACTAAACTATCAGAAGAAAAAAAGGTAGAGTTTTTAAATAGTTTTATTGATAGTATCGATATAGAGTTCGCTAATATTCGCGATTTATCAACCGAAAATTTAAAAAGAGTTAAAGCAGATATAGTTGTAAAACGTGTTAACTTCAAGAGTTAAAGCCACTTCTTAAATTAAATAACACTCCTACATAAGCTTCTCTATCAACGTGAAAGCAGATTTGTTTTTAAACTTTTTCATAATATTTTCCATATGTTCCTCCTTATTTTAGCGAACTAGCCATATTGAAAATTGGAAGTAATATTACCATATACAATCCAACTATAACTATTGCTAAAATACCGAATAAAATAGGTTGTAATTTTTTCAAATTTCTATCCAATGATGTTAAAAATGTATCTAACATCAATTCACTGAACAATTTCAACTCTTTATCAATCAAACCATTATTCTTCCCATGGCTTACAAATTTTCTAATTGACAGGTCAAAATATTTAATCTTTCCTATTGCATCTTCGAAACTTATACCTTTATCTAACTCTTGTAAAATTTCTATAGAAAACTCTGTTAAATAATAATCATAGTTTTCCTCAGCAATTACTTCTAGGGCTGTTTTCAGTGAAAATCCACTCATTAGAAATAAACTTAACTCCATAGAAAATCTGTAAGAAAAATATAATTTTGAATAGCTCCTAATTTTAGGAATGTATAAAAGTGATTTTAAAAATAGATTTGGTTTGTATTTAATTGTAAAAAAAATGTAACTTAAAAATAAAATAGTTAGTAAAATAATAATAGAAATGAATTTTGGAATATAGTATAGTGATTTGATTAATATAATAGTTTGGAGATCCATCTTAATATTAGATGAAGTATAGATGTTCTCAAATTGTGGAATTACTAGCGCATTAAACACCATTATGAGACATATTAGCGTAAGTGTTAAAAATAGCGGATATCTTAACGTTTTAATTACCTTTTCTTGTTGTATTTTTTGTATCGTAAGATATGTTTCTACTTCGAGCAACATATCTTCTATCCTACCGTAATCTTCTGCAAATTTTATTTTGCTTATAATTAATTGTGAATAACCAAGATATGCCAATATATCGGATAATTTATTTCCGTTAGAGAGTTTTTCTTTTATCTTTTTAATTTCATTATCAGCAACATCATATTGTATTAAAAGAAATTCTAGTGAGTCTTCTAACATATATCCATGATTAATTAATTCATATAGACGTTTTATAAAATATATTTTATTCTCTTTATCTAGGATTTTTTTAATATCCCCATTTTTCTTTTTCATCAGCAGAAATTAATCCTTTCTCATATGCTAATTCAAATTTTTTTTCTAAAGAAAAATTATGTATTTTATCGTTATCTATATATTCATGGATATTTTCTCTTCTCAATATTTCAGTTACTAATCCCCTTTTTCCATTTGTTAAATTTACCAATCTTTGCGAAATTATGCAAATTATAGTTTGTTTAATATCTTCCAATGATAGGTTTAAATCTCTTAATCGATTTATTACTCCAATAGAGTCTTCAGCATGAATTGTACTTAATACTAAATGTCCTGAAAATGATGATGTAATTACTTGACTTGCTGTTTTATAATCGCGTATTTCACCAATTACCATCGCATCTGGATCACAACGTAAAATTGACTTAAGTGCATTATCATAGGTAATTCCTGCCTTTTCATTTACTTGCATTTGAATCAGGCTAGGAATCTTTTTCTCCACTGGATCTTCGACTGTTATTACCTGTTTGTTTTTACTAGCAAGCATACTTGCTAATTTATACATTGATGTTGATTTCCCACTACCCGTAGGTCCAGAAAATAAGACCAGTCCGTAGGCTCTTTTTGAAAGATCATTTATATACTGACTGTCTTCATCAAATATACTGTATTCAACATCTTCTAATTCATTTATGAAGATCCTGACTACACAACCTTCATTTAGCTCACTAAGCGGTAAGGTAGAAACTCGTAAATAATAATCTTTGTCATTATGTTTATAAACGAATCTCCCACTTTGTGGTTCTTTATTCCTTGATATATCAATGTTAGAATTAAATTTTAATAACGAGATTATCGCTTCTATCTCCCTATTTGAAAATTTTTCATATTCACTCAGATGTCCTTTCACTCTGAGTCTTATAAAGGATTCACCCGATGTATGTGGGTATATATGGATATCACTGGCTTTAATTGCTATTGCGTCTTTAAGAATTTTGTTCATTAAATCTTTTACATCAATAGTTATCACCCCATTCCTTAAGAAAAGGAAAATATAGGCCAAGTATTACTACCTAGCCTATATTTAAAACTATTAATTTAATTTACTACATTATAACTCTATAGCCTAAGTATTTGAGTATGTTATAGATTTATATTTCTAGAAAAAGAATATCCCCTAAATCTTCTCAAAACTTCCTCTACTAATTTACAATCCTCACTATCAAGTGATTTTATCATATCTATTACTTCAAAGTGAGTATCTGCCAACTCTTCTGGTTCCCCTTTTTCAGTTTTATAACCTACCAGTTCATCAATAGATACGTTATATAGTTTCGCTATTGATACTAGTGTTGCAACATTTGGTTCGTTACGTCC
>OIFW01000175.1_pt1 | contig 20903 bp, 16 predicted proteins | sample 1582111 | NCBI WGS metagenome assembly OIFW01 (sample SAMN07501063, study PRJEB24779) | human gut metagenome | isolation source: stool | host: human infant | place: USA: Pittsburgh, PA | reverse complement strand
AGATATCTGGAGGTTATACACATGAAGCAACAAGATTGGATCGATTTTTTCCAAGCAGTTAATGGTCGTAATCCAAGTATTCAAGAAATGGCTGAAGCAGCTCAGAAAGGCGAGTTTGTCCGAGAAACTCCCAAACAAGCTGCCGAAGTAACAGAAACTGTCCCACAAAAAGAGACTGTAGAAACAACGAACGGCTCAGAAGTCGTTGAGCCTACAAAACCTGCGCCATCAACAGAGGTTGTAGAAACTGCCGAAAAAGATGTTGACAACTATGATGTTGCTGAAGAGCCTCTCACTAACTCCACAGCAGATGAAGATGAGACTTTCCAAGCAACTAACCTAGCTCAAGAAAAGCAAGCAAAGACCTTCCAGGAACAAGTTAAACCTGCTGTAGAAACGGCCAGTCAGACTGTTAACCAATTTGCGAATCAAACTGGTGAAACTTTCCAACAAGCAAGCAAAAATCTAAATGAAACTTGGAAGAAACAAGACAAGAAAACCCAAACAAACCTCATCATGTTAGCCGTCGCTGATATTCCATTTATCATCTGGGCCCTCGGAATATATTTAATTGGAGTTGCTAGCGATGAAGTTGGGGCAACGTTACCCTTAGCACTTTTCCTCCTAATTTTTTCTTTACCTTTTGTAGCACTTATTATCTTACCAGCCCTCCTAAACAAAACAGACGAGAAATGGCTAGTCTTTGTTTTATCCATCCTCCTAAACTGGACCTTCATCGGTTGGGTCATCCTTCTTGTTGTTTCTATCAATATGAATAAGGAAGCAGAGCGTATCAAACAGCAACAAATGATGATGCAAATGGCCGGGCAACAAGGAAGTTCTGATACATTTAACCCTTTTCAGTAATTAACAACAAATAATTGAAAAAAGAAAACCCAGAAAAAGTTTCTCGACTTTTCCTAGGTTTTTTCTTTTGCTTTTTTAAACTCTTAGTAGCCCATCATTCCTGGATCCATAGCTGGTGCTGCTGGAGTTTCTGGTTCAGGTTTATTGGCAACGACTGCTTCAGTTGTCAAGATAAGACTAGCTACAGAAGCAGCATTTTGGAGGGCAGAACGTGTGACCTTAACAGGGTCGATAATTCCTGCTTCAACCATATCTACCCATTCACCGTTAGCAGCGTTAAAGCCTGTACCAACTGGGCTGTTCTTCAATTTATCGATGATAACTGAACCTTCATAACCAGCGTTATAAGCAATTTGACGAACTGGTTCTTCCAAGGCACGGAGGACAATGTTACGTCCTGTAGCGTCGTCACCTTCAAGATCAAGTTCAGCAACCTTAGCAATGACGTTAACTAGGGCTGTACCCCCACCTGCTACGATACCTTCTTCAACAGCGGCACGAGTAGCGTTAAGGGCATCTTCGATACGGAGTTTCATTTCTTTAAGGGCTGTTTCAGTGGCCGCACCAACCTTAACAACTGCAACCCCACCTGACAATTTAGCCAAACGTTCTTGAAGTTTTTCACGGTCAAATTCAGATGTTGTTGTTTCCAATTGAGACTTGATGAGGTTAACACGGTTAGCAATCGCTTCTGTGCTTCCTGCACCTTCAACGATAACTGTGCTATCTTTATCCACAGTTACTTTCGAAGCTTGACCAAGTGCTGCCATAGTTGCATCCTTAAGCTCAAGACCAAGATCCTCAGTAATGACAGTTGCTCCTGTCAAAACGGCAATGTCTTCCAACATGGCTTTACGACGGTCACCAAAGCCAGGTGCCTTAACAGCAACAACATTGAAAGTTCCACGAATCTTGTTAAGAACAAGTGTAGGAAGAGCTTCACCATCCACATCATCAGCAATAATCAAGAGTGGACGACTTGTCTTAAGCACTTCTTCCAAGAGTGGAAGGACATCTTGGATATTTGAAATTTTCTTGTCAGTCACAAGGATAAATGGATTATCAAGGTCAGCGACCATCTTTTCATTATCAGTAACCATGTACTGAGAAAGATAACCACGGTCAAACTGCATACCTTCAACCACTTCGAGTTCTGTCTCCATACCACGAGACTCTTCAATAGTGATAACACCGTCATTACCCACACGTTCCATTGCTTCTGAAATGTATTCACCAACTTTTTCAGAACGTGATGAAACAGCTGCAACTTGGGCAATGGCTTCCTTATTGGCAACTGGTTGAGCAATGGCTTTCAACTCTTCAACCGCTGTAGACACAGCTGCTTCAATCCCACGACGGATACCGATTGGATTAGCACCAGCCGTTACATTTTTTAGTCCCTCACGAACAATAGCTTGTGTCAAAACAGTGGCTGTAGTTGTTCCGTCACCAGCAATATCATTAGTTTTTGAAGCCACTTCGCTGACGAGCTTGGCACCCATATTTTCAAAGTGATCTTCGAGTTCGATTTCTTTAGCAATTGTCACACCATCATTAGTGATAAGAGGTGAGCCAAAAGCTTTTTCCAAAACCACGTTACGACCTTTAGGACCAAGCGTTACCTTAACTGTATCAGCCAAAGTATCAACACCACGGACCATTGCTGCGCGTGCATCTGATGAAAATTTAATATCTTTTGCCATAGTTACTCCTTCTTTATCTTACTTTATATCTGATTAGCATAGACCTAAGCTAGGACTGCTAAAATATCTGCTTCACGGATAATTGAAACGGAATCATCTCCGTCTTTAACATTGACACCTGCACCATTTTCAACAAGAACTTTATCGCCTGCTGCAACACTAGGTGCAATCAATTCACCAGTAAGAGTACGGATTCCTTCACCTACTGCCAAAACCTCAGCAGTCTTTGTAGCTTCATGACTAGCTCCTGCCAATACAAAGCCACTAGCTGTTTTTTCTTCTGTTTCTTCAAAACGGACAACGATACGATCACCCAATGGTTTCAATGCCATACCAATTACCTCCAAATGTTATTTGTTATTAGTAACGTGTGAAACGTTATTTTTAGCACTCATAAACCACGAGTGCTAATCTATATATTTATTTTAGCACTTGGTCAAAAATAGTCAAGAAAAAACTACCCAAAATCTGAACTTTGGATAGTTTCTTTTTTTGTTTGTTAACCGAGCACCAAGGCATCATCATTGAGGACTTGTCCACTATTTTTGTGGAAGAGGTCCATAAGTTCTGCAACAGTGAGATTTTTCTTTTCTTCACCTCGCACATCGACGACGATTTTTCCATGATAGAGCATGACCAGACGGTTCCCATATTCGATAGCATGTTCCATATTATGGGTAATCATAAGGGTTGTCAATTCTTGTTCTTCAACGATCTTACGTGTCAAATTCATGACCATATCACTTGTCTTAGGATCTAGGGCTGCTGTATGTTCATCCAAAAGCAAGATTTTTGGACGCACCAAGGTTGCCATAGCAAGTGTCAAGGCCTGACGTTGTCCACCTGACAAGAAATTAGCATCAGTCTTCATACGATTCTCAAGACCAAGACCAAGATCTACCAAGGCTTCCTTGAAGACTTGACGTTCGCTTTCAGTGATAGACTTTTTAAAAAAGCTACGTTTCTTACCACGACGATAGGCAATCGCCATATTTTCTTCGATAGAAAGGTTTGTCGCTGTCCCCATTCGAGGATCTTGGAAAACACGACTAATGTCTTTAGAGCGCTCATCTACAGATGCTTTCTTAATAGATTGCCCCTCCAACAAGATATCCCCCTCATCAATACTAAGAACACCAGCAATTGAATTCATCAAGGTTGATTTACCAGCACCATTTCCCCCAATGACAGAGATAAAATCTCCCTGCTCAATGTCGAGATCCAAACCACGAAGGACGTGATTTTCATTGACTGTGCCTTTTTCAAAGGTTTTGTGAATCTGTTGTAAACTAAGTAAAGCCATTACTTGTCACCTCCTGGAGTCAAGGATTTATTAGGTCTGATTTTCAATTTTTGTCGTACTTCTGGCACATAAAGGATGATTGCAAGCAAGATGGCTGAAGCCAATTTCAACATTTGAGCATCAACATTCATGGCAAGGATAATAACCAAGACCAAACGGTAGAGAACAGCACCTACGACAATTGACCAGAGGCGTTTGCCAAGTGGTAGATACTTGACGATAACTTCAGCCAAGATAATTGCAGCCAAGCCATTTACGATTGTACCAGTACCCATATTCATATCCGCATAGCCATTGTTTTGAGCTAGGAGGGCACCTGATAGGGCAATCAAACCATTGGAAATCATGTAGCCAAGAATCTTCATACGGTCAACCTTGATACCATTGGCTTCACCCATGGCAAGGTTATCACCTGTCGCACGAAGGGCCAGACCAACCTGCGTATTAAGGAGGACAACCAACATAAACACTACCAGACTAACAAAAATCAGTCCTAATAGAATCACACCATTCAGCTTAGACAAACCAAGCCCCGTCACCATAGTTACTAGCGTATTATGTCCTGATAGAGAGACATTGGCACTTCCAAGAACCAAAAGGTTAACGGAATAGAGCCCCGTTAAGGTAATAATCCCTGTTAAAAGTGCTGGTATCTTCATTTTCGTATGCATAAAGCCAGACACAGCTCCAGCAAGCATACCAGCCACAAAACCACCTAAAGTCGCAAAGATTGGGTTGATTCCACGGATAATCATGATAGTTGTCGTAGCAGCACCAAGTGGGAAAGCCCCTTCAGCTGTCAAATCAGCAAGGTCCAAAATACGGAATGTAATGAAGACCCCAATAGCCATAATAGCCCAGAGAAGTCCCTGAGAAATGGCTGTTAGCACCACATTTGAAAATCCTTTTTTAGAAGACTTATTGACCTTAAGCTTAATGACACCCTTATCTTTTTTAGCAATTGGTTTGTCATCTTGCGTTGATGCTTTAGATTCCTCGTCACTAATGCTAGAAACATCAATACCAAGTTCTTTAGCCATGTCATGGTTAACCACAACATTTAGGGTTTTAGGATACTCGGCATCGACATCCTTGACCTTCTCACCTCGGAGAACACGGCCTGCCAACTTACCTGTTTGACGTCCAAGCGCTTCATAGTTAGTTCCATAAGTGAACAGGACACCTTTTTCTACACTACCAGCGTCACTACCAACAACTGGAACCTTAGTCTCTTTAGAAAGATCTACCAAGGTATTAATAGCACTAACAATGGTATTGTCAGTTGGGATGAAGATGACTTGGGTCTGACTCATCAAGCTCTTGGCTGTGTCTTGGATATCATTGGTGGATGAAATTCCCTTAATAACCGTTTCAATACCAGCTTCCTTGAAGTATTTCTTGGCTTCTTCAACCTGAACCTCTGAGTTACGCTCGCTGGTCGTGTACATAATCCCAACTTTTTTAGTATTTGGAAGGACCTTTTTCAACAACTCAACTTGTTTGTTGATAGGTGACATGTCACTTGTCCCTGTCACATTTCCTCCAACATTGTCCATAGACTTAACCAGTTTAGCTGAGACTGGATCTGTGACAGCTGTAAAGAGAATTGGCTTATCCTTTGTCAAACTACTCAAAGACTGGGCTGCTGGGGTTGCGATAGCCAACATAAGATCGTTATCTTCAATAAGCGACTGAGAAATCGTCTGCAAGTTAGACTGATCTCCTTGTGCATTCTGATAATCGATTTTGATGTTCTTACCGTCGACATAACCTTCCTCTTTGAGTTCTTCAATGAACCCTTTACGTGTCGCTGACAAGGAAGGATGTTCCACATATTGGAGCACACCGACGTGAACCAAATCTTTATTAGAAGCATTGGAACATGCTACCAAGAGGACAGCTGTAATAACAGCCATCATACTGACCAAGAATTTCTTCATCTTGTATACCTCTATTTTTTATTCTATCTATTTCCAATTTTCTGTCATCTTTTTTCCGAGATGATAGAGTCAAAAGAAAATTAAAAATAGACCACGGTATGAAAAAAACCAGTTAGGACAGGCCCAACTGGTTTTATGCATCTTGACTAGCACAGGCTAGCTTATGTCACCGGTTAGACCTATTCATCTAATCGGCTAATCCATCACAAAATGCTTTAGCTTCATAGATACAAACTGACTGACGCTTGTATCCTGAAACACAAACGTCCTATCTAAAGAAACTAAAGTAATAAAAAGCTTTAAGATTTCCCAAATGCGTCGCTTTGTTAAGCATGTGATGCCTCCGTAGTTATGATAGTTTTAAGTTTACACTATTTAGACAATTCTGTCAAATTGGAATTTACTCTCTTTTCTCTCAATTCATCACTATCACTGCAAAAGAAAAATCTCTTCCTGCTCCAGCAAGAAAAGATTTTTTAATCTTAAGCATCTTGTTCTGTTGTTAAGATAGCAAGTGTTTCAATCAAGTTATCGGCATTAACTTCAATAGTATCACCAGTTGCCTTGATTTTAACTTCGACAACACCTTCGCTGGCTTTTTTACCAACTGTCACACGAATTGGAAGTCCGATAAGGTCACTGTCAGAGAATTTAGAACCAACACGCTCATTACGATCATCTGTCAAGACATCATAGCCTTCAGCCATAAGAGCAGCTTCTAAACGTTCTGTCAAAGCATTGGCTTCCTCATCCTTAGTGTTAACTGTAATCAAGTGAACATCATACGGAGCCAATTCTTTAGGGAAGTTAATTCCCCATGCATAGCGGTACTGACCTTTTGGTGTCTTGTTAACAAAGAGACGTGCATGTTGTTCGATTACAGCTGACAAGATACGGCTAACACCGATACCGTAACATCCCATGATAATTGGAACAGCACGGCCATTTTCATCAAGAACATTAGCACCCATACTTTCAGAGTAACGTGTCCCAAGTTTAAAGATATGACCAATCTCGATACCACGCGCAAACTGAAGGACACCTTGACCATCTGGTGAAATTTCACCCTCTTTAACTTCACGAATATCCACGTATTCTGCCTTGAAGTCACGCTCTGGGTTAACCCCTGTCAAGTGGTAACCATCTTCATTAGCTCCAACGACCGCATTAGCCACGTCTTGAACCTTACGGTCCGCAACGATACGAACATTTTCAGGAAGGTTAACTGGACCAAGAGAACCGAAGTTAGCGCCAAAGACTTGACGTGCTTCATCTTCTGTAGCTGGTTCAAGGAAATCAGCAGCAAGGTAGTTTTTCAACTTCACATCGTTAACCTGATCATTACCGACAAGAAGAGCCACCACTGGTTCATCATCAGCAATGAAAAGCAAAGTCTTGACGGTTTGTTCTTCTGGAACATTCAAGAAAGCAGCAACTTCATCAATTGACTTGCAATCTGGTGTTTCAACACGAGTCACTTCTTCTTGAGTCACAACCTTAGTCGCTGGTGTGTAGGCATTTGTTGCCATCTCAAGGTTAGCTGCATAGCTTGACTCTGTAGAGTAGGCAATTGTGTCTTCACCAGATACCAACCATGATGTCAATTCTTTCTTGATTTCTTCCATGACATCTTCTGGAATCTCATCCAATGAAGCAATTGACTTGTCAAGAACTACCCAACGGTTGAGATCTGTACGCTCAGGAGTAACCGCCATGAATTCTTGAGAATCCTTACCACCCATGGCACCACCATCACCGATGATACCCTTAAATTCAAGGCCAGCACGTGTAAAGATAGCCTCATAAGCTTTACGGTAGTCTTCATAAGTGACATCCAAATCTTCATAGTTTTGGTGGAAACTATAAGCATCCTTCATGATAAATTCACGTGTACGAAGAAGACCGTTACGAGGACGTTTTTCATCACGGTATTTTGATTGGATTTGGTAGAGGTTAAGTGGCAATTGTTTGTATGATTTAACCGCATCACGAACCAAGGCTGTAAACGTTTCTTCGTGAGTTGGACCAAGGATAAAGTCAGATTTATCACGGTTTTTCAATTTATAGAGGTCTTCACCGTAAGTTTCATAACGGCCTGACTCACGCCACAAATCTGCTGTCAAAAGCGCTGGCGCCAACATTTCAACCGCACCGATTTTTTCAAACTCCTCACGCATGATGGTTTTGAATTTCTCGATAGCACGATTTGCCAATGGCATATAAGCATAAATACCAGCAGAAACCTGACGCACGTAACCCGCACGTACCATAAGGGCATGACTGATAACTTGAGCATCACTTGGCATTTCACGAAGTGTTGGAATCAACATTTTACTTTGTTTCATCATTTACATACTAAGGAGGCTGGCCCTTGGGTCAAGTCCCTTAGACTTCCTTTCGTTTCTTTGTTTCTAATTAAAAGAAAGCACGCATAATATCATTCCAAGTGACTGCAATCATAAGAACAACCATGATAGCAACACCTGCAAGTGTAATATAGCTTTCAATTTCTTGATTAAGTGGTTTACGACGAATGGCTTCAATAATATTCATAACAATTTTTCCACCGTCAAGGGCTGGAATTGGGATAAGATTGAAAATTCCCAAGTTAATTGAGAGCATCCCCATAAGGTTAAGAATGGAAATCAAGCCACTTTCTGAAGCCTGGGCAGACATTTGGAACATGGCAACTGGTCCACCAAGTTTATTCAAACTAAAGTTGGTGATAAGCCCCTTGAGTGCCACGAGAATTTTGAAGGCCCCTTCCCAAGCCATTTGAAAACCACCAAAAATCTTATCTTTTAGACCTGTTTTTAAGGCAGGAGAAACACCCAAAAAGTAGCTACCTTGACTCTCCTTAGGTTTAACAGAGACAGTTTCTTCCTGACCGTTACTTCTCTTAACCGTCACAGAAAGGCTGTCACCTTTGGAGATTTTTTGAGTATTCTCTGTCAATGCTTCCTTCAAGCTGTCCCAATCAGTAACCTTGTCCTTATTGATGGCCTCGATGGCATCACCATTTTTCAAGCCTGCTACCTGAGCAGCACCACCATCAGCCACCTGAATACGGTTGGTTGATGTGTCTTGAACACCACCTTGAACAAAGGCTAAGATAATAAAGACAAGCACCCCAAGAATGAAGTTATTCATAGGTCCAGCAAAGTTGGTAATTAAGCGTCCCCAAATGCTAGCATTTTGATATTGGACATCCTTAGGAGCGATACGAAGTTCTGTACCATCCTCCTCAACGATAGTGGCATCATGGTCAACCTCATAGGTCTTGGTCTCATCTAGGACTAGACCTGTAATGGTTAACTTATCTTCCAAATCATAGGCAGTGACGTTCATAGGTAAAGCCGTCTGGTCAACCTGACGATCCGAAAGGTTGATACGTCTTACCTTACCATCTAATCCAATCGTTAGACTAGCAGGACTACCTGTTTTAATCTCAGTTGTATCTTCACCCCAACCAGCCATACGGACATAACCACCCAAAGGGAGGATACGGATAGTATAAACGGTACCATCCTTACCAGTGTGTGCAAAAATTTTCGGTCCCATACCAATGGCAAATTCACGAACCAAAATTCCTGAACGTTTGGCGAAAAAGAAATGACCAAACTCATGGAAAACGACAATCACACAGAAAATCAGTAAAAAGGTAATAATAGCTTTCATCTAGACACCCCCACTCTTAAAAAAGTCCTAGGAAGTGCATGATTGGGAAAACGAAAATCCAGCTGTCACAACGGTCCAAAATACCACCATGCCCAGGAATGAGATTGCCTGAGTCTTTAACGCCAAAGTGACGTTTAATAGCTGATTCAACCAAATCACCAAATTGACCAAAAATACTAAAGAGAATCGTACAGATAAGCAACCAGAAGAAGTTATGAGGGGCATAAACTCCGTGGTTAATCAACCCAAAGATAAGAGCCACAATGATTGCTGATAAGATACCACCGACACTACCTTCAATAGTCTTATTTGGTGATACTTTTGGCAATAATTTATTCTGACCAAATTGACGACCAAAGAGGTAAGCCCCAATATCCGTTGCCCAAACAATAAAAAGGGCAAAGAGAACCTTTTCCCAACTATCCAAACGTGCTGCAATGAGATTTTGTAAACCAAAACCAACATAAAAGGCAGATGCGATTGGATAAGCTGCATCATCAAAAGAATAGTGGTCGCTATTAAGGACAGTCCCTGCTAGAATCAAAAATGAAATAACAGCGAAACCTGTCACACTAGCATTTGTTGGAAGACTGATAAAATACCGATCAATCGGCACAGCCAAGATAAAGGCTGCCACCATTGATAAAATACCCTCGATAGAGAAAATCTCCAAGTGCTTCATGCGAAGCATCTCAGACACCGCAACCATGGCCATAGCCCCAACTAAAAGTTGGAAAGGAAGACCGCCGATAAAGAGCAATGGGAGGAAAATGGCTGCTGCCACACCCCCACCAATTAAACGTTCTTGCATGAGAGGTCCTTTCTAGACACCACCGAAGCGACGGTGACGTTTATTGTAGTCAGAGATGGCTTGACGTAGCCCCTGCTGGTCAAAGTCTGGCCAGAAAACATCTGTAAAGTAAAACTCACTATAGGCAGATTGCCAAGGCAAGAAATTACTAAGACGAAGCTCGCCACTCGTACGGATAATTAAATCTGGATCACGATAGAGGTAAGGCAATTTATCTGTCATCAAATGCTTAGCAATGAGATCTTCATCAATAGCTTCAGGACTGAGTTTTCCTGCTTCAACCTCTTTAGCAATCGCTTGAACAGCAGATACAATCTCCGCACGACCACCATAGTTCAGTGCAAAATTAAGAACCAAACCGGAATTATGTTTCGTCTGCTCAACTGCCTTTTCAAGAGCATCTAAAGTCTCCTTAGGCAAACGACTGTTATCTCCGATTGTCAAAATACGAACATTGTTTTTGTCTAATTCTGGTACATACTTGTTAAAAAATTCAACTGGCAAATTCATGATGAATTTCACTTCATCTTGTGGGCGTGACCAGTTTTCAGTTGAGAAGGCATAAACTGTCAATACCTTAACTCCAAGTTGTGATGCTTCGATAGTTACCTTTTGCAAGGCGTCCATCCCAGCCTTATGCCCCATCACACGTGGTTGTAGACGCTTTTTAGCCCAACGGCCATTTCCATCCATAATAATACCAATATGGTTGGGAATATTGTCTAGAACCTCTTGATGAGATTTTTTTCTAAATTTAAACATGGAATATCCTCTAAATATAGTTTACCCTTTATTTTACCACATTTTCAGGGGTTCTGAACAGCTTTTAATACCGATAAGATTAGAAAACGCAAAAAGACCAGGATTTAACCTAGTCTCAAATACACATCTTACTTTTCATCAGAAGACTCAATTGCTGAATCTTCTTCGATAATTGTCTTTTTAGTTGTTTCTGCTGTTTCTGTAGTTGGTGCTGGTGTGATCACTTTCATGATTGAACGACTCAAATCAAAAGTCAAGAAAACACCTTCTGCATCCAAAACGATACGGTTATTCTCTTTGTCAATCTCATCAACAATAGCAATCAAACCACCGATTGTTTCAACTTCAGCACCCTTAGCAAGGCCTGCAAAACGGTCTTCCTGTGCCTTTGCTTGGCGACGACGGCTGAAAGCCACATAAGCAACAATAGCGACCACATAAATGGCCAAAACTAGCATCATATTCATATTTCGTATTCCTCCAATAATTCACTTGGCTACTACTATATCAGATTAAGTCAGGACAAGCAAGACAAATCCTTAGACAGACCACACAAAAACACTTTCCATCGTGAGGAAAGTGTTGAATGAGATTACATATCTGCTACGTTGTGGTAAACCTTTTGAACATCATCGTCTGCTTCAAGCGCATCAATAAGTCCTTCGAAAACTTCAAGGTCTTCACCTTCAAGAGTAACCTCAGTTTGTGGAATCATTTCAAGTTCAGTCACTTGGAACTCTTCTTGTCCGTTAGCACGGAGAGCTTCCAACGCTTTATGAAGATCTGTTGGCTCAGTATAAACAGTGATAGTACCATCTTCTGCTTCTACATCTTCAACTTCTACATCAGCTTCAAGCAATTGTTCAAAGATTGCGTCTGCATCTTCACCTGCAAAAACGATAACACCTTTTTTATCAAACATGTATGAAACAGAACCTGATGCACCCATGTTACCACCGTTTTTACCAAAGGCAGTACGTACATTAGCAGCTGTACGGTTAACGTTTGAAGTCAAAGTATCTACGATAATCATAGAACCATTTGGTCCAAAACCTTCATAACGTCCTTCAACGAAAGTTTCATCAGTGTTACCTTTAGCCTTATCAATGGCCTTATCAATAACGTGTTTTGGCACTTGCGCTTGTTTAGCACGCTCCAAAACAAATTTCAAAGCTGAGTTTGATTCTGGATCTGGTTCACCTTGTTTAGCAGCCACATAAATTTCGACACCAAACTTAGCGTAAACCTTAGAGTTTGCACCATCTTTTGCAGTTTTCTTAGCAACGATATTAGCCCATTTACGTCCCATGGGATTCACCTCTTCTAAGAGATTTGTATCTCTGATTTGTTTTTTCTTTTTTGAAAATAGCAAAGCTTGCTAAATTCACAATCCCTTACATTATAGCACTTTGACTGCCGTTAGTAAAATTGAAATAAATCCTAAGCATTTATCATATGAAACATTTACTCAGTCCCCTCTCCCAAACGAATAATCTTATCAAAATATGGTTCATTTCCCTTTATAAGATGGTGGGTAACCGTGATATAAGTGATATTAGGATCACTTAATAAAAGGTGCTCAATACGAGTAGCATTATTATGGTCAAGATTTGCAGTGGCTTCATCAAAAATCACAACAGAACTTCCTTTTAAAAACGCTCTTATCAGGCCTATTCTTTGTTTTTGACCCTCCGAAAAGCTACCGTCGCTTACTTGCTCATCTATACGACTTAAGAAAGATAAAAGATTAACTCTTTCAAGAACTTCCTTGATCTGCGTATCAGTAATAACTTCATTCCAAAGAGTTAGATTGTTCCTCAAGGTATCATTATAGATATGAGTTTGACTCCCAACATAGGCACATTTAGACACGATTGAGTTCTCATCAATCTCTTTTGACTCCAATTTTCCAAACAAGATTGTTCCCTCGTAATCTTTAAGATTGCCTAGGAATATATTAAGCAGGGTTGACTTCCCACTACCTGAGCATCCAGTAATAGCATACTTGCCTCCTTTTTTAAAGGTTTGGGTGAATCCCTCAAAAATAGCCTTCTCTCCAAAATGATAACTTACATTCTCAAAATGAACATCCTGAATTGTCGCTATACAAGTCTTTGGACCCTCTGGAAAATCGTGAAATTTTTTTAAGATAGGATTGACAGACTTAATGGTCACTTGCAGCTGATTAATGGTGGATAGAGAGTTAAAAATATTACCTGATATCTGTCCTACTGAGGTAATGGTTCCAACAGTAATATTTCCAAAAATAATTAACAAGCCAGTTAGAAGAAGTATCAACATCTGGGCGATAACTGAAAATAAAGCCATCAGCGTCTCAGTGCTAGTCTTTCTTTTTGTAAAAATAATTTTTTGTACAATATATTTCTCAACAATGGACCTCACTTGTCTAAGAAATATCTGTTTACGACTAGCGTAATAAACATCCGCATATCCATATAACTGATCGCTTATTCCAGAAACAAGCTCCTCATTCGCTTTGGAAAATATCTCCATTGATTTCTGCATTTTATTGGTAAATGGTTTGGGAAGATAAGTCAGACACAAAGTTAAAAAAATGGCTAGCAGAACAATCCTTACATCATAACTTAATAAGGCGATAATTGAAAACAAAGTGGTGAATACTGTTGAACAAAGAGTATAAATACTTGAAAAGCCATTTGATTCAATCAATTGGATATCATTATTTAATACTGAGAGATGCTCTCCAATATCACTCTTTCTAAATTCACTAAAAGAATGGTGAATAATTTTACTAAGATAAGACTGACGAATAGACAAAGTCATTTTTTGGATTAATTTTGTTTGATGTACCGCAATAATATAATTCAAAACTAAATAAATAATGTAAAGACCTACCTCTAGACCTAAGAGAGCTAAAAAAGATTGGATTCGCTTAGATACCAGCTGATTCGTCATTAAAGCTAAGGTTACCGAGGCACTCACGAAAATAGCAGCATTCAGTGCTAACAGTAGGATATGAACTAAATTGTCATACTTGTATTTAAGAATATAGGTTCTCATAGATTTCCTCACAATCTAAATCACCTTGGTATATAATCAGTTGGATAAATTGAAGACATTGGAATACCATATATCCATTGAAAATTAAAAACCATAGTGATGTCGTACTATGGTCTTAGTTTATTCTATTTTTTAACTCACTCTATAAAATTGTCATATAGTGGAATTTAACAACTCTTGATACTCTGATTCCTTAGCAAGCAATAACTTTTCCGCACCTAAAGTCCTAAGAGTTTCTAAACACCCCTCAATTAGATTTCTCCCTTCAGCAACTTCACCCGACTTTATCAAGTAAGACCCCATTACAAATATCAACTCATGTCTTTCATATAAGAGGACCTCAGGAATTCCACTATCATTGACTAAATCTAAATAGTATTTCGCTGAATCTAGTTCATCACGTCGTAAAAATTCATAAGCTGCATTAATAAGAAGACTAATTCGGATTCTTTGATTTGAGTCGCTATTTCCAAAAAGTCTAGTTCTATACACAATCTCCTTGGTCAAAACATTAAGTGTCTGGGTGGAAATAAACGACATACTATTTCCTAATATGATTAACTCTCTTTTTCCCCATTGTTCAATGCTAAAAAGATAGTCTGTTAATTCCCTTACCTTATTTTCATCAACCTCTTTATTTGAAACACTTGCCAAAAAAGATTCTAGCATAATACTGTTATAGAGAAATGATTTGTCTTGTGTGAGCTCAAATTTACGACGCTCTTCTCCAGCGTACTTCTGTAACGATAAACTATCGTTTTGATAATAAGCCTTACTAGCACTTTCTAATAACTTTTCAGTATGAGTCGGATTATCTTGAGATAAAATACCATAGAACTCTTCAATACTGACATCCAATTTATCTAACAAAAGAAAAAATCTAGATAATGAGATATCAGATTCTCCACGTTCAAATTTTGATAAGAAAGATACTGATAAATAATCACTAGCAAGTTCTTTCAATGTCAAATTCTTTGATAAACGAATTTTTTTCAACAAAGCACCCATTTCCACAGGTCCAATCATGATTCATCCTCCTATGCTTGAACTAATTATAGCAACAATCATCCCTAAATTAAAGAGCCACAAAACCCAACTAGCCCGTCCGAAACGTTTAGAATAAAAGTTCGTAAATTAAGCTACAAGAAATCATTAATGGAGAGTTTTAGCCTACAAATGGTTAAAAAAAGACCAGCCAAAGCTGATCTTATCTGATTACGGCTCTATAATTTCTGTAGTGGGTAAAACCACTATAGAGATTATAGAGCTTTTTGAGTATACACAAAAAGTCCCATAAGAACTATAATGAAAAGCGACGAAACTACCATTAGGAAGAACTTATGAGACCTATTAAGAATACCACAGAATTAATCGGAATTAAAGACCCTAACATCATTATTTCTCTTGTTTTTGAAACTGATACTCATATCGAAATTCATGCAAAACTGGATTACCCTGCACCACCATGCCCACATTGCCAAGGAAAGATGATTAAATATGACTTTCAAAGACCTTCTAAAATCCCTCTTCTAGAGCAAGCTGGAACTCCGACACTACTACGTCTGAAGAAACGTCGCTTCCAGTGTAAAAGTTGTAGGCGAGTCACGGTCGCTGAGACATCAATCGTTGAGAAAAATCACCAAATCTCAAACCTTGTCCGACAAAAGGTTGCTCAACTTCTAACTGAAAAGCTATCATTAACGGATATTGCCAGAAGACTTCGTGTATCGACATCCACTGTCTATCGTAAACTTGACCAGTTTACTTTCAAGGAGCATTATGACAAACTCCCAGCTGTTATGTCCTGGGATGAGCTTGGGTTCAAGAAAGGTGAACTCGCTTTTGTGGCGCAAGACTATGAGACCAACAAACTCATAACTATCCTCGATAATCGCCGTCAAACCACTATTCGAAACTACTTTTTGAAGTATCCGTTGAAAGCTCGCCAAAAGGTACAGTTTATCACGATAGATATGTCAGGAACTTATATGCCACTAGCTCGAAGACTTTTCCCTAACGCCAAAATTGTTCTTGATCGATTTCACATTATCCAGTACCTTGGACGTGCCTTTTTAAAGACAAGAATTGCGATTATGAACCAGTTCGATAAGAAGTCACTACCTTATCGAGCCTTGAAAAATCACTGGCGACTTTTTCAAAAGGACAGTCGTAAGCTATCTTGTAACTCATTTCACTCGAAGACATTTTGTCAAACCTTAAGCCCACATGAAGTCATTGAGAAGACATTGGTCTTTTCAGAAGAGCTCACCGACTACTATACTCTTTATCAGCTTTTGCTTTTTCACTTTCAGGAGAAGAGAGTAGATGAGTTCTTTGAGCTGATAGAGGAAAATAGAAGCAAGGTCAATCACTATTTTCAAACGGTCTTTAGGACTTTTCTTAGACACAAGCAATACATCCAAAATGCACTAGAAACAGACTATTCAAACGCAAAACTGGAAGCTACTAACAAGTTGATTAAAGACATCAAACGGTTGGGCTTCGGTTTTAGAAACTTCATCAACTTTAAGAAACGTATCTTCATCACTCTAAACATAAAAAAAGAGAAGACCTATCTGGTCCTCTCTAGATGTTAGCTTTTCGCCACCCACTACAGTTGACAAACATACTAAGATGAGTAGTGAGAAAATCTCCAACCAGAGAGTACTCACTACTTTTTCGTTAGGTTAAAGTAGTGGGGTCTTGTAAAATTGTAGTATAGCGCTATACGTCACTTGACAAGCTGGCAAGAAACCTTGATCAAAAATACCAGGAAAGGTATTTTTTAGCATGCCTTTTTATGGCTCAAAAATTGTTAAAACTAAGACAATAAACTCAGAATAGTACTGTCTTATCTCATTTTTAACTTAAAGCTTTGATAGACTTGATAAATGATAAAAAAGAGCTAATAAAATTTAGAATGCGGAAACTAACTTACTCAACTGTTACTGCTTTTGCAAGGTTTCGTGGTTTATCCACGTCAAGACCCCGTTGTAGAGAAGCATAGTAAGCAATCAACTGAGTTGGAATAACCATTGAGATCGGTGATAAGAATGGATGTACTTGATTGACAATAATATCATCATCAGCTTTAGCTAATTTTTCCTCAACGACTGTTAAAACATTAGCTCCACGAGCAGCAACTTCCTGAATATTACCACGAGTATGAGCAGCCACAACTTCACTTGCAGAAATTAATCCTAAAACTGGAGTACCATCTTCAATCAATGAAATTGTACCGTGTTTCAACTCACCCGCAGCAAAGCCTTCACATTGAATATAAGAGATTTCTTTCAACTTCAATGATGCTTCCATAGCTACATAATAATCATTTCCTCGACCAATGTAGAAAGCATTACGAGTTGTAGCCAACAAGTTCTCAACTTTCTCAGAAATCATATCTTTTTCAGAGAGAGTCGCTTCAATTGACTGAGCAACAATTGATAACTCATGCACTAAATCAAACTCAAGTGCTTCTTTCTTGCCATTTGCTTCACCAACAGCTTTCGCAAGGAAAGCTAGAGCCGCAATCTGAGCAGTATAAGCTTTTGTAGAAGCTACAGCAATTTCAGGCCCTGCATGTAAAAGCATCGTATATGTTGCTTCACGAGAAAGCGTAGAACCAGGTACATTGGTAACAGTCAAACTAGGGATTCCCATTTCGTTAGCTTTCACCAAAACTTGACGGCTATCTGCTGTTTCACCTGATTGACTAAGCAAAACAAACATTGGTTTTTTGCTCAAAAGTGGAATGTTGTAACCCCACTCAGATGCAACACCTATTTCAACTGGTGTATCTGTCAATTTTTCAAACATAGCTTTTGACGCAAAACCAGCATTATATGAAGTCCCAGCTGCTAAGATGTAAATACGATCTGCTTCTTGTACTGACTTGACAATAGCTGGATCAACAGTGATATTTCCTTCATCATCTGCATAGGTAGAAATCAATTTACGCATTACAGTAGGTTGCTCATCAATTTCTTTCAACATATAGTAAGGATAAGTTCCTTTACCAATATCAGAAAGATCAAGTTCAGCTGTATAAGTACCGCGTTCAATAGCATTTCCTTCATAATCGGTAACTGTGATAGCATCTTTGGTCAGAACAACCAACTCTTTATCGTGAATTTCCATAAATTGACTAGTTTCACGAATCATAGCCATGGCATCTGAACAAACCATGTTGTAACCTTCACCAACACCAATCAAAAGTGGAGATTTGTTTTTGGCAACATAAATCGTATCTGGTGCTTGAGAGTCAACAAGAGCAAACGCATATGACCCTTGGATAATATGAAGAGATTTTTTTAAGGCTTCAAGAACTGATAATCCATCTTCGTCAACGAATTTACCAATCAAGTGAACTGCAATCTCAGTATCTGTCTGACCTTTAAATTTGTGTCCTTGCAAGTATTCTTCTTTAATTTGGAGATAGTTTTCAATAACTCCGTTATGAACTAAAACGAAGCGCCCTGTTTCCGAAGTATGTGGGTGAGCATTATCCTCAGTTGCTTGACCATGTGTTGCCCAACGCGTGTGACCAATACCAGTTGATCCCTTAACATCGGAGCTAATTTTAGCACGAAGATCTGCAATACGACCAACTGATTTAACTAGACAACCTTTATCTGGGGCATCAGTCACATAAATACCTGCTGAGTCATAACCGCGATACTCTAACTTTTCGAGACCCTGTATTAAGATATCCACTGCATTACTATTTCCAACAACTCCAACAATTCCACACATTAATTATTACCTGTAGCAACTTTTAAATTACTATCCCTTTCCTACAAATTGGTATAGTTCAATATCCTATTATTGAACCGAACAAAGTCATTATATACCTAGTTTTATTAGTTGTCAACAATTAAATTGGTATAGTCATAAAAGATGACTATCTTCAATTTGTCAAGTAAAAACTTATTATCAGATAATCTAAATCAATTTTTCTTAACAACTATTTAAATGAATAAAAACGAAATTTGTTATACCACTTCCAATTAAACTCTATTTTCCTTTAAAGAACAAAATTTCGCTAATAATTCAGATTTTTTTATTTCTGTGATTTGTAAAACCACTGTAGAGATTATAGAGCTTTTTGAGTATACACAAAAAGTCCCATAAAAATTGTACTGACCCCAAAAAGTTAGACAATTAATTTATCCAAAGGATTTAGTTCTGTATTGCACAGGACTGAGTCCTTTTCTACCATTTGTCAAGCATATCAAGGCATTTGATAAAAAAATAGATTGAATTACATAGTCAAACTAAGGAGTTTGTCTATTTTTGAACTAAAGTTTAGTGTAAAAAGTGCACGCAAAAACAACACCTTACCTAGTGGTTTTTTGATAAGGTGTTACAATCATATGGCATAAACAATTTTACCGATTTTGGGTAGAAGTATAATCGTAAAGCTTGTTATGTGTTATGAGGTAATACATTGTTCTAATGAGACGATGTGTAGAGGCAATCGTGTGTGGTTTGGTTGAAGTCACTTGCGATTGTCTTTTCCGTTTCTCATAGAAGTCTGCTATATGACAAGGATTGGTGTAGCCAGCTGAAGCTATGTTATGAATGCACTTAAAGAGAACCTTTATGGCATAGGGATTCCCACGTTTGGTGATATGTTCCTTTGCTAGAAAGTCCCCAGATTCATAGTGGCTGAGGTCAATGCTGATCAAAGCATTGATTTGATTGGCAGAATGAAATTGACGAATGTCACCAAGTTCGCCAATAATACTTGTCGCTGTGGTTTCAGTGATTCCAGGAATAGAGAGAAGAATCTCGTATTCTGGCAAAGGTTGAGCCAAAGTTACCATCTCCTCTAAAACGCCTTGTCTATATTCAGAAAGCCTAAGTAACTCCCCTGCATAGTATTTGATCTCTTCCATCATTGGAGAGGTTTTCTTGACCTCACAATAAGACTGATTAGCTAGTTTTGTAAGCTTATCTACTAAGTAAGTCACACGTTTTTCAGAGATGCGTTTTGCCGTAGACTGACGGATGATAGCTGTTAATTCGGCGTCATCTAACTCCAGTACAAAACTATTACATGGAAAAGTCATGACCAAGTTCCAATATTGTTCCCACAGTTGGTGAAGATAAGATGTTTTACAATTCAGGAAAAGAGACCTGTAGAACCTTGTGCAGACGATTTTTAGCGCAGAAAATATCCCCAGTAAGATTCTGATAGAAATGGCTGAGGTCGCGTAATTCTTGATAAAGCACTTCTTGGACATAGCTTGGTTTACGATTGAGGATGAACTGAGACGTAGCTAGTTTTTCAGCGTCAATCTTATCTGTTTTACGTACTCGTAAGCTATCTAGTTGTTTTTGTGATTCTAAGGGCTTGAGCAGATTATCAGTCAGGCTTACCCATTAGCTAAACAACAACGTTGCTTGATTCATATTAGTCGAAATCTGGCTAGTAGGGTGAAACGATCTGATCGAGCGGTTATTCTGGGGTAATTTAAAATGATTTATCGTGCTGAAAATTTAGAAATGGCAGTACAAGCTTTAGAGGACTTTATCGCCGAATGGAAACCAAAGTATAGGAAAGTCACGGAAAGCCTGGAGAAAACGGATAATCTTTTAACTTTTTTTCAGTTTCCCTATCAAATTTGGCACAGCATTTATTCGACAAACCTCATTGAGTCTCTTAACAAAGAAATCAAACGTCAAACGAAAAAGAAGGTTCTTTTTCCTAACGAGGAGGCTCTGGAACGTTACTTAGTTACTTTGTTTGAAGATTATAATTTCAAGCAAAGTCAACGAATCCATAAAGGGTTTGG
>OIFW01000171.1_pt1 | contig 21056 bp, 31 predicted proteins | sample 1582111 | NCBI WGS metagenome assembly OIFW01 (sample SAMN07501063, study PRJEB24779) | human gut metagenome | isolation source: stool | host: human infant | place: USA: Pittsburgh, PA | reverse complement strand
CAACTGGTATGCCTTTAAATCATCAGGAGCCATGATTGCTAGCAATTGGCTATATGATAATAACTCTTGGTATTACCTAAAGGACTCAGGTTCTATGGCGACAGGTTGGATCAAAGATAGTGGTTCTTGGTATTATCTAAACAACTCAGGTTCTATGGCGACAGGTTGGATCAAAGATAGTGGTTCTTGGTATTATCTAAACAACTCAGGTTCTATGGCAACAGGCTGGGTCAAAGACAGTGGTTCTTGGTACTACCTTGCTTCATCAGGTAAGATGCTTCACAATACCTACACACCAGATGGCTACTATGTAGATGCTAGTGGCGCTTGGAAATAATCTAAAGTACACATTTTATTCCATCAGCTATTAGTGTACATGCTCAGACTAATTGTTATCAGAGATGCAAGAAAAATCTAGATAATAATACAAAAAGCGAATCGAAACAATGAACTCTGTTTTGTTCGCTTTTTGTTTTAATCTGTGTCATTACGATATTTTCATTTAATTGTATATCCCCCAAAAATTTACATTTTTATATGAAGTATTTAATAAAAAGGAGTATAATAACTTTAAAACTGATTACATGTATATCGATAAGGAGGGCAACTCTTTATGCTGAGAAGATTTGTTACCAAGAAGCACCTCGTACTTTACTTCTTTTCTATTGCCATTACTTGGCTGGAAGCAATTATCACGCCAGCCCTTGTTCAGAATATTGTTGCTAGTTTTACCAATCAAGAACTAGGCCTTCTTTGGAAAGTTTTGATTTTGGGAATCCTTGGAAACCTCATTCTATTACTAGGCTTAGCTGGGAAACGCTATTACTACGCCCGTTTGATTACTGACTTTAAATATGGAATCAAGAGTGCTATTTTCAAGCGATTTTTAAGCAGTTATGAGATTGATGAAAAGGATATTTTGTCTGACCTAGAAAACGACGTCAAGCAACTAGAAGAAAGCTATATCGAGCCAACCGTCATCATCATTTCTTCTCTTGGTTTCACCACTGTGTCCATTCTCTATGCCTTGTGGACCAATTTTTACTTAGGCTTGATTTTCATCCTCTTCTACTCCTTTCCTGTACTCTGCAGTGCTATCGGATCAAAGCGCTTGGATTCACTTTCTGAAAAGCGGTCAACTGTTAACCAGAGCTACTTATCAAGCTTGACAAATTTTATTGGTGGCAGCCAACAAATTCGCCATTATCAGGGACAAGATTTCTTTTTTGCTCGCTACCAAAAGCAATTACAAACCAGTCTGGATGCCGAAATCAACTATGAAAAACAACGAACTTTAAACAGTCTTTTTATCAATAGCATCGATGCCTTTTGTTCTGTCACACCAATCGTCATCGGTGGCTTTATGACCTACTATAATTATTTAGATGCGGCGAGTTTTGTGGCCATCTATCTGGTTTCTCATAATATCGGCTATCAATTCCAAGAGTTGGCTTACTTTACCAACACCCGAAAAGCGAATCGAACTCTTCTCAATAAATACCAAAAACTTTTAGGCCAGTCTGACTTCATCTCGCCTAGAAGCATAGAAAACATTTTCCCTATCCAGCTTAAGAGCATCTCCCTAGAAAAAGATGGGAATATCCTCTTGTCTCCGATTTCCATGCACATCAAGCAAGGAGAAAAAATTGCCATTATCGGGGAAAGTGGCTCTGGTAAGACAACCCTGCTCAATATCATTCATGGAGAAGAGACACCAACAAGTGGACAGATTAGCTTTGCTGGTCAAAACCTGTCACGTCAAGAAATCACAAGCTTTAGTTCCTATATCCTCCAAGATAGCCATTACTTTGACACGCTATCTCTGGAAGACAATATCCTTCTAGGACTGGATAAAAAGGAGGAACACTTAACTTACATCCTCAAAAAAACAGGATTAGAACATTTGAAAAATCGAACGCTCAGCAATGATAGTCTGTCTGGTGGCGAGAAACAACGCCTCGAAATCGCTCGCGCCCTCTACCATGATAGCCAACTCATCTTAGCAGATGAGATTAAGGCCAATCTTGACTCGGAAAATAGCAGAAAAATTAGCGACTTGCTCTTCTCCCTACCACAGACAGTCATAGAAGTCATTCACCACTACACAGAAGAAGACTTAAAACACTACGACCAAGTCATTCACTTAAACAAAGAAAAGTAGTATTCTATAACATACGATTTTAAAAAGCAAGGAACCCAAATTCCTTGCTTTTTAACTCAATATCAAACTGGCTACAATAGGGCTGACAAAGACATAGAGAATACCGGTGACACCGATAGCCAAACCACCCATGGCTCCTGCTACAGAACCGTATCGAAAGGCTGTTCCCGTTCCAACTGCGTGACCTGTTCCTCCAAGGGAAAGACCAACAGCTACTGGGTCGTCAATTTTCAACCACTTCAAAAGTGTTGGTCCGATGACACTGGTTAAAATCCCAGTTGCGACTACAACGACCAAGGTCACAGTCGTCAAACCTTGCAATTTTTCTGTAATTCCTACTGCCATGGCGGTTGTCACTGACTTAGGAAAGAGTGAAATGGCTAGGAAAAAGTCCATTCCAAAAATCTTAGCTACAAGGGCCGTGAAAGAGGTATTGACCACTACCGCTAACAGACTTCCAAAGAGAATACTCCGAGCATGGTGCTTCATCAAGTGAAAACTCTTATAAAGCGGAATCCCTAGAGCCACGGTCGATGGGACAATCAAGTTGTTCAGATAAACCCCACCCTGGTAGTAATCTTGGTAAGAAATCCCCGTCACCTTTAGAAAGATGATAATGAAAACAGCTGACAAAAGCAAGGGCGTTGTCAATGGATGGGGAAAACGTCTGTAAATCAGCATTCCTACTAGATAAGCTAGGATAGACAGGGCTAGCCCAAACAGGGGATTGGAAACAAATTCACTCATTTGGCATCTCCTTTCTCATAATCTCCCTCAAACCGTCGTTTGATAAACTGAACCACCAAAGCAATGAGGATAATATTGATGACTGCTGCAAAAAAGATAATCAAAACAATTGGCAAAAGATAGGGAGCAATCACATCAAACTTCTCCATGATTCCCACTGCTGGTGGCAAAAAGAGAATGGTCATATTGGCCAGCAAGAAATTCCCCACCATGTTGACATGCCTAGTTCTCAGCCACTTGAATTGTAGGGCTAAAAAGAGAATAATCAAGCCGATAATACTGCCCGGGATGGGCAAATGAAAGAAACTAGAGATCCCCTCTCCGATTAGAGAAATCACAAAGAGAATCATTAATTGAACATATAATTTCATCCTATACTCCACGAAATAGACTTCTTGCATACCAGTTTACTCTTTTTTCAGAAAATTTCAAGGAAATGCACAAGAGTTGATGAAAGTTTGAGAAGAAAGGGGATACAAACAATTCTTGACTTGTGAAAACAGGCATGATTTAGGATAAAAGATACCAGCGTCCTTCTTGCCAGTATTCTTGAAAAGTAGTATAATTATTGCATGCGCAATCATCTTGTGATGCAGAGACTGTCCGTGAATGGACTTTCTTATATTTACAACTCTAAAAAGAAAGGAGATACTATGACCTACTTGGAAAAATGGTTTGATTTCAATCGGCATCAGAAAGAAATTGAAAGTCTTTTGGAAGAGACTGTTGCCCAGCAGAGTGAACAAAGTCTGACCTTGAAAGAGTTTTACCTGCTCTACTATCTGGATTTGGCCCAAGAAAAATCTCTACGCCAGATTGACCTGCCAGATAAGCTTCATCTGAGCCCGAGCGCTGTTTCTCGAATGGTGGCCCGCTTGGAAGCTAAAAATTGCGGGTTGCTTAGTCGCAGGTGTTGTGATCAAGATCGACGCTCTAGCTTTATCTGCCTGACAAGTGATGGGCAAAAAACACTGGCCTCTCTACAAAAGGCTGTCGAAGCAAGCTTGGAGACTGGTTTGGATTTCTTGATTTAAGGTGATTTTAGAAAAAAGTTGCGTGCGCAATCATTTTTCTTGACATTCTCTTCTACAAGGAGTAAAATAAAGTCATCATTAAACAAAGGAGTTGTAAACATGATTGAAATTACCTATCTAGATGCCAGCAAGAATGAAAGAACTGTCACCTTCGAATCTTATGAAGACTTTGATCGTTCACAACAAGCTTGCCTTATCGGCGTTGCAGACTACTACCCTGTTCAAAAATTAACCTACAACGGTCATGATTTGGACTACCATGGGACTTATGGAGATATCTTCTTCTATCTCAAGAAACAAGATTTAAGCCAATATAACTAAAAAAAGGAGAAATACAATGGCAAAAGCAATTACAGATGCAACATTCGAACAAGAAACAAAAGACGGTTTGGTCTTGGTAGACTTCTGGGCAACTTGGTGTGGTCCATGTCGTATGCAAGGTCCAATCTTGGACAAATTGTCTGAAGAACTTTCAGAAGATGTATTGAAAATCGTTAAAATGGACGTTGATGAAAATCCAAACACAGCTCGTGCTTTTGGAATCATGTCTATCCCAACTCTTCTCTTCAAAAAAGACGGCCAAGTTGTGAAACAAGTTGCTGGTGTTCATACAGCAGAACAAATCAAGGCCATCGTTGCTGAATTGAGCTAATCACACTAGAGACCAAGTACTTTCTTTGGTCTCTTTTTTCTTGCCCTTTGCCATTTTTCAAAAAATATGCTAGACTATAGGTAGAATATTACGATGTTTGGGACATGCCATCGCTAAAAAAAACCTCTACATGGTATTTTTTAGCTCCCTCAAGGGAGCTTTTTGCGTGCTCTGAACATTTCCCATTTTGGAAGGAGTACTATGAAACGTCAATCAGCCTTGGTCGTCTTTAGTGGCGGTCAAGATTCCACAACCTGCCTCTTTTGGGCTAAAGAACACTATGAAACGGTCGAGGCCGTCACCTTTGCCTACGGCCAACGCCATCATCTCGAAATTCAAGTTGCTAGAGAAATTGTTAAGGAACAGGGTATTCGTCATCATATACTAGATATGTCTCTGCTGGGGCAAATCACTGAAAATGCCCTGACCTCTGATCTGGAGATTGAGCAAAAAGAGGGAGAGGTTCCCAATACCTTCGTTGACGGTCGTAACCACCTCTTTCTCTCCTTTGCGGCAGTCCTTGCTAAGCAACGGGGCATTAAAGATATCGTGACAGGTGTCTGCGAGACAGACTTCTCAGGCTACCCTGATTGTCGGGATGTCTTTGTCAAATCCCTTAATGTTACTCTCAACCTTGCCATGGATTACGACTTCATTATCCAAACGCCTCTCATGTGGCTAGACAAGGCTGAAACTTGGGAATTAGCCGACCAACTCGGTGCCTTTGACTATGTTCGTGAAAAAACATTAACCTGCTACAACGGAATTATCGGGAGTGGCTGTGGAGATTGCCCAGCCTGCCACCTACGTCAACATGGTCTAGATGTTTATCTCTCACAGAAAGGAGAAGCCTAATGTTTTTTGCACCCAAAGAAATCAAACAGGAAACTGGAGAATCTCTCGTTTACAATCCTTATCGGACTCTAGTCTCCAAAGAATTTACCTTTGATGCTGCCCACCACCTCTTTCACTATGAGGGAAAATGCAAATCCCTTCATGGTCACACCTATCATCTGCAGATTGCTGTCAGTGGTTTTTTAGATGAACGTGGCATGACCTACGATTTCGGAGATATCAAAGCGATCTACAAGAACTACTTAGAGCCCCACTTGGATCATCGCTATCTCAATGAAACTCTCCCCTATATGAACACAACTGCTGAAAATATGGTTTACTGGATTTTCCAAACCATGAACCAAGAGTTGCCAGACGAGCGCAATCTCCGTTTGGAATATGTTCGCCTCTATGAGACTCCGACTGCCTTTGCAGAGTTTAGACGGGAGTGGTTAGATGACTAGGGAACGTGTCCTCAAACTACCAGTTCTGGAAATTTTCGGCCCAACTTTTCAAGGCGAAGGCCGTGCAATCGGGCAGAAAACCATGTTTGTCCGCACTGCTGGTTGCGACTACCACTGCGACTGGTGCGATTCTGCCTTTACTTGGGATGGCTCTGAAAAGCCAACTCGTATGACAGCTGACGAGGTCATTGCTGCCTTGGATAAATTGGGAAGCTACGACTACGTCACCCTATCTGGGGGAAATCCTGCTATCCTAGCAACCAACATGGCTGAACTCGTCACTAAACTCAAGGAACGTGGTGTCACTCTGGCTGTTGAGACTCAAGGTTCTCGCTGGCAAAATTGGTTGAAAGACATCGACCAGGTTACTCTCAGTCCCAAACCTCCTTCATCCAAGATGGAAGTCAACTTTGAAACCCTGGACTTTATCGTTTCCCAACTTGATCCAGATAAAGTCACCTTTAAAATTCCTGTCTTTGACGATGCAGATTTGGCCTTTGCCAAAGGCATACAAGAACGCTACCAACCAGATGTTCTCTTTTTATCGGCTGGAAATCCTGAGCCCAAGGCCACAGGCAATATTATCCAAGACCAACTAGATCGACTCAAAGAACTCTGGGAACGCATCGCTGCCGACGATAGCTGGGGCAATGTCCGCGTCCTTCCTCAACTGCATACCCTCCTCTACGATAATCAACGTGGTGTTTAAAATTAGAAAGAAAAAATCATGTCACAACAAGAAGAAATGAAAAACCTCAGCCTACTGGGCAACAAAGAAACCAACTACATTTTCGAGTATCAACCAGATGTCCTGGAATCCTTTGACAATCGTCATGTGGAAAATGACTATTTCATCAAGTTCAACTGTCCTGAATTTACCTCACTTTGCCCAATCACTGCTCAACCAGACTTTGCAACTATCTATATTTCCTACATTCCTGACAAGCTCTGTGTTGAGTCAAAATCCCTCAAACTCTACCTCTTTAGTTACCGAAATCATGGAGATTTTCACGAAAACTGTATCAACACCATCGGTAAAGACTTGGTCAACTTGCTAAACCCTCGCTATTTGGAGGTTTGGGGAAAATTTACACCTCGCGGTGGCATTTCAATCGACCCCTACTACAACTACGGTAAGCCAGGAACTAAGTATGAAGGCTTGGCAGAACAACGCCTCTTCCAACACGACCTTTATCCAGAGAAAATTGACAACCGTTAAACTCATACTCTTCGAAAATCTCTTCAAACCACGTCAGCTTCACCTTGCCGTATGTATAGTTACTGACTTCGTCAGTTTCATCTACAACCTCAAAGCAGTGCTTTGAGCAACCTGCGGCTAGCTTCCTAGTTTGCTCTTTGATTTTCATTGAGTATAAACAGATACTAAAAAGCCCTGTTCCTCAAGATAAGGAGCAAGGCTTTTTGAGTTTCAATTATTCTTCTGTTCCAAGGAAGTTTTTTGCAACGAGGGCTGCAAGAACACCACCAACTATTGGGGCAAAGATGAAAATCCATACTTGTTGAAGGGCTGCGCCACCTACCAAGACAGCTGGTGCCAAGCTACGAGCTGGGTTTACTGAAAGTCCAGTAATGTTCAATCCAACAAGAATCATTGCCATCAATGACAATCCAATGACCAAACCAGCAATCGCGCCATTTCCCTTGCTTTCTGATGTCACGGTCATGATAACCAAGACAAACAAGAAGGTTGCAATGACTTCAAACAAGAAACCTCCAAAGACAGTGACACCGTTTGCCAAGGCATTTTCACCAAGGCTAGCAGTTGACATACCAGAGTTAGCCAAGAGGAAGAACACAGAAGCAGATGCTAAGAAAGCTCCAACTACTTGACCTAAGATGTAGTTTACAAGCTCTGACGATGTCAAACGTTTGTTAACAAACATAGCGATCGAAACAGCTGGGTTCAAGTGGGCACCTGAAACAGTTCCGATTGAGTAAGCTGCGACTACGATTGCCAAACCAAAGGCAAAAGCAATTCCAAGGTGACCAAGGCCATCAAGACCATTTCCAAAAACAACAGCTCCTGTTCCGATGAACACAAGCATAAAAGTACCGATTAACTCAGCGACAAATTTTTTCATTTTCTTTCTCCTTTTTTCAAAAACTAGATACTAGTCTATCAAAAGTAGGATTGGTATTCAAGAAAATTGTTTGGAAAATTTTTGAAAATCATAGAACTATTATCTAATCCCTAGTATTGAAAAGACTGGATAGCTTCTTTCAAGTCATCTTGTAAACTATTTCTCTGGTCAAGTTGGACATAGACTTCCAACAAACAGGATCTGAAGTTGGAAAATTTATAAAAATCTTCCCTTTCTTCTATCGGAAAATCAACAGTTTTGATCCAAGAGGCTACTTGCTCTTGCTCCAACTTCCCTTGTAAAATAGGTTCATAGATCACTCTCGCTAAACGCCAATCCTCATCATCTGTAAAACGAATCGAAATTCTTTTAAATAGTTGGTCAAGTATGTCAAATACTTCATGAACTCTGTTTTTAGAAAAGTCTGGATGACAAACCACCTCTGTCAGTAAATCGGATCCATGTGCAAAAGCGTGAACCCAACCATACTGACTTGAAAAACCCGTTGTATCCTTTTCTTTTGAAAGATAATACAGACCTTGATTTAAAAGGACATTACGAATTCCTGATTTTAATCCCTGATAAAAAATCGATTGCTGGTTGGCATCTACAGACAAGAGATTTGCATAAATAAGCGCCCTAAAAGAACGTTCAAGGGTTGGCAGACCTACCTTATCAATTTCTTTATCTAGTCCTCCATCAGCTAAGACAACCTCAGCAATGAAATGAAATTGTTCCTGTGTAAATAGCTCTTCCTGAATCCCTCTAGCAAAACTTGTAAAAACAAGGTCATCGCGAATTTCTGGAGAAGGATCTCCCAAATGATCAAGCAAATACTGGATTTCCTCCTGATGATAACTTGGTTTTTCGTCTGCTATTTTTCTAAGTAACTCTTGATACATGGTCAATACCTCTACATTTCTAGCAACTTGATATAATCTAGGCCCCATTTCTCGACAGCATCTAAAACAACTCTGAATTCCTGCCCCATTTCGGTTAAGCTGTACTCAACTCGTGGTGGAACTTCGGCATAGACCTTTCGTTGAACAATCTTATCCTTTTCTAATTGACGGAGATGACGGGTCAAAATAGTTTGAGTAATCCCAGGCAATAATCTTTGCAATTCTTTAAATCGTTTGGTACTCGTACTCAACTGATAAATGATTACCAGTGCCCATTTCCCCGTTAAAACCCTCTGCGTTGTCGCAAATGGACAAATACCATACTCACTCACTTTATTTGTCATAAAATATCTTCTTTCTATTTTTTTAAAAAAAATTTATCTTTTAGTATCAATAAAAGTACCACTTTTGATACTAGCTATCGAAAAAGTGTCTACTTGTTTTTTTGTTTGTAACTGTTACAATTATATCATAAAAAAGAAATGGAGAATAGATATGTCAACAAACTTAGAAATTTTCAACGCTTATAACCAAGCTTTAATTGCTGGTGACTTTCCTGGTGTCTTTGAAACGATGGCAGACGATATTGTCTGGCATCAACCTGGTACTCATAGTATATCTGGTACAGTTGTTGGTAAGGACAAGCTAGGAACTCACCTGGCTACATTTGCTGAGAAAACTAATGGAACCTTTAAGGTGATAACAAATTGGGTTTCTGACAATAAGGATTTAATCTCAGCTAATGTTACTTTTCTTGGAACACGTGCTGATGGTACTGAACTCAATATGAACGGGATTGACCTCTTCCGTATTGAAGACGGAAAAATCAAAGAAGTTTGGCTCTTCTCTTCAGATCAAGCTGAAGAAGATAACTTTTGGGGATAATTTAAGAGGCCAGGACAAAAAATTTTGATTTTAGGAATTTTTTATTATAAATTTTTTAAAGCAATAGACTAGATAAAAAAGCGGACAAGACAGAATTCTGAGTATCAGATAACTCGTTTTGTTCGCTTTTTTTATTTAAGGTTAGACTTTTGTCCCAGGCTCTTTTAATTTACTCCCCCAACTGGGCACTGTAGGCGATAATCTGGTCAACTGTGTCTGACAAGAATTGAATGGTATCACGGAGTGGTTTATCTGTAGAGATATCTGCTCCGATAATCATAGCTGACTCAAGCGGTGTCTTGCTACCACCTGATTTGAGGAGATTGAGCCAGTCCTCAGCTCCAGTTTCTGAATGTTTCAGATGAAGGTAACCCGCAGTCGAGATGACTAGTCCTGCTGAGTAGGTATAGCTATACAAGCCCATGTAGTAGTGAGCTTGGCGCATCCAAGTCAAAGCCGCATCGTCGTCAATTTCAATGGCATCTCCCCAGAAATCCGTCAAGACTTCCTTCATAATGCTGTTGAGTTTGCTTGCTCCGAAAGTTTCTCCTTCTTCAATCAATGTATACACCTTACGCTGGAAGGCTGCTTCCAAAAGGTGAGTGATAAAGTTATGGAAGTAGGTGTCTGTCAAGCGGTGAGCCAGAGCGAAGCGTTTTTGACGTGGGTCGTCAGACTGGTGCTCCAAGTAGTCACTGAGAAGCAATTCATTGAAGGTCGAAGGCGCTTCAACATAGTAGGTCGACATGTGGGCATTAAAGTAGCTCTGGTGATTATCTGAAAAGATGAATTGACCAGAATGCCCGATTTCATGAATCAAGGTATAGACATCACTCAAACGACCTGTCCAGCTCATGAGGACATAAGGGTGCACGCGATATGGGTCCGCCGCATAACCACCAGAATCCTTGCCACTATTGGCAGCAAAGTCCACCCAGCGCTCTTCTTGATAGCGAGCAACTTCCTGACAATATTCTTGTCCCAAAGGTTCTACGGACTTCATGACCAAATCATAGGCGTCGTCAATAGTCACTTCAGGATTAAGGGCGCTGTCCAAGTCCAATTTCCAGTCTGCAAAGGTCATCTTTTCAAGACCATTTACCTTGGCAACATGCTTAAGGTATCTCTGAGCGACTGGCGCAAATTCCTGCATAATGAGGTCAATCTGGCGGTCAAACATGGCACGATCCACTTCCTGCTCAGCTAGAAGATAATCAAAGACTGAGTCGTAACCCTTCATATCTGCCAGTAGTTTTTCAGACTTTACTTGAGCTAAATAGGCTGCCGCAGCCGTATTTTGGTGCTTACGAAGTCCTTCTGAAAAGGAACGGAATGATTTCTCACGAACCTCAGCGTCCTCATGGTTTTGGTAGAAATTCTCATAGGTCACAAAGCTGTTTTTGTAGGTCTTGCCATGAGCTTCAAAGTCAGCCATTTCAAAATCCCCAGCTCGCATTTTAGTATAAATATCCTGCGGACTGTAGAAAACTTCACCGAGATTGGTCAAAGCCTTCTCCACATCAGCCCCTAGGTAGTGGGCTTTTTTGATTTTGGCCTGACGAATGGCAGCTGTTAAATGTGGCAATTTACCCAAACGGTCTAAGACTTCCTCATCAGCTTCCACCAAGGCATCGTCAAAAAAGGTCAAGGCTACGCTGGCATCTGTTTCAAATTCCATCCCAGCTTGGGCAATATTGGCAAATTCGTCATTGCTATAGTCTGTCGTCTGCGGCATAAAGCCATAGTTGCCAATATGGCTCATCTGAATGTAGATTTGTTCCAATTCCGCAAAGGCCTTTTCAAAATCCTCAAAAGTATGAAGATTACCCTTATAGTCACGGCTAAATTGATTGATGTCTTCGCGAGCCTTCTCGATTGCACGCAAGAAATCTTCACGGTCTTGGTATAGGGCTGTTAAATCCCAAAGTTCCTTCTCTGGAAATTCTGAACGGTGTTTTTGTTCCATTTTCTTCCTCTTATTTCTCTAATTCTAATAAAACACTAAGGGCTGATAAAGCGTAAAGTGGTGCTGTTTCTGCTCGCAAAATACGAGGGCCAAGTCCTGCCAAGACTGCTCCCTTAGCTTCAAAACTTTCGATTTCCGCTGGTGACAGACCACCTTCTGGACCAAAGATAAAGAGCAGTTTGGCTCCTTTTGCAAGACCAGTGACTGCTTGTAAGAGCACAGCGACTTCTCCTTCTTTTGCTGATTCTTCATAAGCCACTATGATAGAGTCAAACTGCTCAAACTGAGCTAGAAAATCTGCTTTCTTCTCAAAAAGCTTGACACTTGGAACAACATTACGCTTGCTTTGCTCAGCCGCTCCAAGGGCAATTTTTTCTAGTTTTTCAACCTTTTTACCCAATTTCTTGCCATCCCACTTGGCGACCGACCAGTCAGCAGGAAAGGCCCAGATTTGGCTAGCACCCAGTTCGGTTACTTTTTGAGCGATGAACTCGAGCTTGTCTCCCTTAGGGAAGCCTGATGCGATGGTCACTTGGACTGGCAGTTCCACATTGTCAGCTAATTCTTGGACCAACTCAAACTGACGAGCTTCCACATCCATCACGCGCGCCAAGCGCTTAATTCCATCATCAAAGACCAAAGTCACCTCATCATCTTCTTTCAAGCGCATAACCTGAAACATATGCTTGCTGGTTTCCTTGTCCTCGATGGTGACAGGAGAGATAGCACTGCCTTTGACAAAATACTGCTGCATGCTACCCTCCAATCACACCTGAAATATCTTTGGTTTTCTTAAAGACACAGGCATTCCATTCTCCTTGAATCATATGGGTTTCAAGGAAAAATCCAGCTGACTCTGCCGACTCGCGCACCATGTCCCACTTGTCCTTGATAATGCCACTCATGATCAGGTAGCCTTCATCCTTGACCAAACGATAAGCATCCTCTGTCAGATGAATGAGAATATCCGCTAAGATATTAGCCACGATGACATCTGCCTCGATCTCAACACCCTTAAGCAAATCTCCTGCAGCTACATGGATGTTTTCCATGCCAGGGTTGAGCTCAATATTTTCCTGAGCAACCCGAACCGCCACATCATCTAGGTCGTAAGCAAAAATTTCCTTGGCACCCAGAAGGGAGCTAGCAATAGAAAGGACACCTGAACCAGTCCCCACATCTATCACCGTTTCGTCGCCACGCAGAACCTGCTCCAAGGCAAAGAGGCTCATCTTGGTCGTTGGGTGGGTTCCAGTCCCAAAAGCCATGCCAGGATCCAGCTTGATAATCTTTTCTCCCGCAGTCGCCTCATAGTCCGTCCAAGACGGCACGATGGTCAAGTCATGGGTAATACGAGCTGGTTCGTAGTATTTCTTCCAGTTGTCTGCCCAGTCTTCCTCAGCCAAGGCAGTCGTCCCCATCTTGACCTCTCCCAAATCCATAAAATCTGTCAATTCTGCTAAGCGAGCTTGCAAGTCTGCCTCAACCACTGCCACATCAACCGTGTCAGGGTAGTAGGCTGTCACCACAATTTCTTCTTGCTGCTCAACCTCTGGGAAAATCTCGCCGAAGCGATCCACATTTCCCACATAGTCCATGCTGTCTTCGATCGCAACACCTTGCGCCCCCAGCTCAATCAAGAGATTGGAGACCAGCTCCTCCCCCTCACGCTTAACCGTAACTTTTAACTCTTGCCATGTTTCCATCATTAAGATACCAAGCCCGTAAAACACAAAGCCAAATAGGAAATTCTCTGAAGACGCTTGTGTCTAAGAGACATTTATCTTTTTGGCACAGTGTTTAGGGCGGGTTCAGTTTAGAAATGTAACCGAACCATCCTTTCTAATCACTTACTTTTAAATAATCTTTTAATCTGTCTTGCAACTGAGGTACAACTTGACTGGAACTAAGAAATTCCTCGACATTCATCAACTGATAGCCCTGTCCTTCATCTCCAAATACGATACTGTCAAACTGTTTCTGTGTTAACTGACCGACTAGAAATACAGATTGTTTATCCGCAAAAAGCACACTTGGATAAACCTTCGCCCAAAGCAGACAATCCTCAGTCAAATGAATTCCCAGTTCTTCATAAACTTCACGCGCTGCGCACTCGAAAGGACTTTCGTTTCCTTCACGACCACCACCTGGCAACTCCCACATGTTGGGACAAGGAATATCGTCCTTGTCATCACGTAAGATAGTCAAGACCTTATCCCCACAAATCAAGGCAATCTTGCAACCTTGGAAATCAGAAATCTCTATTTCCATATTAGACTCCTTCAGTTAATTCCTTTTCCAGCTCGGCTAACCAGTTTTGATAATAGCTTTTCTCATCTCGTAACATACGGCTGCTATTCATTTTCTGTCTAGCAATCTTCATAGCCTTGTGGGTTTGGACTACATCTTTCTTTACCTTAAATTGATACCAAGCTTGAATGACCTGCATATCTGCTGTTTTTAGAGATAAAAAGGATTTGACTCCTCGAATGCTTGCATATTCTTCCGCTTTCTTATTATCTCCTTCTAGCAAGGTTACTTGAAGAAGGTATAACTGAGAAATTGTTCTAATCATTGAGTTATCTGTATTTTCAAGTAAAGTTTGCAAGTGCTTTTTAGCTGACTCAAGCTTACCCTCCATGATAAAAACTAATCCCTGTAGTGCTGATACACTACCAACAAAACTCCCTCTCACATCCTCATCAACAGGCATGATAAAGTCTTTTAAATCATATTCTTGAGGAGCTAGCAAGGTCTGGGAAGAATGCCTCAACACCAAGTATGCGTATTTGGTATTTTCAGGGTGTTGTAGCAATTCCCAAATTTTTGCGCCATCGGTGATGCCGACTGGCAAAATGTTATTTAAGAAGAAAGACAAATTAAGAAAAATCCAAGTCCCTGCAAAATACCAGCTTCTTGTCAAAAATCCAAACACTATCGCCAATAATATCAAGCTGAGATGAACCATCAAGCCTCCTGAAAGCATCAGGATGATTCTTTGATCGCTTTCATCCTCTTTTAAACCAATGTATTGAGCACCAACATTTTTCAGAATGGCTGTTCTACTAAGATGAAACCTGCCTGACTTTTTGGTCAAAATAAAATGTCCTAACCCAAAAGCCACCAGCCGATAGCCTGTCAAGTAGCCACAAAAAGCATGTCCCAGCTCATGAAAAATAAAGATTAAATACATGCTTAGAAGAGCGAAGCCATAACCAAAAGTAAAGACTAAAACTGCGGAATACCCCAACTCTGCAAATGCGATTGTTCCACAAGCACAAGCCAGCATAATAAAGACAACAGCTAGCACATAAACCAAATAAATCCCAATTTTCTTCATGAAATCTCCAACCAACTCCTAGTATCTAGGATAAGGATAAAACTCTCCCTCTTCCAAACCTACTTTTCCTTCTTCAAAGACTTCTTGGTTCCATTCCATGACAAATTCTTCTGCTTCTGGGTCTTCCAAAAAGTCCATAAGGGCATCTAGTCCAACCTCAGCAGTATCTTTAAGGAATAGCGCAAAATAAGCTAAAAACTCACGAGAAAAACCTTTTTTAGGCAGGTAAGGAATGATAGTCAAATAGTCTTCCTCATTGACTGTTGACTTGGCAGGATTGTAAAAAAGCACTGCTTCTTCAAAGAGAATGTCGTCTGATGAAACCTCTCCATCTTCATCCACCATCTCCACACCTGCAGCATTTTGCGCTTCCAATAGAAAACTCACTTCAACCGCGTGGTTGCGCTTGTCCCAACTAATCTCAAAGTCAAAAGGAAAATTCTTCTCCAACTCTTCCTCTAAAACATCTAAAAATCCATATGTTGCCATTTTGTCCTCTTTCTATGCGACTCTTTAATTGCCCCGATTACTCGGAAATATGCTAAAATAGATACTATCATCTTACCACAAAATTATTTTATATCCTAATTATACCATATTACCTCATTTAAACCCTTGATATTAGTGATTTTCTTAACAGTCTGATTTCTTCATTTCTCCTAAAAATCAACATAAAAAGCCCTCGAAAGGGCTAGCAAATCTATAGGATCAATAGACAAGTAACCAGCACAATTAGGAGTGCTTTTTTTATTGACTATTCCCACGATGTCACACTTAATCTTATGCTTGAATTTTCTTATCTGCAATAGCGTCTGTCAAAATCTGAGAAAAGTTAAGTCCCATTTCTCGTCCCAACTTATCTGCCCATCTTGGTATGGTCAAGGTCTTTTTAATTGGTTCCTGACTTCCTAGGTATTCTGATACATCAACAGACACCATAGAAATAAAAGATTTATCAAGGTCATAGGTTGACACGAAATCTTCATCATCTTTAAAAGGATCATTGTCAATCAAAGACAAGCTATTGATATCTGATGGCTGAGGTAACTCTCCATCACTCTCTATCAAATCTGCGACAGTTATCCCTAACCACTCTGAACCCATAGCCAGAGCCTCAGAAATCCCCGCACCTTGTGTAGCTGAGTATTCAAAATCTGGGAAATGAACAAAATAAGTCGCTTTTACCCCATCTGTATCATCATAATAAAATAAAGCTGGATATGTCACTAACATTTCACTACCTCCATATCAAAAAGCAGGGGCTGAATTTTACAACCCAGCTTGCTTTCTTATCCCTCTTTCAGTGTACTTATTCAGCTCACCATGAGGGATTGTGATAGGTCTTTCCCCTTGCTTCTCCATTTTAATATGGGAGCCTTTACCGCCTCTAGTCTTTATCCAACCATGGGCCGTAAGGAGTTTAACCATCTCTTTTTGTGTCATAGGCATAGCGCTTTTACCTCCTGACAACACCATTATAACACGTGCTACACGTATTGTAAAGGAGTAATACTTATTATTCTCTTATACATAAAAGCCCCTAGATGTGGTTCTAAGGGAAGCCTTATATAAACGGATAGGCAGAACTATCAGAGTTCCTGCTTTTCTCGACCCACTAGAAATGGCGCGATTCAATCTTAACATTACTTCTCCTCTCTTCATTAAAAAATGATTATCACCCAAAATTATATTACGATTTTTATAAAAGACTAGCAAAAACTACTAAATCAATACATTCGGCAGACGAGAAACTTGCACTGTCAAATAAACTGTTTTATCATTTACCATACTTCATTCATTAGTAATATCACTTGATTTGAAGTATAATATTGGAAAGGAAATCAGTAATGAATTTAGAACAATATTTAGGAAAAGAGATTAGGATTGTTTTTGTTGACGGGCAAATTTTAGAGGGTCATTGTAATAGCTTTACAGGGAAACTTGATACGGAAGATGAACTCTATGATGAAATTACAATAAGAACAGATAAATATCCATATGTTGGATTTAATGAATCTGAAATCGCATCAATAGAGTTGACTCAAGACGGTATTACAAAATAACAGGAGTTGTTTATCATGAATAAAACTAAAAAAGAGAATTTAATTTTCATTGATGGTTGGGAGCATGTGCATTGCCCTGTATGTGGAACTTTAGTAGAAACTTATGATATTTGCGATGTTTGTCATTGGCAAAATACGGGAGCATTTAATATCGATGGCGGTCCTAATAAAATGACGCTTGCTGAAGCAAAAATGGCTTATAAAAGGAAAAACGACATAAATGAATCACAAAAGACTTGGGTAATTGATGGATATTTATGGCTTCATTGCCCTGTTTGCGGAACTGAAGTTATGGACTATGATATCTGTGACGTCTGTCGTTGGCAAAATACGGGTATTATAAATATTGACGGCGGCCCTAACAAGATTACTCTCGCCGAAGCCAAAGAAGCTTACGCAAAGAGAAAAATCGTAAAAATTCGAGAATTTGATACAGTGTTGTTAAAAAACGGTCAAACGGCAGCAATTGTCGAGAAGTTAAGCGAAGATACTTTTATTGCTGACATAGGAGATTCCCCGAAAGACTGGGATACCATAACAATTACAATCAATGATATTGAAAAAGTAGTGTATAGAAATAGCTAATATATTTGTATAGTGTTGGGAGTAACCTTAAATGAATAAGACTGGAAAAGAGAATTTAATCATTATTAACGGTAGCGAATATGTCCATTGTCCAGTATGTGGTACTGTTACAGCAGTATATGATATCTGTGACGTTTGTCAGTGGCAAAATACAGGAGAAACTAATATAGATGGCGGCCCTAATGAAATGACACTTACAGAAGCCAAAGAAGCTTACGCAAAAGGGATTCCAATAATATAAAATATATAGCTACTATTTTACTTTTCAACCATGTTTATAATTTCTTTTAAGCTTGGTTTGGTTTTTCTAATTCTATCCCACGCCCCCATTTTTAAAAAAGTCCCTAAATAGATGCCATTTATCTTTGGTAATTCGTTAGAAAGATTGTATTTCTCTCGAATCTCATCTTTATGACTTTCTACAAATTTGCTACGAGGTAAGCAATAAAAAATACCTTCCCCAAAATAACTTAAATCTTCATCAGATAGTTCAATAAGCTCTTCAGGTTTTACAAAAATCGCTCTATTAACTCTATCTTTGCCACTGGCAAAGGCTTTCTCCACAAATCTTTTATCGAGTCCCATCTTTATTTAACTCTCTCAAATTGTTTTAGTTCCAGAATAGTCAGTTCTTTAAATTCTTTTCCTGTTTCGTTTAAATATTTGTTAATTTTTCCAAGATTGTATTTCATAGGTGCTGGTTTCACTCCATTTGGTAAACCAACTAGTCCGTCAAGTTCCATAAATGACTTATTTTCAAGTAGCTTTGAATTTGAAGTATTCATCTAGTTCCATTTTCTCCTTTGTAAATATTGTTATCAAAATTTAAATCCACTATGTACTTTATCAAGAAAACTTCCTGACTTGGTAATTCCATTATTTCCATTACTTATCACCTCTCCTTCATTATAATTCATACAATAATATTTAGCAATATTATTTCTCAAGTCAGCACTTCCACTTCTTTAGGCTCAACTATCCTATTTTGAGTTTTAAGGGAAATCCATTCTCTCATGCTGATACCTCTCCTCATTAAATTAAATAGTCAAAAAGATTCTATCTCACACCCTGAATATTACAAAACCATTGAAATATCACAACTAATAGGCTAGAATGGACATAGTAAGATACATTTGGTGAGTTATACTGCTCAAAAAATATGAAACTAAAATCCACGCTAGAAAGGACTACTATGCCAGACAATCTCGCGCTTCGCATGCGCCCTAAAACCATCGACCAGGTCATTGGTCAGGAACATCTGGTCGGGCCTGGAAAAATTATCCGCCGCATGGTGGAAGCCAACCGCCTGTCCTCCATGATTCTTTATGGACCTCCGGGAATCGGCAAGACCAGTATTGCCTCTGCCATCGCTGGGAATACTAAGTATGCCTTTCGAACTTTCAATGCGACAGTTGATAGTAAAAAACGACTTCAAGAAATCGCGGAAGAAGCTAAATTCTCAGGGGGACTTGTACTACTCCTTGACGAAATTCATAGACTAGATAAAACCAAGCAAGACTTCCTCTTGCCTCTCTTGGAAAGTGGACTGGTCATTATGATTGGCGCTACGACTGAAAATCCTTTCTTTTCTGTCACTCCTGCCATTCGCAGTCGTGTTCAAATTTTTGAGTTGGAACCTCTGTCTAACCAAGACGTCAAAGAGGCACTTCAGATAGCTCTAAATAACCCTGAACGTGGTTTTGATTTTCCAGTAGAACTAGATGAGGATGCGCTGGATTTCATTGCTACCTCTACAAACGGAGACCTTCGCTCTGCCTTTAACTCACTGGACTTGGCTGTTCTTTCTACCCCTGAGAATGACGAGGGCATCCGCCATATCACCCTCGACATCATGGAAAATAGCCTACAGCGAAGCTACATCACTATGGATAAGGATGGAGATGGCCACTATGATGTTCTCTCAGCCCTGCAAAAGTCTATCCGTGGCTCGGATGTGGATGCCAGTCTCCACTATGCTGCTCGCTTGATTGAGGCTGGTGATTTGCCAAGTCTCGCTCGTCGCTTGACTATTATCGCCTATGAAGATATCGGCTTAGCCAATCCTGAGGCCCAAATTCATACCGTAACTGCTCTAGATGCTGCACAAAGGATTGGTTTCCCAGAAGCCCGCATTCTCATTGCCAATGTCGTCATTGATTTGGCCCTTTCTCCAAAATCCAACTCAGCCTATCTAGCTATGGATAAGGCACTTGCCGACCTCAAAACATCAGGGCACTTGCCTATTCCGCGACACCTGCGTGATGGGCACTACAGTGGAAGCAAGGAACTAGGGAATGCCCAAGACTATCTCTATCCACACAACTATCCTGGAAATTGGGTCAAGCAAGACTATCTGCCAGAAAAAATTCGTAATCATCACTATTTCCAAGCAGAAGATACTGGTAAATATGAACGGGCTTTGGCTCAAAGAAAGGAAGCTATCGACCATTTGCGAAAAATCTGAAATCCTTTTCAAAAAATTGCATTTTCCTCTTGATTTTTTTTGAAAAAGTGGTATCATATAAACATAGAAACGCTGTGGTGTACGACTTCACACTTAAGTGTTGACCGACTATTTTTTGTATTATTAGGGAAACAAAAGTCTTCTAACAGCATGTAGGCCGTCTCACACGGAAACAGCTTCAGTTAGAGCGAGTTGCCCACCTGCTTAATTGCGCGGGTTCAATACAAACCGTGAAGTTTCGGCACCAATACAGCTTTTTTCTTTGCCTCCTTAGCTCAGCTGGCAGAGCAGCGGACTCTTAATCCGTGGGTCACAGGTTCGATCCCTGTAGGGGGCATCTAAATACAACAGGAAAAAGCCTTGTAAATCAAGGCTTTTTTTGCTTGTCTATAACTGATTTACCCCATCATTTGTCCCACATTTTAAATCTATCTTTTCTTTTTGAATCAAATTACATCTTTACAAATAGTGTAAAGCCAGTTACTTTTGCTTTGATGCCATACAATATTTTCATGTAGAGAAGACAAATTTTATCTTCTCTTTTTATTTTCAAAATAATAAAAACTGATTTTCTTTTCATAAATCAGACTGAAACTTCCAAATTTTCCATTTTGTTTATTGATATTTCCTCTAAAAAGGTGTATAATATTTTTATTATCAAACTATACTATACTATATAGGGGGTATTGAAATGAAATTTTCTAATCGTTTATCGCTATTCCTTGCAGGAGTTGTTTTTGTCCTTTTAGGACTTTTCCTATTTACAAACCCAGTAGCTAATCTTGTTGCTTACAGCTGGTGGATTGCATTTGGTTTACTGGTTTCTTCTATAGCAGCTATTTTAGGCTATTTCTCTG
>OIFW01000167.1_pt1 | contig 21625 bp, 19 predicted proteins | sample 1582111 | NCBI WGS metagenome assembly OIFW01 (sample SAMN07501063, study PRJEB24779) | human gut metagenome | isolation source: stool | host: human infant | place: USA: Pittsburgh, PA | reverse complement strand
ATAGCGCTTCTCTGTCCATCCTAATTTATCTCCTTCTGTCAAATGCACGTCATTGAGTCAAATAAGCTTAATTGGATTGGTGTAGGCTCTTGTTCGCTGTTTCCATCCTTATCATGATCGATAACGTCAAAGATTTCTAACGTGTCTATATTCATTACAATCTCTAATCCTACCATCGTTGAACTCCTCTCAAATAAATTTTTAAGCGAACAAAAAAGAGAACAGATTTCTCTGTTCTCCTAAAATATTTAAGTATTCGATTTTCTAAAAACTCTTACCACTTACAAGAATTTTTTATAGAGACTATCGACACTAAAAAAGAGACTCTATTAAGTCTCCTTTTCTAATTAATCTGCATAAATATATGTTACAAAACCTGACGACGTAGTTGTCGGATTGAACCACCCACGATGATTTCCAAGCGTGCGATTACCAGCATAATTTGATTCTGACACTTGGATACGTGTTGTTGATTCTACAGCAGTGACTACCGCTACATGTCCATATCCACCATCATTCCAACATGCAATCGCACCAACTTGAGGTGTTGAACCTGTACGGAATCCTGCAGCAGCTGCACTTGTAGCCCACTGTGCTCCATTACCCCAATAGTCTCCAGCCCAAGGTGCTAATGTTTTAACTCCCCACGTACATTCTCCAATTGGATAAGTTGAAGCATTTGTACTGTATGTTGGGCGTTGTTTGACTGCCACAGGAGTATATGTTGTTGATTCCGAAGAAGCTACAGCTTGAACCTGTGCTGCAAAAGTCGTATTTCCAGAAGCAGCAACTGTTTGTTGTTGACTTACTTGTTTTGCCTTATAAGCTGCTTCTGCCTCTGCTGCTGCTTTTGCTGCCGCTTCTGCTTCTGCTTTTTTCTCTAGCAAACTTGCTTTTTCATCTTCTGCTGTAGCTTTTTCAGCAGCAAGATTTAATTCTGCAGCCTTCAACTCAGCTTGTTTCGTTGTTAGAGCTTGTGCATCATCAGACAATTTCTGTTGATTTGCAATTACTGTATTAATTGCGTCATTGTTTGCCACTTGCTTCTCAGAAATTGATTTTTTATCTGCTTTTTGTTGTTCCAACATTTTGTTGTTAGCAGATACGATTTCATTCATTGCTGCTACACGTGAAATAGCTTCTGTAATTGATTTTGAGTTTACAATCGTATTGATGTAGCTAGTTGCAGCTCCATTTGTTTGAGCACTACGAGCTTGTTTTTCCAAAGAATCATTGCGAGATACAATATTTTTAGAAAGTTCTGTAATCTCACTCTCAAGTTTTTTGGATTCTGCTTGTAATCTATCATTTTCAGCTTGCAAGTTAGATTGCTCAGCTTGAATAGCTGATACCTGCTCCTGAATTTGGTCAACTTGTTTTTGGGCTTCTTGTTGTTGTGCTGTTAAGTTACTAATTTTATTATCTTGAGCAGCAATTTTGTCATCAGTAGTTTCTGCATGTGCAGTTGTTAAAACAGCTGCTTGAGAAACCATCACTGTACTTAGTAAAAGTGACGCTAAGATTTTTTTCTTCATATTACGTAGATACTCCTTCTATTTAAGACAATACTAGTATACCAAAAAAAGGCCTAATGAATATTACGCCTTTGTTACATTTTTGTTTCTTTCTCATAGATAATATTTTTCAAAAATAAACTGAAAAATAAGCATCCACACAAGATTTAAAATCATGGATGGTACTAGGCTATAAACAATAAAAATCGGCAGACTATCTACAGTTAAACCTACCACTAATGCAAAAAGATAAGCTCCCATATCAAATAAAAAACTCATAACAATCATAGCTAAAATTCTTGTCCATCGATTCAACAAAATAACACTATTCAATTTATGAAGAAAGGCTCCTAATAAGATAAATAAGAGAGTTGCAATCCCTATTAGATGGAAAAAGTAAACATCGTAAACCAAGCCTATGACAAAACAATAGACTAGGTAGAAATACTCTGATACTTCTATCGTCTCAAATAAGAGAAATAGAAAAAGAAAATGACTAGCCAAATGTACATGGGGGAAAAATGAGCCCAGAAGCTGGCTAACATGGGCGTCAATTAGAACAAAGAAAGGAAGCAATACAAACACTCCAACCCGCTTCAACTGTCTCATTATGAATTCCCCACTAATTCTATCACATCCACATTATGAGTATCTGCACTCAATTTAACAGTTACTTCTCGTGTCAAATAGTCTGTACTATGCGTTGTGGTAACTACTTCACCAACAGGAATATCCGCAACATTAAAGTTTCCTAATCCACCCGTTGTCACTTTATCGCCTGTACTAATATCGCTATTACTATTTAATTGACTAATTTTAAGAACTTCATTTTCCTTGTCATAGCCAACAATAATTCCATAAATTGTGGTAGTGCCGTGTTGAATTTTAACAGAAATCTTATCAGCATTTTCCGTATTTGTCAGAAGGTTGACTCTAGTAGAGTTGTCCTCTACTTTTGAAACACTCCCAATCAAGCCACCATTTGCAATAGCTAACATGTTCTCAGAAGCACCTTTTGATTTACCTGCATCTAAGGTCAATTCCTGCTTCCAAGATACTGGAGATCGCATAATAACATCTGCTGCTAAAGTCTTTGTGGTTTGCAACTTGGACTTCATATCAAGCAATTGGCGCAGTTGTTCATTTTCCGTCTTTAAACTTTCCGCCTCATTTGATTTAACTTCTAACTGGTAAATCTGTTTCTTCAAACTTTCATTTTCATTATATGTTCGTGTTAAGTGAACCAAATCTGATTTGACAGAATCAAACCACTGAAAAGGTTTTTGTACAACCCTATCAACCAATGAGATTCCATCTCCTAATTTTGTCACAATTGTACTTGAATAAGTCGTCGCCAAGAGAGCTGACACAAGCAGAACAGTGACAAAAACAATAATGACATATTTTGATTTTTTAAAACGGTTCATATCCCTACCTTTATATCAAAAACTGTTACAGTAACTTTTTTATTAATTCCTGAAAGCTACTAAGATTTTAAGAAAAATAAGCAACAACCAAGTACGAGAATAACAAGAATTGCTAGCGTATCCTTTCGAGTCCATTTCAATTGTCTGTATTGACTTCGGCCTTTTCCACCCTGATAACCACGCGCTTCCATGGCGATAGCCAAGGAATCTGCACGTTTTAAACTTGTCGCAAAAAGAGGAATCAAAATAGGAATCATAGCCTTTACTTTTTGAACAATACTTCCTTCACCAAAATCCACTCCACGCGCTTTCTGCGCATTCATAATCCGCGTCGTATCATCCATCAATGTTGGGACAAAACGTAGACTCATGGACAGCATCAATCCAATTTCATGAACTGGAACTTTCACACGCTTTAAAGGTGCTAACAAAGCTTCGACAGCTGATGCCAAACTTAAGGGCATGGTCGTTAAGGTTAACAAAGTTGAAAAGAAAATTATCAATACAAAGCGACAAAAAATAATTCCAGCTTGTTGCAAAGCATAATCTGTGATTCTCACAAACGAAAACTCAATTAAAACATTCCCATTAGAAATGAAAAACAGTTGAAAAATAGTTGTGAAGGCAATCAAGAAAAACATAGACTTCAAGCCCTGAATAAAAAATGAAAGAGATACTCCTGACAAGGCAATAAATATCCCTGTCGCTATAAAAAGAATAAGATTCGTCAAGGGATTATTAGCCCAAAAAACGATCAAAATTAGTAGCATCATGGCCAGCAATTTGCTGCGTGGGTCCAACCGGTGAACAATCGAATCCCCTGGGATATAACGCCCCAAAATCATACTATCCATTTAGAGACTCCTTGAACTCCTCTATCTTAATCGGTAATCGTTTAAATGACACACCTCTATCAGCCAATCGTTTACAAAATGCTGTAATCTTAGGTACTCCCAACTGAACTTCTTCCATAAAAACAACATCTTGAAAGACATCACTTGGTTTGCCACCCTTCACTAAACGTCCCTTTTCCATTACATAGACTTGATTCGCATATTCAGCAACATCATCCATCAAATGCGTTACCAAGACGATAGTCATCCCTGACTGGTGGAGTTTTTTAAACAAATTCATCAACTCTTTTCTCCCCAGGGGATCTAGGCCTGCTGTAGGTTCATCTAAGACTAATATAGCTGGCTCCATGGCAAGTATGCCTGCAATGGCTACACGTCTCATTTGTCCACCTGACAACTCAAACGGACTGCGATTAAAAAGTGATTCGTCAATTCCAACCAGAGCCAGTTTCTCACGCGCAATCTTCTCCGCATCTTCTTCAGAAACTCCAAAATTTTGCGGTCCAAAAGCAACATCCTTCAAAACTGTTTCTTCAAAGATCTGATTTTCAGCAAACTGAAATACCAAGCCAACCTGTTTTCTAATTTGACGAATATCTTTATTTTTAGAAGTCGAGGTGATTAAGGTATCAAAAACTCGTACACTTCCTTGACTTGGCACCAATAACCCATTTAAGAGTTGTAAAATAGTTGATTTGCCACTACCTGTATGCCCAATTAAAGCCGTATAAGAACCATCCTCAATCGTCAAAGAAACATCCGACAAAGCTGTTGAAGCTAAAGGAGTACCTTCTTGATATGTAAAACTCACATTTTCTAGAGCAATTCCCATAGCTTATCCTCTAGCTCACTTTCTGTCAAATAATTTTCAGGCAAATCATAGCCATGCTGGTGCAAAGAATGTTTTAATTGATTGGCAAAAGGATCGTCTAATCCAATTTGATCTAAATCATTTCGAGAGAAAAGCTCCCTTGGACTACTAGTTGATTCAATTGCTCCTTTTTTCATGACCAATACGCGATCACTCATAGCAACTTCTTCCAAATCATGTGTAATGGAAATGATCGTCATATCATAGTCTTTTCGAATTCCTTGTACTGTCTCAATCAGTTCTCTACGCCCCTCAGGATCCAACATACTCGTTGCCTCATCTAGGATTAGAATCGCTGGTCTTAGGGCTACAACGCCTGCAATAGCCACACGTTGCTTTTGACCACCTGATAGACGCGCTGGCTCTCTCTTTTTGAAGTCCAACATGCCAACCAAATCCAGGGCTTCTTCCACTCTCTTTTTCATTTCTTGACGAGAAAGTCCCTGATTTTCCAAACCAAAGGCAACATCATCTTCAACAGTCGCTCCAACAAATTGATTGTCTGGATTTTGAAAAACCATACCGATTTGACGACGTATGCTCCAAACAGTCTCCTCAGTCAACTGTTGGCCATTGATTACAATCTCTCCAGATTCTGCTTCCAATAATCCATCAATTAACCGTACTGTCGTTGATTTACCACTACCATTATGCCCTACAATCGAAAGCCATTCTCCACGTTTCACGTGAAACGTAATATCCTTCACATCATAGTATTCCTGACTTTCTTTATAGCGAAAAGAAAGATTTTTTACATCAATTATTGATTTCATTTCGAACCAAATGTCCCTTTAAATACATAGGCACTACCCTTGAAATAGTCATAGCCAGAGTAGATAGTGAAAAATAAGGCTACATAAAGTAGAACTTGACCAATCAAAGTCCAATGTAATAGCAAGAAAATAATCGCAAACATCTGACTGAAAGTTTTAATTTTCCCAGGCATTGCTGCTGCTAAGACTGTCCCACCAGTTTCAACCAATAAAAGCCTTAAACCTGTCACAGCCAACTCTCGACAGATAATCACTGCAACAATCCAAGCCGGAGCCATCCCTAACTCAATCAACATAATAAAAGCCGACATAACTAGTAGCTTATCCGCCATAGGATCTGCAAATTTACCAAAATTACTGACCACATTCCATTTACGAGCTAAATATCCATCTAAATAATCTGTAATACTAGCAATAGCAAAGATAATAGCTGCTACTATATGACTCTCTATCGAATTTCCTACTGTTAAAATAAAGATAAAAATAGGTATAAAAAGAATTCGACCTATTGTTAAGAGATTTGGAATTTGTTCTTTTTTCATTCGTTTTTCCTTAATTCTTAGTGAAGGTTATCGTAATTGTCCCAGTATAAGCTGTTAATTTAGATAAATCCACAGTCTGATTATCTACTGTCAAAGCAACACCTTTGACAACACCTAATGTAATGATAACAGGATTTGTTGTTGAAACGGTTGTTTCCGAACTTTTATTATCCGGTGATAAAGTCACACCACCCTCAAGCTCGCTTTCTGAAACACTGACCCAACTTCTAGCATCTGAAACTGCCAATTGCAATTTAACTGTTTCCTTACTTGTCTTATAAGCTATTTCTACATGATTTCCTTCACCTGATACACTTATAGCTGATTCTACACTAGAGGAACTGCTAGATGAACTACTACTTGAGGAGTGGGGAACAGAGCTAGTTGAACTTATTGAACTTGTTGATTGAACCACACTGTAATTAGAAAGAGAAGGCCCTTCTGGTTGAGTCTGGATATAATTCCAAACATAATAAGTCACAAAAATTACAATCGATAGTGCAAAGAGTACAAAATAAAATAAAGGTAAAAATGATGTTTTTTTCTTATTTTTCTTACTTGAACGTCTGCGCCCTGTCAACTCATCTTCATCAACATCCACTTCCTCATAAGTAATCATACTCCCAGAATCATAAGCATCCAAAACAATTTGGTCATCTAACTCAACAGCCCATGCATATTTTTTCAAGAAAGAACGCGTGTAAAAAGGACTTGGAAGTTGATCGAAATCGTCTGCTTCCATTGCTTCCAACATGTCTAACTGGATTTCTGTCTTTTTATGCAATTCATCTAAACTCAATCCCTGATTGATTCTAGCTAATCGTAAAACCTCACCAATTGTTTTTTTCCTCATACTTGTCATCCCTTCTTTCTAGTGTCTATTATGATAGGTTACTACGATGGGAATATTGTAAAATCAACTATATCCCCTTCATCTATTAAGTGATGCCCTGCTTCAAGGACATCCTCTAAAGTAATTTCCTGTAAAATCTTTGGTAAATCAAAAATTGTCTCACCATGTTCAAAAGCATCATATTGCGTTGCAATAAATTCAAGAGAGTTCATACTACTGAAAAATTCTCCAAACATCTCTCTTTTGATAATATCTAAATGATCCTCTGTAATATCCAAATCCTTTGTAAAATTACGAATGGTCTTCCTAAATTGATGAGATAAAGCAACTGGCTCTTTCGTATCCATTGTCAACATAACAAAATGAAAGCGACTTGTTACTTCAATTTCAAGAGATAAGGATGCGTCAATTTTACCTGATTCATATAATTTTTGAAAACGATCCGAAGTCCAACCAAACATCATTGCAAACAATAATTTTAATAAAATATGATGTCGATAACATTCCGCCTCAGCAACTTCTCGATTACCTCTAATCCCAATCGCTAGTTTGGGAGAAGATACATCCATTCTCATACTGTCTGTTTGCTTTACATCTTGTAAAAAAAATTTTTCTCTTACTACTTCCTGAACATCTAAAACTTTTAGTTCTTTTCTTTCAAAGTAGTCCTGAACTCGCTCCACATCAAAATTACCAACTAAAAACAGAGACATGTTTACAGGTTTGTAAAACCTTGTAAAATTTTCTTGCAAATTAGTTAGATTAATTTTGGAAATGGACTCCTCACTTCCAACTATATCAGTTGCTAAAGGTGTACCAGGATACAAATTCGCTAAAGTTGAAAAGAATAAACACGAATCTGGATCATCTTGATACATTTCTCGTTCTTGCTGGATAATATCCTGCTCTCTTAAAATGGAATCTTCAGTAAAGTGTGCTGATGTTACCAATTCATCAAGTAAGTCTAAATTCTCTAAAAGATGATCCGTTGCTGAAAAGAGATAGTTTGTTTTTGTAAAGCTTGTAAAGGCATTACTATCTGCACCTAGACTCGTAAAAGCCGACATTAAATCGCTAGAATCTTTTCTCTCAAACAATTTATGTTCAAGAAAATGAGCAATTCCTGCAGGATAGCTTTTTACATCTCCGTAAACTTCTGTGACAAGCGTATCTACTGAACCAAACTGTACAGTTACACTCCCGTAAACCTCTTTAAATTCCTTTTTAGGCAAAAGAGCAACTATCAATCCATTTGACAAACGAGTTCGATAAACCATTTCTTTTACAGCTGGATAGTATTTTTCTTCAAAAACAACCTTTGTCATTCTATTCCTTCCATAAAGTAAATCGCCTGTAGTTTCACATTATTAGCTGCTCTACAAATAGCATCTTTGTCAACTTGCTCAAGCTTTTCAATCCAACTTTTAAAGTCTGCTGAAGATTTCCCAAGTAAAGAATTTTGATAAGCACGTTCAATCAATGAACCTTGATTATCTTGAGAAAGTAACAAAGACCGACGAATCATTTCCTTGGTCTGCTCTAACTCAAACTCTGTAAAATAACCTTTTTTTAAATCAATCAGTTGATTATTCATCATTTTACGAGCCTGGTTCCGATTTTCTCGATCGATACCAGCATACATCCTCAATAACCCACTAAATAAATCAAGCTGACTTGAAATAGTATAGGCCAATCCAGCATTTTCACGGACATTTGTAAATAGTTTAGAGTGAGCAAATCCACCAAGTAAACCATTCATTACAATCATGGATAAATGTTGCTCATCACCATATTCAGAAGGGCAATGATATCCCAACTCTAAAATAGATTGTCCCACATTTTTCCGAACCATACCTTCTTGTAGTATATTGGAATAAGGTTGACAATACTGAACCTTCACATCTCCTTTTCGACCTTTAAAGCCAAATGATTCTAATACATTTTGAATTTCAACCTCATTAAAATCACCTAGGAAAAAGAAATCGATTCGATCATTGGCCAAAAATTCTTGGAAACAAGAATAAGAACTCTGTGGAGTTTCAGCTAAAATACGATTTCGTAAATCACTATATTCCAATTGGAGACGTTCATCATGAAAAAATAATTTGTCTAATTCTTTATGTGCAAAATAAAAAGAATCATCCATATCAGCTGCTAAACTTGCTAGCAATTGCTTTTTCTCAATTTCAAATAAGGACGGATCAAATCCATTATCAACTACCACGGGTGAGAAAAGAGTCTCTTTTACTAGTTCGAAAATCTGAGAAGTTAGCATATTTTTCCTACTTAAAAACTCATCACGAACATAGGTAAATGTCAATTCTACAATGTGACTTTGCCCTCTTCTGAAACAATTGGTTGACATATCTGTACCGTATAGACTGGCCAAGTGTCTTCTCAAATCTTGAGAAGTAGGGTACATCAGATTAGCAGTCTCTAGCATACTCGCACTCAACATGCGACCTGCAATCGTATCAAGAGATAATGGAGCTGTAAAACGCACGGTGATTTTGTTCGTTTTAAACTTCTTTGATTGGATAAAATGTGTTGAAATTCCATGCACTAACTCCATGATTTACCTCCTTATATACAGACTTCTATTATATCACGAAAACCTGAAATTTTCTTGTTCTCTGTAACACTTTTGAAATAAAAATCGCTTACATTTTTCCCAGTTTCTCTCACTATTTTTAGGAAAATATGGTATAATACCAAAGATTGAGGTGAATTATGGAATACAAATTATTTGAAGAATTTATTACCCTCCAAGCACTACTCAAAGAACTTGGAATTACACATAGCGGAGGAGCTATTAAATCCTTTCTCTCTGAACATCCTGTTTACTTTAATGGGGAATTAGAGAGTCGTCGTGGTAAAAAACTTCGTATTGGCGATAAGGTTGACATCCCTGACATGAACATTGACATCTTGTTGACACAACCTACTTCTGAAGAACAAAATGAATACCAAGCTGATAAAGTTGAAAAAGAACGAATCGCTAAACTTGTCAAGGAGATGAATAAAAGAGTAAAAAAAGACAACTCTAAACCTACTTCATTCTCCAAAAGCAAACAAGCTCCACGATTCCCTGGTAGATAATCATGTGGCTACAACATCTATCTCTCAAAACTTTTCGTAATTACAAAGAGACGAAAATAGACTTTAATCCTAAATTGAATGTCTTTTTGGGACGTAATGCACAAGGAAAAACAAATATGCTAGAGGCTATCTATTTTTTAGCCTTAACGCGTAGTCATCGAACTCGAACAGATAAAAATCTCATTCATTTTGATGAGGAACAACTTCATCTTTCAGGTCTCGTTCAGAAAAAAACTGGATCCATTCCTCTAGAAATCGAACTAACACAAAAAGGTCGTGTGACAAAAGTTAATCATTTAAAACAGGCACGCCTTTCAGATTATGTGGGACACATGAATGTTGTCTTATTTGCTCCTGAAGATTTACAACTAATTAAAGGAGCACCTTCAGTTCGACGAAAATTTATTGATATGGAGCTTGGACAAATTAAGCCAATCTATCTATCTGACTTAACCAATTATAATCACATCCTAAAACAAAGAAATACTTATCTAAAATCAGCTCAAAAAATAGATGAAACCTTCCTTTCTGTGTTGGATGATCAGCTAATTGATTATGGATGTCGTGTAATGAATCACCGCTTAGATTTCATAAAAAAACTAGAATCATTTGGACGTCAGAAACATTTTGAACTCTCTAATCAGATTGAAGAGTTGTCAATTTCCTATCAATCTTCTGTCAACCCAACTGACCAAGAAGATTTATCTGAATCTTTCAAAATTGCTTTAGAAAAAAGTAAACCCCGAGATTTATTTAAAAAGAATACTGGTGTTGGTCCTCATCGAGATGACATTTCTTTTTATATAAATGGGATGGATGCTAGTTTTGGAAGTCAAGGCCAACATCGTAGTCTCGTCCTTTCTATAAAATTAGCAGAAATCGAGTTAATGGAAAGTATTACTACAGAATCTCCGATATTATTACTTGACGATGTTATGAGCGAGCTTGACAACACTAGACAGTTAAAATTATTAGAAACGATTTCTCAATCAATCCAAACCTTTATTACAACAACAAGCTTAGACCATCTTCAAAATCTACCAGAAAATCTAAGTATTTTCACTATTCAAGATGGTAAAGTTGTTGTAAATAAAACTTGACAACATTGTAAAAGAACTCCTATTTTTGCAGGAGTTCTTTTTATTTCTTTTACATAGAATAATTTGGTGCCTCATTAGTAATTTGTACATCATGAGGGTGGCTTTCTTTCAAACCAGCACCAGACATTTCAATAAATTGAGCGTTATCATGTAGTTCTTTAAGGTTAGCCGCACCACAGTAACCCATACCAGATCGGATACCACCAATCATTTGGAAGACGATATCAGCTGCCGCTCCTTTATAAGCAACACGACCTTCAATTCCTTCTGGAACAAGTTTATTTGCTTCATTGACAGAACCTTGGAAGTAACGATCGCTTGAGCCTTTTTTCATAGCAGCAATTGATCCCATACCACGGTAAGTCTTAAACTTACGTCCTTGGAAGATTTCAGTTTCGCCTGGAGCTTCGTCTGTTCCAGCAAACATTGATCCAAGCATAACTGCATTTCCACCTGCAGCAAGAGCTTTTACAATATCTCCAGAATACTTGATTCCACCGTCAGCAATGATCGTTTTACCATATTCACGCGCAACAGCTGCAGCATCATAGATAGCTGTTACTTGTGGAACACCAACACCAGCAATCACACGAGTAGTACAGATAGAACCTGGTCCAATACCAACCTTGACAACGTCTACACCTGCTTCGTAAAGTGCGCGCGCTCCCTCAGCAGTTGCAATATTTCCAGCAATCAAAGTACGATCTGGGAAGTGATCACGAATCTCAGCAATTTTACGCAAGACACCTGCAGAATGACCATGTGCAGTATCAATAACAATCGCATCCGCTCCTGCTTCAAAAAGAGCCTCTGCACGTTCAAATGTATCTGAAGTAACACCTACTGCACCTGCAACTAAGAGACGACCAAACTCATCTTTAGCAGCATTTGGAAACTCAATAACTTTTTCAATATCTTTGATAGTAATCAAACCAGAAAGACGACCTTCTTCATCTACCAAAGGAAGTTTTTCAATACGGTGTTCTTGAAGAATACTCTCAGCTGTTGCAAGGTCTGTACCCACAGGAGCAGTCACAAGATTTTCACTAGTCATATGGTTTGAAATTGGTTGGTTATAATCTGAAATAAAACGAAGATCTCGGTTTGTCAAAATACCAACTAATTTACGATTTTCAAGTGTTTCAACAACTGGAACACCACTGATGCGGTAACGTCCCATAAGCTCATCAGCTTCAGCAATTGTATGTTCAGGCGTCAAGAAGAACGGATCAATAATAACTCCATTTTCAGAACGTTTTACCTTGCGAACCTCGTCTGCTTGTTGAGCAATAGACATGTTTTTATGGATAACTCCGAGACCACCTGCACGAGCAATAGCAATAGCCATTTGACTCTCTGTTACTGTATCCATAGCAGCGGTAATAATTGGGATATTTAAAATCAAATTATTTGCCAATTTAGTTGTTAAATCTGCATCGTTAGGCAATACATGACTTTCAGCTGGAATAAGCAATACATCATCAAAGGTAAAACCTTTTTTCAAAAATTTAGTGTCCCAATTAGACATTCGAAGTTTCCTCTTTTCTTTCTTTTGGAGCTTGACTCTTTTTATATTGTATCTATCATACCATTCTATAAAAATTTGTCAAATGTTACAGGAAGAAATAAAAAACTATCTTTTCTTTGAGATAGAAATGATAGTTTCTTGTAAAATAAACCTAGTTAAAGTAATGAAGTCCCATTGCTCCTTTAACCTCAGATAGGGTTTGACCTGCAACTTCACGCGCTCTTTCACTACCTTTTTGAAGCATATTATAAACTTCTCCCATATCCTTAGCAAATTCGATACGGCGCTCACGAATAGGACCCAGTTCACGTTCTAATATTTCAAGTAGATAACGCTTGGTCTTCACATCACCAAGACCACCTCGTTGATAATGTTCTTTCATGTCAGCAATTTCTTGAGCATCTTCTGGACGACCAAAAACATCTAGATAATGGAAAACCATATTTCCTTCAATTTTACCTGGATCCTCAACGCGGATATGATCTGGATCTGTATACATACTCATTACTTTTTTACGCAAAGTATCCGCATCATCAGCTAAATAAATACCGTTATTGAGTGATTTAGACATTTTAGCATTTCCATCTAAACCAGGTAAACGCCCTGCTCTCTCATTTTCTGGATAAATACCTTCCGGTTCTACCAAGACATCACAGTTATATGCATTGTTAAAAGAACGAACAATCTCGCGAGTTTGCTCAATCATTGGTTTCTGATCTGTCCCAACAGGAACATAATTAGCCTTGAAAGCCGTGATGTCAGCTGCTTGAGCGATTGGATAGACCAAGAATCCTGTCGGAATACTTTCCCCAAATCCTTTCTGAGCAATTTCTGTCTTGACAGTTGGATTACGCTCCAGACGTGCTAATGAAACCAGATTCATATAATACATAGACAACTCAGCCAACTCTGGAATTTGACTTTGAATAAAGATTGTCGATTTACTGGGATCCAATCCAACTGCAAGGTAATCCAAAGCCACATTTCCGATAGACTCTATAATGGTTTGAGGTTCTTTGGCATGATCTGTCAAGGCTTGTTGGTCAGCCAAGAATACAAACATGTCATACTTATCCTCTTCCTGTAATAATACTCGATTTTTGAGACTTCCAACATAATGTCCAATATGCAATTTGCCTGTTGGACGGTCTCCTGTTAAAATAATGGGTTTAGTCATTTTGTTCTCCTTCGATATAGTCCCTTCAATTATAGCATTTTTTTAATGAAATAACCGAAATTTATCAAAATAAATCAACCTTGCTATTTACTGCTTTTTGTAAAGAGAGTTGTAAACATAATTTACACAAAATTGACAGATAAAAATTTGAATATTTCCGTATTTTCTAGTAGAATAAATATATTACACATATAGGAGAAAAACATTGCTTACAGTATCTGATGTTTCACTACGTTTTAGTGATCGCAAACTTTTTGATGATGTCAATATCAAATTTACAGAAGGAAATACTTATGGATTAATCGGTGCCAATGGTGCCGGAAAATCTACCTTTTTAAAAATTTTAGCCGGAGATATCGAACCTACTACTGGTCACATCTCTCTTGGCCCAGATGAACGTCTCTCTGTTCTTCGTCAAAATCACTTTGACTATGAAGATGAACGTGCCATTGATGTCGTTATCATGGGAAATGAAAAACTTTATAGCATCATGAAAGAGAAAGATGCCATCTACATGAAGGAAGATTTCTCAGACGAAGATGGAGTGCGTGCTGCCGAACTTGAAGGAGAGTTTGCCGAGCTTGGGGGCTGGGAAGCAGAAAGTGAAGCCTCTCAACTACTTCAAAATCTAAACATTCCAGAAGACTTACACTACCAAAACATGAGCGAATTGGCCAATGGTGAAAAAGTAAAAGTTCTCCTTGCTAAAGCACTTTTTGGTAAACCTGATGTGCTTCTATTGGACGAGCCAACCAACGGTTTGGATATCCAATCAATTACATGGCTAGAAGACTTCTTGATTGATTTTGATAACACCGTTATCGTAGTATCCCACGACCGTCACTTCTTAAACAAAGTATGTACTCACATGGCCGACCTTGACTTTGGAAAAATCAAGCTCTATGTCGGAAACTATGACTTCTGGAAGGAATCTTCTGAACTCGCTGCTAAATTGCTAGCAGATCGTAATGCTAAAGCAGAAGAAAAAATTAAGCAACTCCAAGAATTCGTTGCTCGCTTCTCTGCTAACGCATCTAAGTCTAAACAAGCAACTTCCCGTAAAAAGATGCTTGATAAGATTGTCTTAGAAGAAATCATTCCATCTAGCCGTAAATACCCATTTATCAACTTTAAAGCTGAACGTGAGATTGGTAATGATCTCTTGACAGTAGAAAATCTATCTGTCAAGATTGACGGTGAAACTATTCTTGACAACATTAGCTTCATCTTGCGTCCAGGTGATAAGACAGCGCTTATTGGACAAAATGACATCCAAACGACTGCACTAATTCGTGCAATCATGGGGGATATTGACTATGAAGGAACTGTCAAGTGGGGAGTAACTACTAGCCGTTCTTACTTGCCAAAAGATAACTCGGCAGATTTTGCAGGAGGAGAGTCAATCCTTGACTGGTTGCGTCAATTCGCAAGTAAAGAAGAAGATGACAATACTTTCCTACGTGGCTTCCTCGGACGTATGCTCTTCTCTGGAGATGAAGTTAATAAACCTGTAAATGTCTTGTCAGGGGGAGAAAAAGTTCGTGTCATGCTTTCAAAACTCATGCTCTTAAAATCAAATGTCCTTGTACTTGATGATCCAACCAATCACTTGGACTTGGAATCTATCTCAAGCTTGAATGATGGATTGAAAAACTTTAAAGAATCAATCATCTTTGCCAGCCATGACCACGAGTTTATTCAAACTCTAGCCAACCATATCATTGTCTTGTCTAAAAATGGCGTCATTGACCGTATCGATGAAACCTATGATGAATTCCTAGAAAATGCAGAAGTACAAGCAAAAGTTAAAGAACTTTGGAAAGACTAAATAAAAATTCAAAACTCAGTTGGATTAACCAGCTGAGTTTTATATCATTCTACGAGGTAACATGAAATCATTTTTTAAAACATATTGGGCCTATTTTGTTTCTTTTATCATTCCTGTAGTCATTATGACAGGAGTATACCTATCTCAAGGTATCTACTGGAATAGCGATACATCTCCTCTATTAGGAGACGGTTTCCATCAATACGTTATTTTTGATGTAGCTTTACGAAATATTTTACATGGAAATGGCAGTTTGTTTTACACCTTTACAAGTGGCCTCGGACTGAATTTCTATGCTCTATCTAGTTATTACTTGGGTAGCTTTCTTTCACCTCTGGTTTACTTTTTTAATCTGTCGAATATGCCAGATGCTGTTTATCTGACCACTCTCTTAAAATTTGGATTGATTGGTTTGTCAACTTACTTTAGTTTAAATAAATTATTTCAATCGATTACTAAGCCTTTAAAACTAGCTTTATCTACTTCCTATGCTCTGATGAGTTTTACTGTCAGTCAATTAGAGATAAAAACCTGGTTAGATGTTTTTATCTTGATTCCTTTAATTATAACTGGTTTACACCTACTTATAACTGAAAAGAAATTCTCATTATACTTTACAAGTCTGTCAATCTTATTTATCCAAAACTATTATTTTGGCTATATGACAGCATTGTTTCTTATTTTCTGGTATCTCTGTCAAATTTCGTGGGACTTTAAAACCCGAAAATCATCGGTTCTTGATTTTGTTATTACCTCCTTTTTATCTGGTATAGCTAGTTTGATTCTGACTCTTCCTACTCTGTTTGATTTACAGACACATGGAGAAAAATTAACTGAAGTTACAAAGTTTCAAACTGAAAGTAGCTGGTACCTTGATCTCTTTGCTAAGCAATTCATTGGTTCCTTTGATACAACAAAGTATGGGGCTATCCCAATGATTTTTGTCGGACTACTTCCCTTTATTTTGACCATTTTGTTTTTTACGATGAAATCTATTAAGTTTCACGTGAAACTTATCTATGCAATCTTCTTTACATTTCTAATTGCAAGCTTTTATATTGAAGCTCTTGATTTATTTTGGCAAGGCATGCATACTCCAAACATGTTTTTACATCGCTATGCTTGGATTTTCTCTACCTTGTTAATTTACACAGCAGCAGAAGTCTTAAATCGTCTGAAAGAAATTAAAATCTGGAATTTTTTAGTTTCGCTTTTTCTTATAGTAACAGGATGTTTAGCTACCATCTATCTAAAATCACATTATTCTTTTTTAACAGATTTGAATATTCTGCTTACTCTTGAATTTTTGGTTGTCTATTCGCTTTTACTCCTTGCAGTTATCAAAAAGTTTATCTCTGTAAATCTATTTGCCATTCTAATCTCTTTATTTATAATGATTGAAATAAGTTTAAATGCTTCATCTCAAATAGACGGAATTGCTAAGGAATGGGGATTTGCTTCTCGAAGTGCTTATAATCGAGATATCCCAGCTATGGAATCTTTCTCAACATATATTAGAAATCAATTTACTCGTACTGAAAAACTAGAAACTCAGACAGGAAATGACAGTATGAAATTCAACTACAATGGAATCTCTCAATTTTCATCTGTTCGAAATCGTTCAGCAAGCTCTACTTTGGATAAACTTGGGTTTAAATCCTCTGGGACCAATCTAAATCTCCGTTATGCCAATAATAGTATTTTGGCTGATAGTTTATTTGGTATCCAGTACAATATCTCAGACAGTCCTATTACTAAGTATGGTTTTAAAGATATCTATCAAAAAGATAATCTTACCCTATATGAAAATCAATACTCTCTTCCGATTGCATTTACTAGTCAATCTGTTTACAATGATGTCAAATTCACTGAACACACTCTAGATAATCAGACCTCGTTTTTAAATCAACTTGCTGACGTCAATTTTGATTATTTTTCTCCAATACCCTATGAAAAAACAGAGAATACTGATGATTTGATTAATGTTACAAGTTCTTCAAATGAGGATGCAACAATCCAGTATCAAATTGAAGTGCCAGAAAACAGCCAAGTTTATCTTTCTTTCACAAACCTTCACTTTTCTAATGACAAACAAAAGAAGATTGACGTCCTTGTAAATGGAGAAAAGAAAACTTTTACAACTGATAATGTCTTCTCCTTCTTTAATCTAGGCTATACAAAAGAGAAAAAAACTTTCAATATTCATGTTAGTTTCCCTGGAAATTCACAAGTATCATTTGAATCTCCTACCTTCTATCGTTTAGATACCCAAACTTTAACTGAGGCTATTCAAAAAATCAAAGAGCAACCTGTAACAGTATCAACTTCTAAAAACAAGGTTTTTGCTACATATGATGTCCAACAAGATACATCTATTTTCTTCACCATTCCTTATGACAAAGGTTGGTCTGCCTACCAAGATGGTAAGAAAATAGAAATGAAACAAGCTCAAACTGGATTTATGAAAATTGATGTTCCCAAGGGGAAAGGAACTATTACACTTTCCTTCATTCCCAATGGGTTTATTACTGGAGCAATCTGTTCCTTTACTTCTCTCTTACTATTTGGAATCTATAATCACAGACGAAAGTTATCTAAGGCTTAAAAAATCGACCAATTAAGCGGTCGATTTTTTTAATCTTCTTCCATTTTCTTAGGTTGATAGGCTAGCATACCTAAACAAATAAATAGTACTAATATCACAACAAGGAAAATGACTTGATGATGAATATTTCCTGTCATAGAGATTGTTTGTCGTAATCCCGAAACTGAATAACTCATTGGTAACCAAGGATTAATGGCTCTAAAGAAATCATTTGTCAAAGCAAGTGGGTAAGTACCTGCACTTGATGCTAACTGTAATAAAAGCAAAATAAGAGAAAAGAAAGCTCCTATACGGCTATTCCATGTTGTTAAAGAGGTCACCATGGACATGAATACTAAACTTGTTAGGATAATGAGAATAAATGTTCTCATTTCATGATTAGCAGTTAGACCAATAAGATGAACTCCTCCATAGACCAAAATCCCTGCTAAAACAGCTATAATACCATTTATTTCAGCTCGAGATTTCAACCAAGCCCAACGGCTCTCCGGATGACGTCCTGAAGGCAACTTCGCAAAGATCATATTCGTTGATATTGCTGCAACAAATAGAGCAACTGATATCATATAAGGAGCCATTGCAATTCCATTTACAGGAACTTGGTCATTGTCTGTTTTGGAAAGATTGAGTGGATTTGACAAAACCTCTGCATTTTTAGATTCCGTTGATACTGATTTAAGTTGATCACTAGCATTACTTAATCCTTGTCCCAAAGAAGCAACTCCTGTCTGTAAACCTTCCAATCCAGAAGTTAACTTTGTTCCACCTTCTGCAAGTTTCCCAGATCCATCTGCCAATTTATTAACTCCATTCTCTAATTGAGAAGCACCTGAAAGTAACTGACTGGATTTGTCTGCTAATTGACCAGATCCTGATTGTAATTTATCAACTCCTGCCAGTAATTCTTGACTCTTTTGATTCAATTCATTAGAGCCATTTGATAATTTTTCAATACCAGACACTAATTCTGGAGTTTTTTCAACTAATTGACCAACTCTTGCTGTCAAGTTAGAAGATTTTTGTGTCAAGGTAGTTAAGCCTGAAACTAGTTGATCCAAACTACCTGTCAAGGTGGAATTCTTTTCACTTAGTTGACTTGCGCCTTGAGAAACTTTATCAACACCTGCAGTATATGCATTTACCCCCGATGTAATCGACTGACTAGCAGGAACTAATTTACTCGTCACTGCTCCCTGTATTTCTGTTAATCCACTTGACAATCCTGTCAAAGAAGTAGAAGCAAGCGATAATACTTGATTAGCTTGATTTTTTAATGTCGAAAGATTTGAAGATTGATTTTGTAAGTTTTCCAAACTTCCCTGTAAACCTTGTACTAAAGCTATAATTGACTGACCCGATTGAATACTATCAGTCGAATTTTGAGATACAGAAGCGCTTATCTCAGCTTGTTGCTCACTTGTCAATGATTGATAAGCTGCTGTCGATTGAATATTGGCTAATGTAGTTGCTTTTTCAGACTGAGCACTTGCTAACATTTGATTAGAAAGAGATACTATACTTGATAAAACAGAGTCTAATTGTTTTGTATCTCCAACATCAATATTTTGAATAGCTTGATTTAACTGATTCAGACCAGAAGATAATTGATTAATTTGATCTTTTTTCTCAGACGAAGCATCTAACTTGCTAGAAAGTTGTTGAATCCCTTCACTTAATTGCTCCACCCCCATTCGAAGTGTAGCTGATTGATTAGATAACTGATTCGCACCTGTTGCAAGATTTCCCACTCCATTTGTATAGGCACTAACACCAGATGAAAATTGGTTAAGACCAGTATTGAGCTGAGAAACACCGCCAGTATAGGCCTCTACACCAGTATATAACTGAGTGATTCCCCCTACTAATTCAGGACTTTTAGAAGCTAATTGACCTAGCCCGCTATCTAATTGACTCACTGCACCAGTATATGTAACTAAGCCACTATTAAAATTCCCTAATCCAAGATGAAGTTGTTCAACACCAGAAACATAAGAGGATAATCCTTTAGTAAACTGCTCCGTTCCATTTGAAAATGTTAAACTTGAATCTGCTAAAGAGTGTAGGTTAGTAGTCAATGTTTGACTTCCTGTCACTAACTGATTCGCTCCATCAGTTAATTTTTCACTACCAGAAGCTGCTTGACTCATACCATCCTTTAATTCGACCATCTTATCAAATAAAGCTTTAGTATAGGTCTCAGTTACATTGGTAGAAACATTCTGCTTCAATTGTGTCATCGCAGAATCACTCATCTTGCTAGCAATAAAACTATGACCACTTGAAGTCTGATAATCGATTTGCATTTGCTCTGGATGATCCGTTAAAATAGAAGCTGCTTTTTCAGATAAATCACTTGGTAAAGTCACTACCATATAGTAATCGCCATCTTCCAATCCCTTCTTACCTTCCTCTTCATCTACGAAATGAAAATCTAAGCTTTTATTTTCTTTTAAATTTGACACCATGTCTTTTCCTATAGCCATGGTATTACCGTTATAGGAAGCTTCTTTATCATTATTGACAACTGCCACAGGTAAGTCAGACAATTGCCCATATGGATCCCACATTGATGACAAAAATATGATATTGTACAGAGCTGGAATAAGAGAAATCCCTATCATGACAATAATAAAGGTTGGTTTTTTAAAAATTGCTTTCCATTCTTTAAACATATCTTCTCCTTTTTTAAACATATTGTCTAAAATTTTGATATAATAGATTATACATTAAAAAATCTAAATTACAAGATAAAAAATTCATTTTTAGACAGATAGTCTAATTTGTTTACAAGGAGGAAATATGCAAGAAAGTAACAAACGCTTAAAAACAAAGCGAACTATTGAAAATGCTATGGTACAATTACTGATGGAACAGCCATTTGATCAAATTTCTACTGTCAAGTTAGCAGAAAAAGCCGGAATTAGTCGTTCCAGCTTCTATACTCACTATAAGGATAAGTATGATATGATTGAACACTATCAAAGCAAGCTATTCCATACATTTGAATATATTTTTCAAAAACATGCTCATCACAAAAGAGATGCTATTTTAGAAGTATTTGAATATCTAGAATCAGAACCACTTCTGGCTGCCCTTCTTTCTGAAAATGGGACTAAAGAAATCCAAAATTTCTTACGAAATAAACTTCATATCATGCTCAGTACGGATTTACAAAAACGCTTTATGCAACTAAATCTAAATACCACTGAATTAGAATATAGTAGCGTCTATCTAACTCATGCACTTTTTGGTGTCTGTCAAACTTGGATTGCACATGGAAAAAAAGAAAGTCCTCAAGAAATAACAGACTTCCTTATGAAGATGCTTGGTGATGCAAATTAATACAAAAAGAGGAACACAGTTGTGTTCCCTTTTATCTATACTCCGCCAGTAGGACTCGAACCTACGACATCATGATTAACAGTCATGCGCTACTACCAACTGAGCTATGGCG
>OIFW01000162.1_pt1 | contig 22040 bp, 17 predicted proteins | sample 1582111 | NCBI WGS metagenome assembly OIFW01 (sample SAMN07501063, study PRJEB24779) | human gut metagenome | isolation source: stool | host: human infant | place: USA: Pittsburgh, PA | reverse complement strand
AAAGCAAACGGATTCCCAGATAAGGTAACAGATATGGATGGAAATGTTTATCTTCAAACTGGCTATAGCGATTTGAACGCGAAAGCGGTTGGAGTACACTATCAATTTTTATATGATAATGTTAAACCAGAAGTAAACATTGATCCAAAAGGAAATACTAGTATCGAATATGCTAACGGAAAATCTGTAGTCTTTAACATCAATGATAAGAGAAATAATGGATTCGATGGTGAGATTCAAGAACGACATATTTATGTAAATGAAAAAGAATACAAATCATTGGATGATATTAAACAACTAACAGATAAGACACTAAATATTAAGATTGTTGCAAAAGATTTCGCAAGAAATACGACCGTAAAAGAATTCATTTTAAATAAAGATACGGGAGAGGTGAGCGAATTAAAACCTCATACGGTGACTGTGACCATTCAAAATGGAAAAGAAATGAGTTCAACAATAGTGTCGGAAGAAGATTTCATCTTACCTGTCTATAAGGGGGAATTAGAAAAAGGCTATCAATTTGATGGTTGGGAAATTGCTGGTTTAGAAGGGAAAAAAGACGCTGGTTATGTTCTTAATCTATCAAAAGATACCCTTATAAAACCTGTATTCAAGAAAATAGAGGAGAAAAAGGAGGAGGAAAATAAACCTACTTTTGATGTATCCAAAAAGAAAGATAAGGTGCAAGTAAATCAAAGTCACAGAAAAGAAGACTTACAAAGAGAAAATCATTCACACAAATCTGATTCAACTGAGGGTGTCACAGCTACAGTTCCTGTACGAGTAAATTATAGTCAATTAGATGAAAGTCAAAGATCTGATTCAACTGAGGATATCAAAGTTACAGTTCCTGATGAAAATGATAAAAACCTTGAAAATAAGAAGGAAGTTTATCTTGATGAACCAGAGAACATAGCTAATAAACATACCAATATCGATAGTAAATCGGATACTAACAATTCTGATAGATTGCCAAAAACCGGAACAGTTAGAGAAGGTTTTACACCATTCATTGCTGGAATAATGTTTACCGTAGGTGCATTTCTTGGATTGAAGAAAAAAGATCAAGATTAAGACCAAAGCTATAGATGAAAAAAATGCTTTATGTACTGAGATGGTGTGATGATGAAACAGTTTTGTGAAAATAGCTATTTAATACTTAATTCTTAAGTTTACATTGATAATTATACTCTTTTAGAATGTATTAATGTACTTTATTTAGATAACAAAAAATCTTCTTATTACAGATAGGAAGATTTTTTGGACTCTACCAATTTCATAAAATACTGTATCGAACTATAGAATAAAAATACTGTTGTAATCGGCAAAGTGAAGGAACTCATTCTACTGGGTTTCTTTTTTTCTTAATTATTGAACCACTTAGACCGATATAGAGACCAGATAGGCAAAAGAACTTGTTCTTGAAACTGACCTCTGCTATAATGATTGGTGTAAGGGACGTGAGGCGTCGATATCAGATGGTTCAAGTTTCTAAAAAGAAATTGGAGATAAAGAAATGAAAAAATTATTGGGGATTGTATTTTTAATAGCAGCAGCGACAGTAGTGTATTTTGGTTCTGTTGGCTGGCCAAGTTTGGATGTCAATCTCTGGGCCCTGATTCCGGTAGGCTTGTTCCTCTTTTTCACTCTAGAGAATCTTTTGAAAAAGGACTATAAGGCTAGTATCATGTGTTTAATTATTGCCTTCATCATCGCAAATGCAATTTTGGATCTGTTGCCAATTTCAAGTGGCTTGGTGATTGGAGCAGGTGTGCTAGCTTGTGTAGGTATTGGTTACCTCTTTCCGGATAAAGAGAGTAAATGAGATACTGTAATACTCAATGAAGATCCAAGAGCAAACTAGGAAGCTAGCCACAGGCTGCTCAAAACGCTGTTTTGAGGTTGCAGATAAGACTGACGAATCAGTCACATATATACGACAAGGCGATGCTGACGTGGTCCGAAGAGATTTTCTAAGAGTATAAATGATGAAAGAATCCTATTATTGTTGTTATCAGAACCTTAGAAATAAATGACTATAGTGCTAACTGGATAGTGGTAAAAGTATTAAAACGACGCCAGAGATAACCGTTTTTAAAATAAGAAAAACTCATATTATTGGATGTTCGAAAATATTGATATGATAGGTTTAGTCATGAAAATACTACTAAAATAGAGTTTTTACTCAGCTGTTATACTGTTTTTGAAAAGGTTTTATGAGTTAGGTGTTAGAACTATCAACATAGTCTCAATGCCTTTTCTTTTTGATAGTTTTAGTGACTGATAGGTATTTTATGCCTTAGTTTGAAAATTATAGTAGCTTGAAATAAAATGTGAATAAATCGATTTGGAGATTCAGATTTGTAAGAATCAAGATATAGCTGTTTAGTTTGTCCAATGTAATTTTTATTTTGTAAAAATTCTCTAATTTTTATAAAAAACAATCAAAAATATTGTTTTTATTTGTATAAGGTTGACAAATTTTTTATTGTTTATAAAATTGTATTATAAGATAATTATAATAAAGAGCTTGCTTTTAGAAAAAATGAAAGCGGTTACTAAAAAGGAGGATTCCATGCAAAAAGGTAATTGGAACAAAAAGAGCGTTTATAGTATTCGAAAATTTTCAGTCGGTGCTTGCTCAGTGCTCATAGGAAGCTGTGTGCTGTTATTAGGATCAAGTCTTAGTCTAGCTTCTTCTGCTTATGCGAATGAAAATACTAATGAACTGATTTCAATAAGTAAGAAGGATGCTGATTCTGAAAATAAAGAAGAGAGTGAACAGACATCTAAAGTGATGGTTGCGGAAAAATCAAGTGAACAAACGGATAATGTGCCTCTTAAGGATAATGCAGATGCTACAGGTGTCTCTGACCAAACTCATGCAGATCAGTCCCCAGTTACAGTTGCTGATAATAAAGAGTTTCCTTTAGAAGAAGGTAAGACTGAAGTGAAAAGTAGGATAGAAGAAACGAAGGTAGCTGAAGAAACAAATAAAGCGGAATTACAAGATCGTTCTGTTTCAAAAGATAAGAAGGAATTCAAATCTGCTGCAAATGAAGTTGTTGATAAGTTAATTGAAGATAGAAACATTTCTTTCAATCAAAATTGGCACTTTAAGCTAAATGCCAATGCTAAAGAGGCTGTTAAACCAGACGCAGATATATCTTCTTGGAAAAAATGGATCTTCCTCATGATTGGAGTATTCATTTTGATTTTGATCATGATTCACCATCTCAAAATGAAGGAGGCCAACTGAATGGTGGAGATGGATGGTATCGTAAAACCTTTAAGTTAGACGAAAAAGATTTAAATAAAGATGTCCGTGTGACCTTTGATGGGGTTTACATGGATTCTCAAGTATTTGTTAATGGTCAGTTAGTTGGTCACTATCCAAATGGTTACAATCAATTTTCATATGACATTACCAATTATCTTTATAAGGATGGAAGAGAGAATGTTATTTCTGTTCATGCAGTAAATAAACAGCCAAGTAGTCGTTGGTATTCAGGAAGTGGTATCTATCGTGATGTGAGCTTGCAAGTGACAGATAAGGTTCATGTTGAGAAAAATGGTACAACTATCTTAACTCCAAAACTTGAAGACCAACAAAATGGTAAGGTTGAGACTCATGTGAGCAGTAAAATCGTTAATACAGATGATAAGGATCATGAGCTCGTAGCAGAGTATCAAATTTTTGAACGGGGTGGTCAAGCAGTTACAGAACTTGTTCGAACTGAGAGTAAGATTCTAAAAGCTAGAGAAACTATTCATTTGGAATCAGCATTAGAGGTTGAAAAACCTAAATTGTGGACAGTGTCATCTGATAAACCTGCTTTATATGAGATGGTAACTCGTGTTTACAAAGATGGACAGCTTGTAGATGCTAAGAAGGATTTATTTGGTTATCGTTACTATAACTGGACTCCAGATAAAGGATTCTCTTTGAACGGTGAACACATCAAGTTCCATGGAGTTTCATTGCACCACGATCATGGAGCATTGGGTGCGGAAGAGAACTACAAGGCTGAATATCGCCGTCTGAAACAGATGAAGGATATGGGAGTGAATTCAATTCGTACAACCCATAATCCAGCAAGTCCTCAAACACTACAGATTGCAGCTGAACTTGGTTTATTGGTTCAGGAAGAAGCTTTTGACACTTGGTATGGAGGTAAGAAACCATACGACTATGGTCGTTTCTTTGAAAAAGATGCAACCCACCCTGAAGCTAAAAAAGGGGAAAAATGGTCAGATTACGATCTACGTACCATGGTAGAAAGAGACAAAAATAACCCAGCTGTCTTTATGTGGTCTATAGGAAATGAGATTGGAGAAGCTAATGGCGATCCTCATTCTCTAGCTACTGTTAAACGTTTGGTTAAAGTAATCAAGGATGTTGATAAGACTCGTTATGTGACTATGGGGGCTGATAAGTTCCGTTTTGGTAATGGTAGCGGTGGGCATGAGAAAATTGCTGATGAACTGGACGCGGTTGGATTTAACTACTCAGAAGATAACTACAAAGTTCTTAGAGCTAAGCATCCAAAGTGGTTGATTTATGGTTCAGAGACCTCCTCAGCTACTCGTACTCGTGGAAGTTATTATCGTCCAGAGCGTGAATTGGTACACAGTAATCAAGACTATCGTAACTATGAGCAGTCTGATTATGGAAATGATCGTGTTGGTTGGGGTAAAACAGCAACAGCTTCATGGACTTTTGACCGTGACAATGCTGGCTATGCTGGACAGTTTATTTGGACTGGTACTGACTATATTGGTGAGCCTACGCCATGGCACAATCAAAATCATACACCAGTCAAAAGTTCTTATTTTGGTATTGTAGATACTGCTGGTATTCCAAAAAATGATTTCTATCTTTACCAGAGTCAATGGGTATCTGCTCAGAAAAAACCGATGGTTCACATACTTCCTCACTGGAACTGGGAGGACCCAACTCTAAAAGATAATGTAGCTGATACAGATGGTAAAATTCCAGTTCGTGCCTACTCTAACGCTGCAAGTGTGGAGCTATTGTTGAATGGTGAATCTCTAGGACAGAAGACCTTTACTAAAAAACAAACTAGCGATGGACGCACTTACCAAGAAGGTGCCAATGCTAATGAATTGTATCTTGAATGGAAAGTTGCTTATAAACCAGGTACCTTGGAAGCAATAGCTCGTGATGAATCTGGCAAGGAAATTGCTCGAGACAAGATCACAACTGCTGGCAAGCCAGCAGCTGTTCGTCTCATCAAAGAAGAACAAGCAATCGCGGCAGATGGTAAAGATTTGACTTATATCTATTATGAGATTGTAGACAGCAAAGGACATCTAGTTCCAACTGCTAATAATATGGTTCGTTTCCAATTGCATGGTCAAGGTCAGCTTGTTGGTGTCGATAACGGAGAGCAAGCCAGCCGTGAACGTTTCAAAGAGCAAGCCGATGGTTCATGGATTCGTAAAGCCTTTAATGGTAAAGGTGTTGCCATTGTAAAATCGACCGAGCAAGCAGGAAAATTCACCCTTACTGCTCATTCTGATCTCTTGAAATCTGACCAAGTGACTGTCTTTACTGGTAAAAAAGAAGGACAAGAAAAGACTGTTTTGGGTACAGAAGTAGCAAAAGTTCGTACATTGCTAGGAAAAGATCCAAAAATGCCGAAGACGGTAGGTTTTGTATACAGCGATGGTAGTCGTGAAAAACATCCAGTAACTTGGTCTCAAGTTGATGTTAGTCAAGCAGGAGTTGTGACTGCTAAAGGTACAGCAAATGGACGTGAGGTAGAGGCACGTGTCGAGGTTCTAGCAATTGCGAAAGAACTACCAACAGTTAAACGTGTTGCTCCTGGAGCTAACTTGAACACTGTAGATAAATATGTGTCAATACTTGTAACCGATGGAAGTGTACAAGAGTATGAAGTAGATAGCTGGGAGATTGCAGAAGCAGATAAAGCCAAACTTTCAGTCGCAGGATCACGTATTCAAATGACTGGTCAACTGGGTGGTGAGACTATTCACGCAACTCTTGCTGTAGAAGAAGGAAATGCTACAACACCTGTAGAACCAACTGTAACGGTTGGTGGTGAAGCTGTGACAGGGCTTACTAGTCACCATCCAATGCAATATCGTACTCTAGCTTATGGATCAAAATTGCCAGAAGTCTCAGCAAGTGCTGAAAATGCTGATGTTACAGTCCTTCAAGCAAGTGCAGCAAACGGTATGCGCGCAAGTATCTTTGTTCAGTCAAAAGATGGTGGCCCTCTTCAAACCTATGCAATCCAATTCCTAGAAGAAGCACCAAAAATTGACCATTTGAGCTTGCAGGTGGAGCAAGCTGACGGCCTTAAAGAAGATCAAACAGTGAAATTGTCTGTTCTTGCTCACTATCAAGACGGAACACAAGCAATTCTACCAGCTGATAAGGTGACCTTCTCTACAAGTGGTGAAGGGGAAGTTGCAGTCCGTAAGGGAATGCTTGAACTTCATAGACCAGGAGTAGTCGCTCTCAAAGCTGTATATGAGGGTGCTGAAGGCCAGGTTAATCTCACTATTCAAGCCAATACTGAGAAGAAGATTGCGAAATCTATCCGTCCTGTAAATGTAGTGACAGATTTACACCAAGAACCTACTCTTCCGTCAACAGTAACGGTTGAGTATGACAAAGGTTTCCCTAAAGCTCACAAAGTAACTTGGCAAGCTATTCCGAAAGAAAAACTAGACCACTATCAAAGCTTTGAAGTGTTAGGTAAAGTTGAAGGACTTGACTTGGAAGCGCATGCTAAAGTATCTATAGAAGGCATCGTTTCAGTTGAAGAAGTCAGTGTGACAACTCCAATCGCAGAAGCACCACAATTACCAGAAAGCGTTCGTACATATGATTCAAATGGTCACGTTTCATCAGCTAAGGTTGCATGGGAAGCGATTCGTCCAGAGCAATACGCCAAGGAAGGTGTCTTTACAGTTAATGGTCGCCTAGAAGGTACGCAATTAACAACTAAACTCCATGTTCGCGTATCTGCTCAGACTGAGCAAGGAGCAAACATTTCTGACCAATGGACTGGTTCAGAATTACCACTTGCCTTTGCTTCAGACTCAAATCCGACCGATCCTGTTTCAAACGTCAACGATAAATTGATTTCCTTTAATGATCGACCAGCCAATCGTTGGACAAACTGGAATCGTAGTAATCCAGAAGCTTCAGTCGGTGTTCTGTTTGGAAATTCAGGTATCTTGAGCAAACGATCAGTTGATAACTTAAGTGTTGGATTCCATGAAGACCACGGAGTGGGTGCTCCTAAGTCTTATGTGATTGAGTATTATGTTGGTAAAACCGTTCCAACAGCTCCTAAAAATCCTAGCTTTGTAAGCGGTGAAAATCATGTCTTTAATGATTCTGCCAACTGGAAACCAGTGACTAATCTAAAAGCGCCAGCTCAGCTCAAGGCCGGAGAAATTAATCATTTTAGTTTTGATAAGGTTGAAACCTATGCTGTTCGTATTCGCATGGTTAAAGCAGATAACAAGCGTGGAACGTCTATCACAGAAGTACAGATTTTTGCCAAACAAGTTGTGGCAGCCAAACAAGGACAAACAAGAATCCGAGTTGACGGTAAAGACTTAGCAAACTTTAACCCTGATTTGACTGACTACTACCTTGAGTCTGTAGATGGAAAAGTTCCTGCAGTAACAGCAAGTGTTAGCAACAATGGTCTCGCTACCGTCGTTCCAAGTGTTCGTGAAGGTGAGCCAGTTCGTGTCATTGCGAAAGCTGAAAATGGTGACATCCTAGGAGAATACCGTATACACTTTACAAGCAATAAAGACCTACTCTCTCGTAAGCCAGTTGCTGCGGTTAAACAAGCTCGCTTGCTACAAGTAGGTCAAGCACTCGAATTGCCGACTAAGGTTCCAGTTTACTTCACAGGTAAAGACGGCTACGGAATAAAAGATCTAGCAGTTGAATGGGAAGAAGTTCCTGCAGAAAATCTAACAAAAGCAGGTCAATTTATCGTTCGAGGCCGTGTCCTTGGTAGCGATCTTACTACTGAGTTCTCTGTACGAGTGACAGATAAACTTGGGGAGGTTCTCTCAGAGAACCCTGATTATGATGAAAATGGGAATCAGGCCTTTGCTTCAGCAACCAACGATATTGACGACAGTTCTCATGACCGTGTAGACTATATCAATGATGGGGATCATTCAGAAAATCGTCGTTGGACAAACTGGTCTGCAAGACCGTCCACTAATCCAGAAGTATCAGCAGGGGTCATTTTCCGTGAAAAGGGTAAGATTGTAGAACGGACTGTTGCACAAGCCAAACTCCAGTTCTTTGCAGATAGTGGTACAGATGCACCAGCTAAACTCGTTTTGGAACGCTATATTGGTCCAGACTTTGAAGTGCCAACTTATTATTCAAATTACCAAGCTTACGAAACAGATCATCCATTTAATAATCCAGAAAATTGGATTGCTGTTCCGTATCACGCGAATAAAGATATCGAAGCGGGTGATGAAATTAATGTGACATTTAAAGAGGTGAAAGCCAAAGCTATGAGATGGCGCATGGAGCGTAAGGCAGACAAGAGCGGTGTTGCGATGATTGAAATGTCCTTCCTTGCACCGAGCGAATTGCCTCAAGAAAGCACTCAAGCGAAGATTCTTGTAGATGGAAAAGAACTTCCAGATTTTACTGAAAATCGTCAAAACTATCAAATCACCTATAAAGGTCAACGTCCAAAAGTCTCTGTTGCAACTACAAATCAGGTTGCTTCAACAGTTGTAGATGGTGGAGATGATAGCCTTCCAGTACTTGTTCGACTTGTTTCAGAGAGTGGAAAACAAGTCAAGGAATACCGTATCCAGTTAACTAAAGAAAAACCAGTTTCTGCGAAGACAGTTGCTGCGGTGCAAGAGGATTTACCAAAATTAGAAGTTCTTGAACAAGATTTGGCCTACAAGACAATTGAGAAAAAAGATTCAAGGCTTTATCTTGGTGAAACTCGTTTAGAACAAGAAGGACAAGTTGGTAAGGAACGAATCCTTATCTCTATCAATCCTGACGGAAGTAAGGAAGAAAAATTCCGTGAAGTAGTTCAGACTCCAACAAACCGTATTGTTGTTGTCGGAACTAAACTAGGAACCGCTCTTCCAGATGACGAATCCAATGCTCTGGTTTTCAACAGACCAGAACTTATGGTTGAGGAAAAAACAATTGACTTCCAGATCCAGGAGCGTAAGTCCGACAAGTTATATCTAGGTGAAACTCGCATCCTTCAAGAAGGAAGACAAGGTCTCCGTGTTCACTTGATTGAAGTAGAAAATGGCAAGCGGACTGAGAAAGAAAGTTATGATAAAGTTATAGCTCAGGACCGTATTGTAGAGGTTGGTACAGCTATAAAGGATACAAGATCAGCCTCTCAAGAACAGCTTAAAACAGCTCCTAAAGAAGCTAGTAAGTCTGTGCTACAAGATCAAGAAGTTCAAAAACCAGAATCTCAAGAAACTACAAAACAACAAGCATCAACTGAGAAAACGGATGTAAAACAAGTGAGCTCACGTTCAGTTGAAGCCCAGCAAGATGAAAAGAATTACTTGCCAAACACTGGAACAGAGGCAGAACAGGCAGCAGTAGCAGCAGGTTTAGCTCTTCTAGGTTTGAGTGCAGGCTTAGTAGCCACTAAAGGTAAAAAAGAAGACTAGAAATTTTGATACCTTCTTTATCGTTAAAGATTAGAGAGAAGTTCTTGTCTTAGATAGAAGATAAATCCCTTGGAATATAAGTTTCTAAGGGATTTTCTTTGTATAAAATTGTATAGTGTTATTGTCTATCCTATTTTGTAGAGAAAGCAAAAATCCCTAGAAAATGTTTAGGGATTTGACTATTTCATTAAGAACAATTCAACAATCATCTCGATATACATGACAAGGATTACTAAGAATCCTGCACGCCAGAAGAATTTGATGAATTTAGGATAGTAAAAGCTACGTTTTTTCAAAAGGAAGAAAAAGACGAGAATAATAGCCAGGACTGAGAGGGCTAGACCCAGTCTAGGGAGGAAATTATGGGTAAAAGTTTTAGCTGTAATCAGGTAATACTCAAATACCAAGACTGGAAAAGCTAAATCTGCAAAGTTTCGTCCTAGTTTTTTTAATCTAAAAAGTTTGGTTATGATAATGCAGACGACTAAGGTCAGTATCAATAATAAAATAGATGCTAATTTCATTAAAATCATACCCATATTGTATCATAAAAAAAGGCTAATGGAAACGAGAAACAGAGGAATTTATAGGAAAGTCAGGCTTTTGAGATTGTGAGTGTTTTTTGTTATAATGAAGATTATGAAATCTTATAATACCTTGAATGATTATTATCGAAAACTATTTGGAGAAAAGACTTTTAAAGTCCCTATTGATGCGGGATTTGACTGTCCCAATCGTGATGGAACTGTAGCTCATGGAGGCTGTACTTTTTGTACGGTTTCAGGTTCTGGAGATGCTATCGTAGCACCGGATGCGCCTATCCGTGAGCAATTTTATAAGGAAATTGACTTTATGCACCGTAAGTGGCCGGATGTTCAGAAGTATCTGGTTTATTTTCAAAATTTTACTAACACCCATGAAAAGGTGGAAGTCATTCGAGAGCGCTATGAGCAGGCTATTAACGAGCCAGGTGTGGTAGGAATCAATATTGGAACGCGACCAGACTGTTTACCAGACGAAACCATTGAATATTTGGCTGAGTTATCGGAGCGCATGCATGTGACGGTAGAATTGGGCTTGCAGACCACTTATGAAACAACCTCTGACCTGATTAACCGTGCCCACTCTTATGAGTTGTACGTGGAGACGGTCAAGCGTTTGAGAAAGTATCCCAAGATTGAGATTGTTTCCCATCTGATCAATGGACTTCCTGGTGAAACCCATGAGATGATGATTGAAAATGTCCGCCGCTGTGTCACTGATAACGATATTCAAGGAATTAAACTGCACTTGCTTCACCTGATGACCAATACGCGCATGCAACGAGATTACCACGAGGGACGTTTGCAACTGATGAGTCAGGACGAATATGTCAAGGTCATCTGTGACCAACTGGAAATCATTCCCAAGCATATCGTCATCCATCGAATCACAGGAGATGCACCTAGAGATATGCTGATTGGGCCTATGTGGAGCCTCAATAAATGGGAAGTTCTCAACAGCATTGAGATGGAGATGCGACGTCGTGGAAGTGTTCAAGGATGCAAGGCTGTAAAACAGGAGTTTGAAAATGAAAAGACCACTTGAGATGGCACATGATTTTTTGGCTGAAGTAGTTACAAAAGAGGATATTGTAGTGGATGCGACTATGGGAAATGGTCATGACACCCTTTTTTTAGCCAAACTAGCCAAGAAAGTCTGTGCCTTTGATATTCAGGAGCAAGCCTTGGAAAAGACCCAAGAGCGTTTGGACCAGGCTGGTTACACAAATGCCCAGTTAATCTTGCAAGGCCATGAGACATTAGATCAGTTTGTGACAGAAGCCAAGGCAGGGATTTTTAATCTGGGCTATCTGCCGTCAGCTGATAAGTCTGTCATCACCCGACCTCAGACAACGATTGAAGCCTTAGAAAAGTTGTGTTCCTTACTTGTCAAAGGTGGACGGATTGCCATTATGATCTACTATGGTCATGAAGGAGGCGACCTTGAGAAAGATGCTGTCTTAGAGTTTGTTAGCCAGTTGAGCCAACAAGAGTACACAGCTGCCATTTACCGAACTTTAAACCAAGTCAACAACCCACCATTTTTAGTGATGATTGAAAAATTAGAGAGATATAGACATGGATAAACAATACCTACGTGAAAAGCTGGATGCCATGCGCCAGAATTTTGTTGAATCAACCCACCACGAACGAGCGGTGGGGGTGTTAGATCAAGTGCATATGAGCAAAAAAATGCTTAAAATAAAGAAAAAATTAGTTGCTCTTGAAATGGAACGGTGCCAGAGAAAAATTGAGCACAAAGATTGTTCCAAGATTGACCAAAAAATCAAAGAGCAGAAGGAGATATTTGAATCCTGTTGTAAAAAAGATTAAGGAGGACGTGCGTGGAATTACTGATTTACCTCATCCTATTTTTACTGGTTTTGATTGTCTCGAGTACAACCAATAAGCTCCTACCCTTTTTGCCTCTTCCTTTGGTGCAGATTCTTTTGGGAATTGTGATTGGTCTCTTTTTACCCAATACCGACTTTCACCTCAATACGGAGTTGTTTTTGGCACTGGTTATTGGGCCCTTGCTTTTTCGAGAGTCGGAAGAAGCGGACATTACAGCTATTTTAAAACACTGGCGAATTATTATCTATCTCATATTTCCAGTGATTTTTATCTCGACCCTGAGTTTGGGTGGCTTGGCCCACCTTCTTTGGTTCAGTCTTCCCTTGGCAGCTTGCTTGGCTGTTGGGGCAGCTCTTGGCCCAACGGACTTGGTGGCTTTTGCTTCTCTTTCGGAGCGTTTTAGCTTTCCTAAGCGCGTGTCCAATATCCTTAAGGGTGAAGGACTCTTGAATGATGCTTCTGGTTTGGTGGCCTTTCAGGTAGCCTTGACAGCTTGGACAACAGGAGCCTTTTCCCTTGGGCAAGCTAGTAGTTCGCTTATCTTTTCAATCCTAGGCGGTTTTTTAATTGGATTTTTAACAGCTATGACCAACCGTTTCCTCCATACCTTCTTGCTAAGTGTACGAGCAACAGATATTGCCAGTGAGCTTTTATTAGAATTGAGTTTGCCTCTGGTGACCTTTTTCCTAGCAGAAGAAGTCCATGTTTCAGGGATTATTGCCGTTGTGGTTGCTGGGATTTTAAAGGCAAGCCGTTTTAAGAAAATTACGCTCCTAGAAGCCCAAGTGGATACGGTGACCGAGACGGTCTGGCATACAGTGAACTTTATGCTTAACGGTTCTGTCTTTGTGATTTTAGGGATGGAGCTGGAAATGATAGCAGAACCTATCTTGACCAATCCAATCTATAATCCCTTACTTTTATTGCTATCTCTTGTCGCCCTGACCTTTGTCCTCTTTGCCATTCGTTTTGTCATGATCTATGGCTATTATGCCTATAGGACTAGACGTCTCAAGAAAAAGCTAAATAAGTATATGAAGGACATGCTTCTTTTGACCTTCTCAGGTGTTAAGGGAACGGTGTCGATTGCTACGATCCTTCTGATACCAAGTAATCTAGAGCAGGAGTATCCTCTCTTACTTTTCCTTGTTGCAGGTGTGACGCTTGTAAGCTTTTTAACAGGTCTCTTGATCCTGCCTCATCTTTCGGATGAACAGGAAGAAAGCAAGGATTATCTCATGCATATCGCCATTTTGAATGAGGTTACTTCGGAGTTAGAAAAAGAGTTGGAAGGGACCAGAAATAAACTTCCCCTCTATGCGGCTATTGACAATTATCATGGGCGTATTGAAAATCTTATCCTGAGCCAAGAAAATAAGAGCGAGCAAGAGGACTGGGAGGCCTTGAAACTTCTTATCCTCAGTATTGAGAGTGATGGTCTGGAACAGGCTTACGAAGAAGACAAGATGAGTGAGCGTGCCTATCGAGTTTACCAGCGTTATTTGAAAAACATGGAACAAAGCATCAATCGCAAGTTTGCTTCACGATTGACCTATTATTTCCTTGTTTCCTTGCGGATTTTACGTTTTCTCCTTCACGAAGTCTTTACCTTTGGCAAGACCTTCCGTAGTTGGAAAAATGAAGAATCACAGAAACTCAGAGCCCTTGACTATGACCAAATTGCAGAGCTCTATCTAGAAAATACAGAGATGATTATCGAAAGTTTGGAAAACCTAAAAGGAGTTTATAAGAGTTCCTTAATTAGCTTCATGCAGGATTCTCGTCTCCGTGAAACAGCTATCATCACCAGTGGTGCCTTTGTCGAACGGGTTATCAATCGTGTCAAACCCAACAATATCGATGAAATGCTGAGAGGCTATTATTTGGAGCGCAAGTTGATTTTCGAATACGAAGAAAAACGATTGATTACGACCAAGTATGCCAAGAAGTTACGACAAAATGTCAATAACTTAGAGAACTATTCCTTGAAGGAAGCTGCCAATACCCTGCCTTATGATATGGTGGAATTGGTAAGAAGAAATTAGTTAATACTCTTCGAAAATCTCTTCAAACCACGTCAGCGTCGCTTTACCGTAGGTATGGTTACTGACTTCGTCAGTTTCATCTACAACCTCAAAGCAGTGCTTTGAGCAACCTGTGGCTAGCTTCCTAGTTTGCTTTTTGATTTTCATTGAGTATAAGATTGTAAGTGAAGGAGTGTGACATGAAGAAGTGGTGGAAAGGGCTTATAGACAAGCCTTTATTAAAAGCCTTTTTGCATTATTATCAAGCATCAGATAGTGAGTTGACCAGTGTCGCAGTAGCCTACTATTGGTTGATTTCGATTTTCCCTCTGCTTTTGGTGGTGGTCAATATCCTCCCTTATTTTCAAATTCCAGTTTCCAATTTTTTAAAGGTTGTCAATGAATTCTTGCCGGAAACCATGTATGATGTGGTCGCAAAGATTATTACAGAAGTACTGACCCAACCGTCAACGGGCTTATTGAGTTTTGCGGTTTTGTCAGCCCTCTGGACCTTTTCAAAATCCATGAATTTCCTACAGAAAGCCTTTAACAAAGCTTACGGAGTTGCTAAAAATCGTGGAATGATTTCCAGTCAGCTCATGAGTTTGTTTGTCAGTTTTGGCTTGCAGATTCTCTTTGCTTTAGCCCTCTTTCTCAGTGTCTTTGGCCGCATGCTTCTCAACCTTATCAAGAGCTACTGGAAATCGGATAGTCCTATCTTTGATTATCTGCAAGACCTAACAGGCCCCTTGATCTATGCCTTGATTTTCGCTATCTTGGTCATGCTTTATTATTTCCTGCCTCATGTTAAGGTCCGACGGATTCGCTATGTATTACCAGGTAGTGCCTTTGTCTTGTTGACTCTGGCCTTACTGCTCAACATCTTTTCAGTTTATGTCAACAATTATGTCAATCACCTAGTGGACGTCCGCTTTTTCAGTTCTGTCGTCGTGGTGGTCATGATGTTCTGGTTTATTCTCATCGCTAAGATTTTAATTGTCGGTGCAGTTATCAATGCTAGTGTCCAGAGTTTGAAAGATCTGAATTTTAGAAAAGACTAACGAATTTTTAATTCATTACAAAACGCATAATATCAAGGTTGATGCACGAAAATTCCACGAGGCCAACTATAGTCAGAAAGCTGAACAACAAGCCAAAACGTTCAAAAAAGGCGGCAAAAAGCAAGCACCTGCAAGCAACGTGCCGAAATGGTCAAATCCTGATTATGTCAACGAATTAGACCCAAAAATCGTTGATATGCTAGTAGAATTTCACAAGTCACAATGCACTTTGGGAACTCCCGAGGCGCAAGCAGAAATCGCCCAAAAACGTGAAGAAATCGAGCAAAGGAGAGCTGAGCTTGAGGATAAAAACAAGAGCTTTTGAACCGCTTGAACAAATAGAGTTTCGCAAGTATTATGCTTACAAATTACTTGAGCAATTAACTAAAATATAAACCCTGCCTATATATAAAGGCAGGGTTTATATTTTAGAAATTCACGTAGCTTGTTTCGGTTTTTACATACCCAGTATAGTTTGAGTTTCTATAGTATTCAGTGATAAACTTCCATTTTCTTTGAGAAACATGGATATAAGTACTTGTTATGTAGTATGGATATGGGCTTTGTGAATCCAAGTAAGACTGATAAGCTTGTATACCAAAATATGCTCCACCAATTATTGCACCCCATGGCCCCCCTAATACAGAACCTATCTTACCAATCGTATAACTTATTCCAGAACCAATCATGAAGTGAGCGAATGTGTTAGCTTGTTTGTTTCCATGTATTGTGTTGACGTAATTCCAAACATTAGGATCGTATGATCTAAAAGATATATTTAGGTCGATTTCATTCTTTTGATAAGCCATATAAAATGCCCCATTGATATAGACGCCGTCAGCACGTCGTTCAATAGTGTCTACACTTCCATCTGGATTGACAACCTCAAGAACTTCATCGCTTAAAATATTTACTTGCGTATCTCCGAACCGCACTGATGAGCCATTTTCAAACTGAGCCTCACCAGATACAACTTTAGAGTTTGCCGATAAGCTATCATCAGCAAAAACAACAAGTGACGGGGAAATGCTAGACATACAGAAAACAGACATAACTAGCAAACACATGTATTTAAACATCTTAGACATAACGGAAACTCCTTTGTATTTTTGATTTTTTTCAACTTTTGTTATACAATAAAACCAAATAAAAAGAAAGCGGTAACAATATGCTTAATGCGAAAATTTTTTATATATTTTTATATTTGATCGTTATCGAAACTATAGGCTTGTTGTTGTTGAAAAAAGGTCTCGAAATGGGTTATTTTGGCACAGAAGCTATTATCCTCGCAATTTTTTCATTTGCTTTTTACAACCTATGTTCATTCGCTTGGGTCTGCTCTACAATAAAAAATAAATAGACGTATTTTCAAAAAAAGCGCATATTTATCTCAGTAAAACGACAATTTAAATCGTCGTTTTTTGTATAACTCCCCCTGAAATTTGTTTTAATCATGCAAAAATCACGTTTATTTGGTGCTGAGACAACGATTCTGAGAGCTTTTCAGACTTTGTCTATCATTAGAAAAGCTTAGAGCACCAAAGGATAATACCTGATAATATGCGCTTTTTTGATTGTAAAAATTAATAGATAAACATGGCATCGCCAAAACTAAAGAAGCGGTAATGTTCTTGAATGGCATGGTGGTAGGCAGCTAAGACTAATTCACGACCTGCAAAGGCAGAAACCAGCATAACCAGAGTTGATTTTGGCAGATGGAAGTTGGTTGAGAAGGCATCCACGACCTTCCATTCATAGCCAGGTTTGATAAAGATATTGGTCCAGCCAGAATCTGATTGGATTTGCCCATCAAACTTGGAACCAATAGTTTCCAAGGTGCGGATAGAAGTGGTTCCGACAGCTATGACGCGACCACCATTTTCCTTAACAGAGCGAAGGGTGGCAGCAGCTTCTTCAGAAAGTTGGTAGAATTCTGAGTGCATTTCGTGTTCGTCCAGATTGTCAACTGAAACGGGTCTAAAGGTTCCGAGTCCGACATGAAGAGTCAGATAGACTAGATGAACACCCTTAGCTTGGATTTCTGCCAGCAGTTCTTTGGTGAAGTGAAGACCAGCAGTAGGTGCTGCAGCAGAGCCACTTTCCTTGGCGTAAACGGTTTGATAGCGTTCACGATCATCCAGTTTTTCGTGGATATAAGGTGGCAGAGGCATTTCACCCAGACTTTCTAAGACTTCTAGGAAAATTCCTTGGTATTCAAAGCGGACAATACGGCCTCCGTGGGTCAATTCTTCCGTAACGACAGCGCTGAGGCGACCATCACCAAAGCTAACGCGAGTGCCGACCTTGAGGCGTTTGGCAGGTTTTGCCAGAACTTCCCACTCGTCTCCATTAGTGTTTTTAAGGAGGAGCAGTTCCACATGGCCTCCAGTTTCTTCCTTTTGACCATAGAGGCGGGCAGGGAGAACGCGGGTGTCGTTCATAACAAGGGCATCACCAGGTTCCAGCATATCAATAATAGAGTGGAAGTGTTTATCCTGCATTTCTCCAGTTTCACGGTTGACGATGAGGAGTTTAGAAGCATCCCGTTTTTCAAGGGGCGTTTGGGCAATCAATTCCTCTGGCAAGTGGAAATCAAAATCAGCTGTATTCATATATCTGTTCATTCTTTCTAAGTTCTAATCCTATCCATTATAACATGTTTCAAGTTTGGACGCTCTTTTTTTAGAAATTAAATCGTTTTCACTTGACAAAAATTGGTCTATACCATATAATAAATATAGATTAAAACGGAGGATGAAAAGATGAAAGTCATTAAAGTTGAAAACCAAGTTCAAGGTGGAAAAGTTGCTTTTGAGATTTTGAAGGAAAAGTTGGATAATGGTGCTCAAACATTGGGACTTGCGACAGGAAGTAGCCCACTTGAATTTTACAAGGAAATCGTTGAGAGTGACCTTGATTTTTCAAATCTAACTAGTGTAAACCTTGATGAGTATGTAGGTCTTGATGGGGACAACCCACAGTCTTATCGTTACTTCATGCAAGAAAACTTGTTTAACCAAAAACCATTTAAAGAAAGTTTCTTGCCTCGTGGAGTTAAGGACAATGCTGAAGCTGAAGTTGAACGCTACAACCAAATTTTGGCTGACCATCCAGTTGATCTGCAAATCTTGGGAATCGGTCGCAATGGACATATCGGATTTAATGAACCAGGAACACCATTTGATAGCCAAACACATCTAGTCGAACTTGACCAGTCTACAATCGAAGCCAATGCACGCTTCTTTGACAAGATTGAAGACGTCCCAACCCAAGCTATTTCAATGGGGATTAAAAACATTTTGGATGCCAAGTCAATCCTGCTCTTTGCTTACGGTGAATCAAAAGCAGAAGCTATTGCTGGAACAGTGTCTGGCCCAGTGACTGAGAGTCTACCAGCAAGTAGCTTACAAAACCATCCTGATGTGACCATCATCGCAGATGCTGAAGCACTTAGCTTACTTGAAAAATAAAAAAGTGAAACCCTTCAGTATCTTCTATTGAGCGCTTTCAACTCTTGTATAAATCTAAGAAAAAATCAAAATTAAACCGCATTTTTTCTTGACAATTATTCCTTTTACGTGTAGAATAGAATAGATCTTGAACTTGAAGGGAGTGAAAAAAATGTCTAAAACAGTAGTACGTAAGAATGAATCTCTTGACGACGCACTTCGTCGTTTCAAACGTGCGGTTACTAAAGCTGGTACTCTTCAAGAAACACGCAAACGTGAATTCTATGAAAAACCTTCTGTAAAACGTAAACGTAAATCAGAAGCAGCTCGTAAACGTAAAAAATTCTAATTGAAATGAAAGGCTAGAGAAATCTAGTCCTTTTTCTTTTAATACTCTTCGAAAATCTCTTCAAACCACGTCAACGTCGCCTTGCCGTACTCAAGTACAGCCTACGGCTAGTTTCCTAGTTTGCTCTTTGATTTTCATTGAGTATAAATAAATACTCCAAAGCCTGCAAAAATCTCAAATATCCTCCTACAATTTGATATAATAGTAAAAAGAACTCGATTGAAGGAGGAAATGATGTCGGTTTTAGTAAAAGAAGTGATTGAAAAGCTTAGACTAGACATTGTCTATGGCGAACCAGAATTGCTTGAAAAGGAAATCAATACAGCGGATATTACGCGACCTGGTCTTGAAATGACAGGCTACTTTGACTACTATACGCCAGAGCGGATTCAGCTCTTGGGGATGAAGGAGTGGTCTTATCTGATTAGCATGCCTTCTAACAGTCGTTATGAAGTTTTGAAAAAAATGTTTCTACCTGAGACACCCGCGGTCATTGTTGCTCGTGGTTTGGTGGTCCCAGAGGAGATGTTAAAGGCTGCTAGAGAATGTAAGATTGCTATTTTAACCAGCCGTACAGCTACCAGTCGTTTGTCTGGAGAATTATCTAGTTATCTGGATTCTCGTTTGGCGGAACGTACCAGTGTTCACGGTGTCTTGATGGATATCTATGGAATGGGTGTCTTGATTCAAGGAGATAGTGGTATCGGTAAGAGTGAAACAGGTCTTGAGCTTGTCAAACGTGGGCACCGCTTGGTAGCAGATGATCGGGTAGATATTTATTCTAAGGATGAATTAACTCTTTGGGGAGAACCTGCTGAAATCTTGAAACACTTGATTGAAATTCGTGGGGTTGGGATTATCGATGTCATGAGCCTCTACGGTGCCAGTGCTGTAAAAGATTCTTCACAAGTTCAGTTGGCTGTTTATTTGGAAAATTACGATACGCATAAGACCTTTGATCGTCTTGGGAACAATGCAGAGGAACTTGAAATTTCTGACGTAGCCATTCCTCGTATCCGTATTCCAGTTAAAACAGGTCGAAATATCTCTGTCGTGATTGAGGCTGCTGCCATGAATTATCGTGCTAAGGAAATGGGCTTTGATGCGACGCGTTTGTTCGAAGAACGCTTGACAAATCTTATTGCTCAAAACGAGGTGCCTAATGCTTGATCCAATTGCTATTCATCTAGGTCCTCTAGCCATTCGTTGGTATGCCTTGTGTATTGTTACAGGTTTGATTCTTGCGGTTTATTTGACCATGAAAGAAGCGCCTAGAAAGAAGATCATACCAGACGATATTTTAGATTTTATATTGGTAGCCTTTCCTTTGGCTATTTTAGGAGCTCGTCTCTACTATGTCATTTTCCGTTTTGATTATTATAGTCAGAATCTGGGAGAGATTTTTGCCATTTGGAATGGTGGTTTGGCCATTTACGGTGGTTTGATAACTGGTGCCCTTGTACTCTATATCTTTGCTGATCGTAAACTCATCAATACTTGGGATTTTCTAGACATTGCGGCACCAAGTGTCATGATTGCCCAAAGTCTGGGACGCTGGGGCAATTTCTTTAACCAAGAAGCTTATGGTGCAGCAGTGGATAATCTGGATTATCTACCTGCCTTTATCCGTGATCAGATGTATATTGAGGGGAGTTACCGTCAGCCGACCTTCCTTTATGAGTCTCTTTGGAATCTGCTTGGCTTTGCCTTGATTTTGATATTCAGACGAAAATGGAAGAGTCTTAGACGAGGTCATATAACTGCTTTCTACTTGATTTGGTATGGTTTCGGTCGTATGGTTATTGAAGGCATGCGAACAGATAGCCTCATGTTCTTTGGTCTTCGAGTGTCTCAATGGCTATCAGTTGTCCTTATCGGACTGGGTATTTTTATCATTCTATATCAAAATCGAAAGAAGGCCCCTTACTATGTTACAGAGGAGGAAAACTAAATGTTAGAAGTTGCATATATTCTTGTAGCCCTTGCTTTGATTGTATTTTTAGTGTATCTAATTATTACTGTACAAAAGCTTGGACGTGTGATCGATGAAACAGAGAAAACGATTAAAACCTTGACTTCAGATGTGGATGTGACCTTGCATCACACCAATGAATTGCTGGCTAAGGTCAATGTCTTGGCAGATGATATCAATGTCAAGATGGCAACAATTGATCCACTCTTTAGTGCTGTTGCAGATTTATCTCTATCTGTTTCAGACATCAATGACCATGCGCGTGTCTTGAGCAAGAAAGCTTCATCAGCTGGTTCAAAAACCATTAAGACTGGTGCAAGTTTATCAGCTCTTCGTCTTGCAAGTAAATTTTTCAAAAAATAAAAAAGGAGAATCCTTATGGGTAAACTATCCTCAATCCTTTTAGGAACCGTTTCAGGTGCAGCTCTTGCCTTGCTTTTAACAAGTGACAAGGGCAAACAAGTTTGCAGTCAGGCTCAAGATTTTCTGGATGATTTGAGAGAAGATCCTGAATATGCCAAAGAGCAGGTCTGTGAAAAACTGACAGAAGTTAAGGAACAAGCTACAGATTTTGTTCTTAAAACCAAAGAACAGGTTGAGTCAGGTGAAATCACTGTGGACAGTGTACTTGCTCAAGCCAAATCATGTGCCCGTCAAGCGACAGAAGCATCAAAAGATCGATTCAGTAATCTCAAGGAACAATGGCAAGAAAAAGCCGAAACTCTTGACCAATCAGAAGAGATTGTGATTGACATTAGAGACGAAAAAATCTAGATTTGACAGGGTTGGATAAAAATTCAATAGTAGTCGCAAATCTAGTAAATGGTATAAGATAAAACGCATAGTATCAAGGACTGTAATGAACTGCCTGATATTATGCGTTTTTTATGATTTTGAAGACTTTTTGACAAACCTTTTTTAAAACACATGAGTGTTATGATTTTTTATGGTATAATGGCAGTGCTAGAAGTGAAATATTTATACTCTTCGAAAATCTCTTCAAACCGCGTCAACGTCGCCTTGCCGTACTCAAGTACAGCCTGCGGCTAGTTTCCTAGTTTGCTCTTTGATTTTCATTGAGTAT
>OIFW01000158.1_pt1 | contig 22830 bp, 23 predicted proteins | sample 1582111 | NCBI WGS metagenome assembly OIFW01 (sample SAMN07501063, study PRJEB24779) | human gut metagenome | isolation source: stool | host: human infant | place: USA: Pittsburgh, PA | reverse complement strand
CCGCCAGTAGGACTCGAACCTACGACATCATGATTAACAGTCATGCGCTACTACCAACTGAGCTATGGCGGATAAAATAGTCCGTACGGGATTCGAACCCGTGTTACCGCCGTGAAAAGGCGGTGTCTTAACCCCTTGACCAACGGACCTTCTATCTGTAGCAGATATAACCATTATATCAATTTCTTACTAATTGTCAATCACTTTTGAGATTTTTTCTCTAAAATATCTTTCAATTTTCTAATTTTTAACCTTGAAATAGGACAGCGATGGTCTTCATAGAAAACAACTTCTAGATTCTTTCGGTCAATTTCTCTGATATTGCCTATATTTACCAAAAATGACTTATGAGGAGAATAAAATCGCTGAGTATGTTTGTCTTTCTCTTGAATATCCGTCATTGTTCCATAGAACTCTTTTGCAAAATTCTTACCAATGATACGCAATTTATGAGAGACCCCTGTTGTTTCAATATACAAAATATCATGGTAAGGGATTTTTAAATCATTTCCCTTATAATTGTAGTCAAAATAATCTACAACATCTTCATTTTCAAGTAACATACTCTTCGTGTAGAAGATATTTTGCTCAATTCTCTTCTTAAACATCTCATCATTGATATCCTTATCAACAAAATCTAGGGCTGATACTTGATATTTATAGGTCAAAGTAGCAAACTCTGATCGACTGGTGATAAAGACGATAATAGCGTAAGGATTGTAATGACGAATGAGCTGAGCTACTTCAAATCCCTTTTTCTCAATACCATGAATATCGATATCTAGGAAATAAAGCTGATTTACTTCATCATTTTCAATGTATTCTTCAAATTCACGGACTTTTCCCGTTGTCTTGTATGATATTGGAATACTCGATTCTTTCGAAATTTCGTCTAATACTCTCTCTAATCTCACTTGATGTTCAATAACATCTTCTAAAATTAAAACTTTCATTCAAATTCCCTCTTAAATCTAATAATTTGTCTAAATGTACTGCCTTCCATCTCTGTTTCTAAAATAATATTGTTGTACTTATCTAGTAGTTCTTTCACATTATTTAATCCTACTCCACGATTTCTTCCCTTAGTAGAGAATCCTAATGAAAATAGATTTTCTGAAGGAGTCATCGTCATTTTACATGAATTCTGAATCACAATAACTGTTTCAGTTTCCATCTTAATAACTGCTACTTCCATCTGCTTTTTATAGCTATCAGCTGATCCTTCAACAGCATTGTTCAATAAAACGCTCATGATACGAACCAAATCCAATAGTTCAATTGGGAGCTTTGTAATCGTATCTTTTACTTCCAGTGTAAACTCTACACCATTATTTCGAGCATAGACAATTGACTGAGCAACCAAACTTCGTAAAGCTGAATCTTCTATGTTATTCAAATCAAAGTAAGTGTACTTATCTGAACGCAATTTATGATTTGCTTTGACTAAAACTTCATTGTAAACTCTGTCAATTTCTTGTAAATTGCCACTGTCAATTGCCATCTGCATGCTGACAAGCATTCCAGCATAGTCATGTCGAAAACCACGGATTTCATTATACAGACCGACAATTTCATCTGTGTAATTCTGTAAATGTTTCTGTTCAAATTTCTTCTGCTTCAAAGCAATCTCTTTCTCCATTTGATCTTTATGAGAATTCATTGCAAAGAAAGTCAAAAGGAGAGAAATAAAGACAATAGATGACAAAATACTTCCAAAACTATTCAAATGTTTAATCGTACTTACCATATCAGAAACGAAAGATACAATATGTAGCAATAGTAAAGCAAAAAATACTTTTTTCAAGAAAGGATAGAGGTAGTCTTTATCAAAATAGTTTAGATTCAAATGGAAATAATGAATGATTTTTAAGATAACGACATAAGTCAACACCGTTACAACGAAAAAGAATGGGTCATAATATTGTAAAACAAAATTGTCTCCTGTTAGAGAGGATAAAGTTACAGACAGAAAGTTATGAGTGCTCTCATATAAAAGAGATAGTAGTAAACTTAGGAATAGTCCTCTATCCCTCTCATACTGTTTCATCCATCGAAAATAGGAATATAAGCCCAAAGGAAATAAAAATGTTGAAATCCCTAACCCATCTAAATATAGAAGATAAAAGGGAAGGCCAAGTAATACTTCTACTAGTAATGTATAAGCACCAAAAAAGAATAATTCTTTTCTATTTATTTGACCTTTACAAATTAAACGGTAACTGTGACTAATAATAAAAAAATATAATATAAAATCTACTACTAAGAAAAAATTCATTCTTCTACTCCTTTATATTCTTCTTAAGAAATTAAAGAAAGTATTATTTGATTTCCTCATCTCCCCACCTTGAATCTTTTGTAAGTCTTTTTCCTTCAAGGCTACAAACTGTTCCAATTTAACTGTGTTTTTCATAATAAAATCTCCTCAATGTTTTTTTCTTGTAAGCTAACTTACAAAAACCATTATACAAAATGGAATTTCATTTTAGATAAAATTCTCTCAACTGTCATTTTTTTCTCCCCAAGTGTACTTTTTTAAGAAAAAAGCCGGGAAAATTCCCAGCTTTGCTACTATATTGATCCCAGCAGGATTCGAACCTGCGACCGTTCGCTTAGAAGGCGAATGCTCTATCCAGCTGAGCTATGAGACCTAACACAATCATTCTACCAAAAATTCAATTAAAAGTCAATTTTCTATTTATGGTAGGGTGATCCCTGCTGAATCGTAAAAGCGCGATAGATTTGTTCAGCAAGGACTAGTCTCATTAACTGATGGGGCAAAGTTAGACGGCCAAAACTAACAGAAAGATTAGCTCTCTTTTTTACATTCTGTGCTAATCCCAGACTCCCTCCAATAATAAATGTAAGAGTAGAAAATCCTTTTATAGAAGCTTCTTCTAACTGCTTACTAAATTCTTCTGAAGAGAAAGTTTTCCCTTCTATAGCCAACACAATAACGAAATCACGGTCACCAACTTTTGATAAAATTCTCTGACCTTCTATTTCTAAAATCTTTTGATTTTCTGACTCACTGGCCTTATCTGGTGTTTTTTCATCTGCTAGCTCAATCATTTCAAGTTTAGCAAATCGAGAAATTCGTTTTGAATACTCCGCGATACCATCTTTTAAATACTTTTCTTTCAGTTTCCCAACTGTTACAACTTTAATTTTCATGACTCTATTCTAACATATTCTCTATTTTTTCACATCTTATTCACAAAATAAAAGGTTAATTTAAACCGAGAAAACCACAGATTTTTGGAAGTTATCCACAATCTGTGAAAAACTTTTATGTTTAAGTTATAATTAAGCTAGTCAGTTTATACTTTCAGTAATTCAAAAATATGGAGGCAAATATGAAACATTTAAAAACATTTTACAAAAAAGGGTTTCAATTATTAGTCGTTATCGTCATTAGCTTTTTTAGTGGAGCCTTGGGTAGTTTTTCAATAGCTCAACTAACTCAAAAAAGTAGTGTAAGCAACTCTAACAACAATAGCACCATTACACAGACTGCCTATAAGAACGAAAATTCAACAACACAGGCTGTTAACAAAGTAAAAGATGCTGTTGTTTCAGTTATTACTTATTCAGCAAACAGACAAAATAGCGTATTTGGTAATGATGATACTGATACAGATTCTCAGCAAATCTCTAGTGAAGGATCTGGGGTTATTTATAAAAAAAATGACAAAGAAGCTTACATTGTCACCAATAATCACGTTATAAATGGCGCCAGCAAAGTAGATATTCGTTTGTCAGATGGAACTAAAGTACCCGGAGAAATTGTCGGAGCTGATACTTTCTCTGATATTGCTGTCGTCAAAATCTCTTCAAAAAAAGTGACAACAGTAGCTGAGTTTGGTGATTCTAGCAAGTTAACCGTAGGAGAAACTGCCATTGCCATCGGTAGCCCATTAGGTTCTGAATATGCTAATACTGTCACTCAGGGTATTGTATCTAGTCTCAATCGAAATGTATCTTTAAAATCTGAAGATGGACAAGCCATTTCTACAAAAGCCATCCAAACTGATACTGCTATTAACCCAGGTAACTCTGGTGGCCCACTAATCAATATTCAAGGACAAGTTATCGGAATTACCTCAAGTAAAATTGCCACAAATGGAGGCACATCTGTAGAAGGACTTGGTTTCGCAATTCCTGCAAATGATGCTATCAATATTATTGAACAGTTAGAAAAGAACGGAAAAGTGACTCGTCCAGCTTTGGGCATCCAAATGGTCAATCTCTCAAATATTAATACAAGTGATATTAGAAGACTGAATATTCCAAGCAGTGTAACATCTGGTGTAGTTGTTCGTTCTGTACAAAGCAATATGCCTGCCAATGGTCACCTTGAAAAATACGATGTTATTACAAAAGTAGATGACAAGGAGATTGCTTCATCAACAGACTTACAAAGTGCTCTTTACAATCATTCTATCGGAGACACCATTAAGATAACTTACTATCGTAACGGTAAAGAAGAAACTACATCTATTAAACTTGACAAGAGTTCAGGTGATTTAGAATCTTAATTGACATCTATGTAAAGAAAGCTTTACATAAGAGAAAAGATGTGTTAGTGTAGAATCATGGAAAAATTTGAAATGATTTCTATCACAGATATACAAAAAAATCCCTATCAACCTCGAAAAGAATTTGATAAAGAAAAACTACATGAACTAGCACAGTCTATCAAAGAAAATGGGGTCATTCAACCGATTATTGTTCGTCAATCTCCTGTGATTGGTTATGAAATCCTTGCAGGAGAGAGACGCTATCGGGCTTCACTTTTAGCTGGTCTAAGGTCTATCCCAGCTGTTGTTAAACAACTTTCAGACCAAGAGATGATGCTCCAGTCCATCATTGAAAATTTGCAAAGAGAAAATTTAAATCCAATAGAAGAAGCACGCGCCTATGAATCTCTTGTAGAGAAAGGATTTACCCATGCTGAAATTGCAGATAAAATGGGCAAGTCTCGTCCTTATATCAGCAACTCTATTCGCTTGCTGTCCTTGCCAGAACCGATCCTCTCAGAAGTAGAAAGTGGCAAACTATCACAAGCCCATGCACGTTCGCTAGTTGGGTTAAATAAGGAACAACAAGACTATTTCTTTCAACGAATTATAGAGGAAGACATTTCTGTAAGGAAGTTAGAAGCTCTTCTAACAGATAAAAAACAAAAGAAACAGCAAAAAACTGATCATTTCATACAAAATGAAGAAGAGCAGTTAAAAAAACTACTCGGATTAGATGTAGAAATCAAACTGTCTAAAAAAGATAGTGGAAAAATCATTATTTCTTTTTCAAATCAAGAAGAATACAGTAGAATTATCAACAGCCTGAAATAAGGCTGTTCTTTTATTTTTTTATCTCACAAGGTTATCCACTATTTTTTTCGATAAAAAGCTTAATAAATCAATAGTTTCTGATTTTATCCCCAACCTGTGGATAAAACTTGATAACATTGTGGATTATTTTTCACAGCTTGTGGAAAATTCTTACTATCTATGGTAAAATAAGTCTAGCATTAAACTTTTAAACAATTAGTAAAGGAGGAGAACGGATTGAAAGAAAAACAATTTTGGAATCGTATCTTAGAATTTGCGCAAGAAAGACTAACTCGATCCATGTATGATTTCTATGCTATTCAAGCTGAACTCATCAAGGTAGAAGAAAATGTTGCTACTATATTTTTACCACGATCTGAAATGGAAATGGTCTGGGAAAAACAACTAAAAGATATCATTGTAGTAGCTGGTTTTGAGATTTATGATGCTGAAATAACTCCCCACTATATTTTCACAAAACCTCAAGATACGACTATCTCACAAGTTGAAGAAGCTACAAATTCAACTTTATATGACTATAGTCCAAAGTTATCATCTATTCCTTATTCGGATACTGGATTAAAAGAGAAGTATACCTTTGATAATTTTATCCAAGGGGATGGAAATGTTTGGGCTGTATCAGCTGCTTTGGCTGTCTCTGAAGATTTGGCTCTGACCTATAACCCTCTTTTTATCTATGGAGGACCGGGACTTGGTAAGACTCACTTATTAAACGCTATTGGAAATGAAATTCTAAAAAATATTCCGAATGCGCGTGTTAAATATATCCCTGCTGAAAGTTTTATTAATGACTTTCTTGACCACCTAAGACTTGGAGAAATGGAAAAGTTTAAAAAGACCTACCGCAGTCTTGATCTTTTGTTAATCGATGATATCCAGTCACTCAGCGGAAAAAAAGTCGCAACTCAGGAAGAATTTTTCAATACCTTTAATGCGCTTCATGACAAGCAAAAACAGATTGTCCTAACGAGTGATCGAAGTCCAAAACATCTAGAAGGGCTCGAGGAGAGGCTTGTCACGCGCTTTAGTTGGGGATTGACACAAACTATCACACCCCCTGACTTTGAAACACGTATTGCCATTTTACAAAGTAAAACGGAACATTTAGGCTACAATTTCCAAAGTGATACTCTAGAATACCTAGCTGGGCAATTTGATTCAAATGTTCGAGACCTTGAGGGAGCCATCAATGACATCACTTTAATTGCCAGAGTAAAAAACATCAAGGATATCACTATTGATATTGCTGCAGAAGCTATTAGAGCTCGCAAACAAGATGTTAGCCAAATGCTCGTCATCCCAATTGATAAAATCCAAAATGAAGTTGGTAACTTTTATGGTGTCAGCGTCAAAGAAATGAAGGGAAGCAGACGCCTTCAAAATATTGTTTTGGCTCGTCAAGTAGCCATGTATTTATCTAGAGAACTAACAGATAATAGTCTTCCAAAAATTGGGAAGGAATTTGGAGGAAAAGATCATACAACAGTCATTCATGCCCATGCAAAAATTAAATCTTTGATTGATGAAGACGATAATTTACGTTTAGAAATTGAATCAATCAAAAAGAAAATAAAATAACTTGTGGATAACTTTCGCTTTTTTATCTTTTTTATCCACATTTTTTAAACAAGCTAAAAAACTTGATATGACTTACTTCAAGTCTGTTTTCCACAGATTTCACAGACTCTATTATTACTATTATCCTTCTAATACTAAAAATAAATAAAGGAGAATCCATGATTCATTTTTCAATTAATAAAAATTTATTTCTACAAGCATTAAATATTACTAAGAGAGCTATTAGTTCTAAAAATGCCATTCCTATTTTATCAACTGTCAAAATTGATGTGACCAATGAAGGTGTTACTTTAATTGGTTCAAATGGTCAAATTTCAATTGAAAATTTTATTTCTCAAAAAAATGAAGATGCTGGTCTATTAATTACTTCTTTAGGTTCGATCCTTCTTGAAGCTTCTTTCTTTATCAATGTGGTATCTAGCCTACCTGATGTAACTCTTGATTTTAAAGAAATTGAACAAAATCAAATTGTTTTAACCAGCGGCAAATCAGAAATTACCTTAAAAGGAAAAGATAGTGAACAGTATCCACGAATACAAGAAATTTCAGCAAGCACTCCTTTGGTTCTTGAAACAAAATTACTCAAGAAAATTATCAATGAAACAGCTTTTGCTGCAAGTACACAAGAAAGTCGTCCAATTTTAACAGGTGTTCATTTTGTATTGAGTCAGCATAAGGAGCTAAAAACAGTGGCAACAGACTCTCATCGTCTAAGCCAGAAAAAATTAATGCTTGAGAAAAATAGTGATGATTTTGATGTCGTAATTCCTAGCCGTTCTCTACGCGAATTTTCAGCGGTATTTACAGATGATATTGAAACTGTAGAGATTTTCTTTGCTAACAATCAAATCCTCTTTAGAAGCGAAAATATTAGCTTCTACACACGTTTGTTAGAAGGAAACTATCCTGACACAGATCGTTTGATTCCAACAGACTTTAACACTACTATTACTTTTGATGTGGTAAACTTACGTCAGTCAATGGAGCGTGCTCGCCTTTTATCAAGTGCGACTCAAAATGGTACTGTGAAGCTTGAAATTAAAGGTGGTATTGTTAGCGCCCATGTTCATTCTCCAGAAGTTGGTAAAGTAAACGAAGAAATCGATACTGATCAGGTGACTGGTGAAGATTTGACTATTAGTTTCAACCCAACTTACTTGATTGATTCTCTTAAAGCTTTAAATAGCGAAAAGGTGACCATTAGCTTTATCTCAGCTGTTCGTCCATTTACTCTTGTGCCAGCAGACACTGATGAGGACTTCATGCAGCTCATTACACCAGTTCGTACAAATTAAGTGAAAGAGGTTGAGCCTAGCTCGCCTCTTTTATGATATAATCGAAAAAGAAAAGGAGAGTAGTATGTATCAAGTTGGAAATTTTGTTGAAATGAAAAAACCACATGCTTGCACCATCAAGTCAACAGGTAAAAAGGCCAATCGTTGGGAAATTACACGTGTAGGAGCAGATATCAAAATTAAATGTAGCAATTGTGACCATGTTGTCATGATGGGGCGCTATGATTTTGATCGAAAAATGAATAAAATTATTGACTGAGACCCCTTAGTTAGAGGGTTAGCAAGTTTTCCCTTTTTGTGTTATAATATTAGGGATTGAAATGAAAACGGAGAATGAGAAAATATGGCTTTAACAGCAGGTATCGTTGGTTTGCCAAACGTTGGTAAATCAACACTATTTAATGCAATTACAAAAGCAGGAGCAGAGGCAGCTAACTACCCATTTGCGACTATTGACCCAAACGTTGGAATGGTGGAAGTTCCAGATGAACGTCTACAAAAATTGACTGAAATGATTACTCCTAAAAAGACAGTTCCAACAACATTTGAATTTACAGATATTGCAGGGATTGTAAAAGGAGCTTCAAAAGGAGAAGGACTAGGGAATAAATTCTTGGCCAATATCCGTGAAGTAGATGCGATTGTTCATGTAGTTCGTGCTTTTGATGATGAAAATGTTATGCGTGAGCAAGGACGTGAAGATGCCTTTGTGGATCCACTTGCAGATATTGACACCATTAACCTAGAATTGATTCTTGCTGACTTAGAATCGGTTAATAAACGCTATGCGCGTGTAGAAAAGATGGCACGTACGCAAAAAGATAAAGAATCAGTAGCAGAGTTTAATGTTCTTCAAAAGATTAAACCAGTCCTTGAAGATGGAAAATCAGCTCGTACAATCGAATTTACAGACGAGGAACAAAAGGTTGTAAAAGGTCTCTTCCTTTTGACAACTAAACCAGTTCTTTATGTTGCTAATGTGGACGAGGATGTGGTTTCAGAACCTGACTCTATCGACTATGTCAAACAAATTCGTGAATTTGCAGCGACAGAAAATGCTGAAGTAGTCGTTATTTCTGCGCGTGCTGAGGAAGAAATTTCTGAGTTAGACGATGAAGACAAGCAAGAGTTTCTTGAAGCACTTGGGTTGACAGAATCAGGCGTTGACAAGTTGACTCGTGCAGCTTACCACTTGCTTGGACTGGGAACTTACTTCACAGCTGGTGAAAAAGAAGTTCGAGCTTGGACCTTCAAACGTGGTATGAAGGCTCCTCAAGCAGCTGGGATTATCCACTCAGACTTTGAAAAAGGATTTATTCGTGCAGTAACCATGTCATATGAGGATTTAGTAAAATACGGATCTGAAAAGGCTGTAAAAGAAGCTGGACGTTTGCGTGAAGAAGGAAAAGAATATATCGTCCAAGACGGCGATATCATGGAATTCCGCTTTAATGTCTAAAAATTTAATAAATAGTGTCAATTAGGTTGGAAAAAAATTCCAACCCTTTTGGCTTTTGAAAGGAAAAATAAATGACTAAATTACTTGTAGGCTTGGGAAATCCAGGAGATAAATATTTTGAGACCAAACACAATGTTGGTTTTATGTTGATTGATCAACTAGCGAAGAAACAGAATGTCACTTTTACACATGATAAGATATTTCAAGCTGACCTAGCATCCTTTTTCCTAAATGGAGAAAAAATTTATCTTGTCAAACCAACGACCTTTATGAATGAAAGTGGAAAAGCGGTTCATGCTTTATTGACTTATTATGGTTTGGATATTGAAGATTTACTCATCATTTACGATGACCTTGACATGGAAGTTGGGAAAATTCGTTTAAGAGCAAAAGGTTCAGCAGGTGGTCATAATGGTATCAAGTCTATTATTCAACATATTGAAACCCAAACCTTTAATCGTGTTAAGATTGGAATCGGAAGACCTAAAAATGGAATGTCAGTTGTTAACCATGTTTTGAGTAAGTTTGACAAGGATGATTATATTGGTATTTTACAGTCTGTTGATAAAGTTGACGATTCTGTAAACTACTATTTACAAGAGAAAAACTTTGAAAAAACGATGCAGAGGTATAACGGATAAATGGTGACCTTATTAGATTTATTCTCAGAAAATGATCAGATAAAAAAATGGCATCAAAATCTGACAGATAAGAAAAGACAATTAATGTTAGGCTTGTCAACTTCTACAAAAGCTTTAGCAATTGCGAGTAGTTTGAGACAGGAAGATAAGATTGTGTTATTGACGTCAACTTATGGAGAAGCAGAAGGACTTGTTAGTGATCTTATCTCTATCTTGGGTGAGGAACTGGTCTATCCATTTTTGGTAGATGACTCCCCTATGGTCGAGTTTTTGATGTCTTCACAAGAAAAAATCATTTCACGGGTTGAAGCCTTGCGTTTTTTGACTGATTCATCTAAGAAAGGGATTTTAGTTTGTAATATTGCAGCAAGTCGATTGTTTTTACCTTCTCCGACTGGATTTAAAGAAAGCATTATAAAAATTGCAGTTGGTGAAGAATATGACCAACACGCACTTATCCATCAGTTAAAAGAGATAGGCTATCGAAAAGTTACACAAGTACAAACTCAGGGCGAATTTAGTCTGCGAGGAGATATTTTAGATATTTTTGAAATATCCCAGTTAGAACCTTGCCGAATTGAGTTTTTTGGTGATGAAGTCGATGGTATTAGGTTATTTGAAGTCGAAACACAATTATCGAAAGAAAATCAGACAGAACTCACCATATTTCCAGCTAGCGACGTAATTTTGAGAGAAAAGGATTATCAACGAGGTCAGTTGACTTTAGAAAAACAAATTTTGAAGACTCTATCGCCGATTCTGAAATCTTATCTAGAAGAAATTCTTTCAAGTTTTCATCAAAAACAAAGTCATGCAGATTCTAGGAAATTTTTATCTTTGTGTTATGAGAAATCATGTACTGTATTTGATTATATTGAAAAAGACATACCAATATTCTTTGATGATTATCAGAAATTGATGAATCAGTATGAAGTATTTGAAAGAGAATTAGTACAATACTTTACAGAAGAATTACAGAATAGTAAAGCATTTTCTGAGATGAAGTATTTTGCAGATATGGAGAAAATCTATAAAAAACAAAGCCCAGTGACCTTTTTTTCTAATCTGCAAAAGGGATTAGGAAATCTCAAGTTTGACCAAATTTATCAATTTAATCAATATCCTATGCAGGAATTTTTCAATCAATTTTCTTTTCTAAAAGAAGAAATTGAGCGATACAAAAAAATGGATTATACTATTATCCTACAGTCTAGCAATTCAATGGGAAGTAAAACATTAGAGGATGTTTTAGAGGAATACCAGATTAAATTGGATTCCAAAAATAAGTCAAGCATTTGTAAAGAATCTGTAAACTTAATTGAGGGGAATCTCAGACATGGTTTTCATTTTGTAGATGAAAAGGTTTTATTGATAACTGAACATGAGATTTTTCAAAAGAAATTGAAACGTCGTTTTCGAAGACAACATGTTTCGAATGCAGAGAGATTAAAAGATTACAATGAACTTGAAAAAGGGGACTACGTTGTCCATCATATCCATGGGATTGGTCAATATTTAGGAATTGAAACCATTGAAATCAAAGGGATTCACCGTGATTATGTTAGTGTTCAATACCAAAATGGTGATCAAATTTCTATCCCAGTAGAACAGATTCAGTTACTGTCTAAATATATTTCAAGTGATGGGAAAGCTCCTAAACTCAATAAATTAAATGATGGTCATTTCAAAAAGGCCAAGCAAAAGGTTAAGAATCAGGTAGAGGATATAGCTGACGATTTAATCAAACTTTATTCTGAACGCAGCCAGTTGAAAGGTTTTGCTTTCTCAGCTGATGATGAGGATCAACATGCTTTTGATGATGCCTTCCCTTATGTTGAAACGGATGATCAACTTCGTAGTGTTGAGGAAATAAAGAGAGATATGCAGGCTTCTCAACCAATGGATCGACTTTTAGTTGGGGATGTTGGTTTTGGAAAGACTGAAGTTGCTATGCGTGCAGCCTTTAAGGCAGTCAATGATCACAAACAAGTTGTCGTCCTAGTTCCGACGACGGTTTTAGCGCAACAGCACTATACGAATTTTAAGGAACGATTCCAAAATTTTGCAGTTAATATTGATGTGTTGAGTCGCTTTAGAAGTAAAAAAGAGCAGACTGAAACACTTGAAAAATTGAAAAAGGGTCAAGTTGATATTTTGATTGGAACACATCGTGTTTTGTCAAAAGATGTTGTGTTTGCTGATTTGGGCTTGATGATTATTGATGAGGAACAGCGATTTGGTGTCAAGCATAAGGAAACTTTGAAAGAATTGAAGAAACAAGTGGATGTTCTAACTTTGACAGCTACGCCAATCCCTCGTACCCTCCATATGTCTATGTTGGGAATCAGAGATTTGTCTGTTATTGAAACTCCGCCGACTAATCGCTATCCTGTTCAGACCTATGTTTTGGAAAAAAATGATAGTGTCATTCGTGATGCTGTTTTGCGTGAAATGGAGCGTGGAGGTCAAGTTTACTATCTTTACAATAAAGTTGACACAATTGATCAGAAGGTTTCAGAATTACAGGAGTTGATTCCAGAAGCTTCGATTGGTTATGTTCATGGTCGAATGAGTGAAATCCAGTTGGAAAATACTCTACTAGACTTTATTGAGGGACAATACGATATCTTGGTGACGACTACCATTATCGAGACAGGCGTGGACATTCCAAATGCTAATACCTTGTTTATCGAAAATGCAGACCATATGGGCTTGTCAACCTTGTATCAGTTAAGAGGAAGAGTTGGTCGTAGTAATCGTATTGCTTATGCTTATCTCATGTATCGTCCAGAAAAATCAATCAGTGAAGTTTCTGAAAAGAGATTAGAAGCTATCAAAGGATTTACAGAATTGGGCTCGGGATTTAAGATTGCAATGCGAGATCTTTCGATTCGTGGAGCAGGAAATCTTTTAGGAAAGTCTCAGTCTGGTTTCATTGATTCTGTTGGTTTTGAATTGTATTCGCAGTTACTAGAGGAAGCTATTGCTAAACGATATGGTAATGGGAACACAAGAACCAAAGGGAATGCCGAATTGATTTTACAAATTGATGCCTATATTCCTGATACTTATATTTCTGACCAGAGACATAAAATAGAAATTTACAAGAAAATTCGTCAAATTGACAACCGTGTCAATTATGAAGAGTTACAAGAGGAGTTGATAGACCGTTTTGGAGAATACCCAGACGTGGTAGCCTATCTTTTAGAGATTGGTTTGGTCAAGTCTTATTTTGACAAGGTTTTTGTTCAACGTGTGGAAAGAAAAGAGAATAAGATTACAGTTCAATTTGAAAAAGTCACTCAACGACTGTTTTTAGCTCAAGATTATTTTAAAGCTTTATCCGCAACAAACATAAAAGCAGCAATAGCTGAGAATAAGGGATTAATGGAAGTCGTATTTGATGTCCGAAACAAGAAGGACTATGAAATTTTAGAAGGTCTGCTCATTTTTGGAGAAAGTTTATTAGAGATAAAAGAGTCTAAGAAAGAAAATTCCATTTGATATTTTTCTTCTATAAAATAGATAAAAATGGTACAATAATAAGTTGAGGTAATAAAAATGAGATTAGACAAATATTTAAAAGTATCACGAATTATCAAGCGTCGTACAGTCGCAAAAGAAGTAGCAGATAAAGGCAGAATCAAGGTAAATGGAATCTTGGCCAAAAGTTCAACGGATTTGAAAGTTAATGACCAAGTTGAAATTCGTTTTGGAAATAAGTTGCTACTTGTAAAAGTACTAGAGATGAAAGATAGTACAAAAAAAGAAGATGCAGCAGTCATGTATGAAATTATCAGTGAAACAAGGGTAGAAGAAAATGTCTAAGAATATTGTACAATTAAACAATTCTTTTATCCAAAATGAATACCAACGTCGTCGCTACCTGGTGAAAGAACGACAAAAACGGAATCGTTTTATGGGGTGGGTATTGATTTTGATTATGCTATTATTTATTTTGCCAACTTTTAATTTAGCGCAGAGCTATCAGCAATTACTCCAAAGACGTCAGCAATTAGCAGACTTGCAAACTCAGTATCAAACTTTGAGTGATGAAAAGGATAAGGAGACAGCATTTGCTACCAAGTTGAAAGACGAGGATTATGCTGCCAAATATACACGAGCGAAGTATTATTATTCTAAGAATCGGGAAGCTGTTTATACGATTCCTGACTTGCTCCCAAGGTGATAAAATGGAAAATTTATTAGACGTAATTGAGCAATTTTTGAGTTTATCAGATGAAAAGCTGGAAGAGTTGGCTGATAAAAATCAAATATTGCGTTTACAAGAAGAAAAGGAAAGGAAGAATGCGTAAATTCTTAATTATTTTGTTGCTACCGAGTTTTTTGACTATTTCAAAAGCTGTTAGCACGGAAAAAGAAGTCGTCTATACTTCGAAAGAAATTTATTACCTTTCACAATCTGACTTTGGTATTTATTTTAGAGAAAAGCTAAGTTCTCCCATGGTTTATGGAGAAGTTCCTGTCTATGCGAATGAAGATTTGGTGGTGGAATCTGGAAAATTGACTCCCCAAACAAGTTTTCAAATAACCGAGTGGCGCTTAAATAAACAAGGGATTCCGGTATTTAAGCTATCCAACCATCAATTTATAGCTGCGGACAAACGATTTTTATATGATCAATCAGAGGTAACTCCTACAATAAAAAAAGTATGGTTAGAATCTGATTTTAAACTATACAATAGTCCTTATGATTTAAAAGAAGAGAAATCATCCTTATCAGCTTATTCGCAAGTATCAATTGACAAGACCATGTTTGTAGAAGGAAGAGAATTTCTACATATTGATCAGGCTGGATGGGTAGCTAAAGAATCAACTTCTGAAGAAGATAATCGGATGAGTAAAGTTCAAGAAATGTTATCTGAAAAATATCAGAAGGATTCATTCTCTATTTATGTTAAGCAACTGACTACTGGAAAAGAAGCTGGTATCAATCAAGATGAAAAGATGTATGCAGCTAGTGTTTTAAAACTACCTTATCTCTATTATGCACAAGAAAAAATAAATGAGGGTTTTTATCAGTTAGATACGACTGTAAAATACGTATCTGTAGTCAATGATTTTCCAGGTTCCTATAAACCAGAGGGAAGTGGGAGTCTTCCTAAAAAAGAGGATAATAAAGAATATTCTCTAAAAGATTTAATTACGAAAGTATCAAAAGAATCTGATAATGTAGCTCATAATCTATTGGGATATTACATTTCAAACCAATCGGATGCAACATTTAAGTCCAATATGTCTGCTATTATGGGAGATGATTGGGATCCAAAAGAAAAATTGATTTCTTCTAAAATGGCTGGGAAAGTCATGGAAGCTATTTATAATCAAAATGGATTTGTATTGGAGTCTTTGACTAAAACAAATTTTGATAATGAGCGAATTACCAAAGGTGTTTCTGTGAAGGTAGCTCATAAAATTGGAGATGCGGACGAATTTAAGCATGATACGGGTGTTGTCTACGCAGATTCTCCATTTATTCTTTCTATTTTCACTAAAAATTCTGATTATGATACAATTTCTCAGATAGCCAAGGATGTTTATGAGGTTCTAAAATGAGAGAACAAGATTTTTTAAATCATTTTCTCAAGAAGGGATATTTCAAAAAGCATACTAAGGTGGTGCTAGCTCTTTCTGGTGGGTTAGATTCTATGTTTCTATTTAAGGTATTATCTACTTATCAAAAAGAGTTAGAAATTGAATTGATTCTAGCCCATGTGAATCATAAGCAGAGAGTAGAATCAGATTGGGAAGAAAAGGAAATAAGGAAGTTGGCTGCTGAAGCAGAGCTTCCTATTTATATCAGCAATTTTTCAGGAGAATTTTCAGAAGCGCGGGCTCGACATTTTCGTTATGATTTTTTTCAAGAGGTCATGAAAAAGACTGGTGCGACAGCCTTGGTCACTGCCCACCATGCTGATGACCAGGTGGAAACGATTTTGATGCGATTGATTCGAGGTACTCGTTTGCGCTATCTATCAGGAATTAAGGAGAAGCAAGTAGTCAGAGAGATAGAAATGATTCGGCCCTTCTTGCATTTTCAGAAAAAAGACTTTCCACAAATTTTTCACTTTGAAGATACATCAAATAAGGAAAATCATTATTTTCGAAATCGTATTCGAAACTCTTATTTACCAGAATTAGAAAAAGAAAATCCTCGATTTAGGAATGCAATCTTAAGTATCGGAAATGAAATTTTAGATTATGACTTAGCCATAGCTGAATTATCAAAGAATATTGATGTAGAAAATTTAGAGCAGCTATTGTCTTACTCTGAGTCTACACAAAGAGTTTTACTTCAAACTTATCTGAATCGTTTTCCAGATTTGAATCTTACAAAAGCTCAGTTTGAAGAAGTTCGGCAAATTTTAAAGACTAAAAGCCAGTATCGTCATCCACTTAAAAATGGTTATGAATTAGTAAAAGAGTATCAACAGTTTCGGATTTGTAAAATCAGTCCTCAGTCTGATGAAAAGGAAGATGAACTTGTGTTACACTATCAAAATCAGGTATCTTACCAAGGTTATTTATTTTCCTTTGGACTTCCTTTAGAAGGTGAATTAATTCAGCAGGTACCTGTTTCACGCGAAACATCGATACATATTCGTCATCGAAAAACAGGAGATTTTTTGATTCAAAATGGGCATAGAAAAAAACTCAGACGTCTATTTATTGATTTGAAAATCCCTATAGAAAAGCGAAAATCAGCTCTGATTATTGAGCAATTTGGTGAAATTGTCTCAATTTTGGGAATTGCGACCAGTAATTTGAGTAAAAACACGAAAAATGATATAATGAACACTGTACTTTATATAGAAAAAATAGATAGGTAAAAAAATGTTAGAAAACGATATTAAAAAAATTCTCGTTTCACACGATGAAATTACAGAAGTTGCTAAAAAATTAGGTGCCCAACTAACTAAAGATTATGCAGGAAAAAATCCGATTTTAATTGGGATTTTAAAAGGATCTATCCCTTTTATGGCTGAATTGGTTAAACATATTGATACACATATTGAAATGGACTTCATGATGGTTTCTAGCTATCATGGTGGAACAGCAAGTAGTGGTGTCATTAATATCAAGCAAGATGTGACTCAAGATATCAAAGGAAGACATGTTCTGTTTGTAGAAGATATCATTGATACAGGTCAAACTTTGAAGAGTTTAAGAGATATGTTTAAAGCAAGAGAGGCTGCTTCTGTTAAAATTGCAACCTTGTTGGATAAACCAGAAGGACGTGTTGTAGAAATTGAGGCAGACTATACCTGCTTTACTATCCCAAATGAGTTTGTAGTAGGTTATGGTTTAGACTACAAAGAAAATTATCGTAACCTTCCTTATGTTGGAGTATTGAAAGAAGAAGTATATTCAAATTAGAAAGAACAATTTTTAATGAAAAAACAAAATAATGGTTTAATTAAAAATCCTTTTCTATGGTTATTACTTATTTTTTTCCTAGTTACAAGTTACCAGTATTTTAGTACAGGTAGTGTTGCAGGGAAAAGTGAGCAAATTAATTATACAGAATTGGTAAAAGAAATTACCGATGACAATGTAAAAGAATTGACTTACCAACCAAATGGCAGTGTTATCGAAGTTTCAGGTGTTTATAAAAATCCTAAAACAAGTAAAGAAGAAACAGGCATTCAGTTCTTTTCTCCTTCTGCTACAACAGTAGAGAAATTTTCAAGTATTATTCTTCCTTCAGATACTACAGTATCAGAATTGCAAAAACTTGCTTCTGACCATAAAGCGGAAGTAACTATTAAGCATGAAAGTTCAAGTGGTATGTGGATTAATATTCTTGTATCCATTGTGCCATTCGGTATTCTTTTCTTCTTCCTATTCTCTATGATGGGAAATATGGGAGGAAATAATAGCCGTAACCCGATGAGTTTTGGACGTAGTAAGGCTAAAGCTGCAAATAAAGAAGATATTAAAGTAAGATTTTCAGATGTTGCTGGAGCTGAGGAAGAAAAACAAGAACTAGTTGAAGTTGTTGAATTCTTAAAAGATCCAAAACGATTTACAAAACTTGGAGCCCGTATTCCAGCAGGTGTTCTTTTGGAGGGACCTCCGGGGACAGGTAAGACATTACTTGCTAAAGCAGTTGCTGGAGAGGCAGGTGTTCCATTCTTTAGTATCTCAGGTTCTGACTTTGTAGAAATGTTTGTCGGAGTTGGAGCTAGTCGTGTTCGTTCTCTTTTTGAAGATGCCAAAAAAGCAGCACCAGCTATTATCTTTATCGATGAAATTGATGCTGTCGGACGTCAACGTGGAGTTGGTCTTGGCGGAGGTAATGACGAACGTGAACAAACCTTGAACCAACTCTTGATTGAGATGGATGGTTTTGAGGGAAATGAAGGAATTATCGTCATAGCTGCTACAAACCGTTCAGATGTACTTGACCCTGCCCTTTTGCGTCCAGGACGTTTTGATAGAAAAGTATTGGTTGGCCGTCCTGATGTTAAAGGTCGTGAAGCAATCTTGAAAGTTCATGCTAAGAACAAGCCTTTAGCAGAAGATGTAGATTTGAAATTAGTTGCTCAACAAACTCCAGGTTTTGTTGGTGCTGATTTAGAGAATGTCTTGAATGAAGCGGCTTTAGTTGCTGCTCGTCGCAATAAATCGATAATTGATGCCTCAGATATTGATGAAGCAGAAGATAGAGTTATTGCTGGACCTTCTAAGAAAGATAAGACTGTTTCACAAAAAGAACGTGAATTAGTTGCCTATCATGAGGCAGGACATACCATTGTTGGTCTAGTTTTGTCGAATGCCCGTGTTGTACATAAAGTTACTATCGTACCACGTGGACGTGCAGGCGGTTATATGATTGCACTTCCTAAGGAAGACCAAATGCTTCTATCTAAAGAAGATATGAAAGAGCAATTGGCTGGCTTAATGGGTGGACGTGTAGCTGAAGAAATTATCTTTAATGTCCAAACTACAGGAGCTTCAAACGACTTTGAACAAGCTACACAAATGGCGCGTGCAATGGTTACAGAGTACGGTATGAGTGAAAAACTTGGTCCAGTTCAATATGAAGGAAATCATGCCATGTTTGGTGCACAAAGCCCTCAAAAATCAATTTCAGAACAAACAGCTTATGAAATTGACGAAGAAGTTCGTTCATTACTGAATGAAGCACGAAATAAAGCTGCTGAAATTATTCAGTCAAATCGTGAAACTCACAAGTTGATTGCAGAAGCATTATTGAAATACGAAACATTGGATAGTACACAAATTAAGTCTCTTTACGAAACAGGAAAGATGCCTGAAACAGTAGAAGAGGAATCACATGCATTATCTTATGATGAAGTGAAGTCAAAAATGAATGACGAAAAATAACACTTAGAGAGGCGCCAATGTCGTTAAGTTAAGAAATTCAAATACAATTCTGTATTTGGGTTTCTTTTTTATGTGATAAACTTATAGTTAAGGAGGTATTTCTCATGATAAAACAGATAAAAGCTCACTTGGATAAGAGTATTCAGAGTATCCTTGGTAAAAAAGTTGAGTTCGTCAAACAAGATGAACAGGTCTTTATTCGTAAAAGAAGTTTATCACTAGAAACTATGATTCGTACAATTCTGGGAATGGGCGGGAAATCACTGTCAAAAGAATTACTAGATGCCAAACTGACAGTTTCAAATTCAGACTTTGTTCAAAGACGCTATCAATAAAACCTGAAGCTTTCTATGCCCTATTTAAAGAATTTACAGCACCTATTTCACTCAACACTGATTTCCTAATATTCGCTGCTGATGGGAGTGATATCTGTATTCCTAGAAATCCTATAGATACAGAAACCTCTATCTAAACAAAAAAGATGTTAAATCCTATGATCTCATGCACATAAATACCCTATACGACTTGACGACTGGAGGATAAAGAGATGTTTCTATTCAAGACAAACATACGCAACATGAGCGCTTAGCTCTGATTCAGATGATGAAGACTTCTCTCTTTCGAGAAAGCTCTTGTTATCATGGATAGAGGATATGAAAGTTACAATCGCATGGCTCATCTTCAAAAAAAAGTTGGCTTTACCTTATCCGCATTCGAGATGGGAAACAATCTATGTGTTCTTCCTTCAACTTGCCAAATACAGAGTGTTTTGAGCAAACATTTTCTCTAACATTATCACGAAAGCAAACCAAGCAGTTTAAAAAACGTTATCGTGATTTTCCCAATGACTATCATTTTATTCCACACAATTCTACTTTTGATTTTCTTCCAGAAACAAGTCGAAAACATGACCCTGTTGAACTATACCAACTTCCTTTTCGTATGGTGCGTTTAGAAGTGGAAAAAGGAAAATACGAAACTTTAGTGACAAATACGGGCTATTCAGTCCAAGAATTAAAAAATCTCTACGCCAGTAGATGGGGCATAGAGACTAGTTTTCGTGACCTGAAATACAGTATTGGATTGGTCAATTTTCACGCCAAAAAGAAGGCAGGGATTCTCAAAGAAATCTTTGCTCGCTTTACAAATTTTAACTTTTGTCGTTGGGTAACCTCGCAAGTTGCCATCGACAGTAGTCACAAAAAACAAAGATATAAAGTGTGTTTCTCAGATGCGACTTATGCCTGCCGTTTGTTTTTTAACGGTTCCCTTTTTTCTCCAGTTGAAAAACTATCTCAAGAAACAGTTATCTATTATTCGACCGAATCGAAAATATCCAAGAAAGATAAAAGATCAATCGGTAGTTGATTTCATCTATAGAGTTACATAAATCTCAAAAAACATCTTATAGATAGTAGTTATGAAACTTACAAACGAAGAAAGACAAAAAATTGAAGAACTCCTAAGAGATTCATCGTACGCCAAATATCACAAACGTCTACAGATTATTTATTTTAGCTCAAAAGAAAAGAGTTATAAGGAAATTATGGATCTGCTAGATTGCAATAAAACAACTGTTTGGAGGAATTTGAAAAAATATAAGGAGTTTGGTTTAGAAGCGCTTCTTCAAGAGACCCATGGTGGACGTCATCGAGAATATATGACTTACGAAGAAGAACAAGCATTTCTAAAACGTCATATAGAAACTGCTCAGGCTGGGGAATTTGTAACTGTCAATCAGTTATTCGAAGCCTATCCAAGAGAGATTGGTCGCACTTCCACACGTGATGGTTTCTATTATCTCCTGAAACGCCATGGTTGGCGAACAGTCACTCCTCGCCCTGAACTTCCCAAGAAGGCAGACACTCAGACAATTGAGACGTCTAAAAATAAAATCTACATTCGAAATCTTAAGTAAGCGCTTTAAAGAGGAGGGGGCTTATAACAAAGTACGCTTGATGTACCAAGATGAAGCTAGTTTCGGGAGAATCAGTAAGATGAGTTCTTGTTGGGCTCCTCAAGGAATCCAATCTAGCATTCCTAGTCACTATATGCGAGAATATCGCTATTGTTATGGGGCAGTAGATGCTCAGACAGGAGATTCCTTCTTCCTTATTGCTGGAGGATGCAATACTGAGTGGACGAATGAATTTCTACAGTAAGTCTCACAAGCTTATCCAGACGACTATATGTTACTTGTAATGGATAATGCTATATGGCATAAATCAAGTACCTTAGAGATTCCAAGTAATATTGAGTTGACTTTTATCCCACCTTACACACCAGAAATGAACCCTATCGAACAAGTCTGGAAAGAAATTCGAAAACGAGGTTTTAAAAATAAGGCTTTCCAAACATTGGAGGCTGTTATTGATAAGCTGCAAGAAGTGATTCAAGGATTGGAAAAAAGCGTTTTGAAAATAATTGAGTATTAATGACATTGAGAGAGGCAGGATCTCTCTTTTTTTGTGCAGTTGAGACGGTGTAGAAAGCAGAATGGGGGAATAAACCTAATTAGCTCCATGATTTGTTAAACTGTATCTAGAAAGGAGAACATTATGATTAAAGAATTGTATCAAGAAGTTCAGGGAATTGTGTACAAGTGTAGAAATGAATATTACTTGCATTTATGGGAGCTATCGGATTGGGAGCAAGAGGGAATGATTTGCTTGCATGAATTGATTAGTAAAGAAGAAGGAATAGTAGAAGATATTCCTCGTTTAAGGAAATATTTTAAGACTAAGTTTCGGAATCGAATTCTAGACTATATCCGTAAGCAAGAAAGTCAAAAAAGAAGATATGATAAAGAACCATATGAAGAAGTAGGTGAGATAAGTCATCGTATAAGTGAGGGAGGTTTCTGGCTGGATGATTATTATCTCTTTCATGAAACATTACAGAGGTATAGCAAGGAACAAAGTAAAGAAAAACAAGAAGAGTTAGAACGTGTTTTAAGAAATGAACGTTTTCGAGGACGTCAAAGAGTATTAAGGGATTTACGTATTGTGTTTAAAGAGTTTGCTATTGGGATAAAATAGTCAAATTTAAAAAAGTTGAAAAAAGTTTAAAAAAGTAGTTGACAAAAAACAAAAAGGCTGTATAATAGTAAGAGTTGAAAATAACAACTCTGGTCC